>Ga0099797_101803_pt1 | contig 10478 bp, 9 predicted proteins | sample Uncmet_Sort48C_1_FD_89871 | JGI IMG/M metagenome (GOLD analysis project Ga0099797, IMG submission 89871) | Marine eukaryotic communities from CALCOFI LINE 67, Pacific Ocean - C012_Sort48C_1 | ecosystem: Environmental > Aquatic > Marine > Oceanic | place: Pacific Ocean: Monterey Bay | collected... | reverse complement strand
ATATATTACGGATATATCTCTTGTACAGTGTTAAAAATGGTATTTTGGTAATTTATATGGAATAGGGTAGGGATCAACTCAGAACATAATCATGAAAATGTTTGACAAGATAGTTTCACACTTACTCATAATGTATGGGCTGTGTCAATATTAGCAAATGAGCTGTCATCAAAACGCAAGGCTCATCCCATTTTAGAAAGTGCCACCCCTGTGTACTATTGATATTGAAATACAACAAATAAAGGTGATGATGATTGATGAAATTTATTGAAAAATTATAATTAATTACTATTGAGCCATTTATCAACCGTTATTAATTAATTATTATTAATTATTATTATTATTATTATTATAATAGTAGTAATCAACACTCAACATGGCCTATCCACGATGTCAAATGTCACATACACGGCTTTATTAGGCAGAAACAGACGGAAGTACTTTTTCTGTACATTCCTTCTACTTGCACCCCCCCCCCCCCAGCACCTCAACGATACGTTTAAAAAGAAAACTGGCGAGGAACATTCAACTATGACGACGAGAAATAATACAAAACGACGAGTCAATAGACGAAGACGTCCGAAAAGTGCAATTGGTATGCGAACTACCAGTAGTAGTAATAATAATAATAATAAGTATAGTAATAGAAGTAATAACAATTTATTAAAGATTACATCACAAGGGTATGCAAAGCAAAAACGTGGTCCTAGCGTTGTACAATTAAGTGGATCGTTGCAACAACATTGGTCGTCGCAAATAGACATAGCAAATACAAATTTAAAACGGCGAAAAGCAACCGAAGTGAAAGAAAAAGAACGTTTGGAACGTGAGGATGAACTGACGGATGATTCAACGCTGTCAGAAGAGTCAAAAGTAAAACGCGATGAGCGTAGGGAAGAACGAAAGAAAATACGCGAAGAAGCTGATCGTAACGGCGAGAACATGGCGAACCAAACGGATAGAGATCGTTTATCAAGAATTAGTACAAAACGACGTGAAATATTTAGTAGCAATATCAACAACAACCGGCGGAAACGCCCACAAAGTGCAATTGGTTTGCGGAATCGTGGTACGAACAATAGAGGCGTTTTGCGACCAGTGCGTAGTTCACACCAATTACTACCTGGTAATAGACAACGGCCACAAAGTGCATTGGCTCGTATGCGTAATCCACATGCATCGGCGCCACAATTAGATGCCCCAGATAATTTATTTCGTACATTACGCCCAAACATTCCAGCGGACATAGTAGATGATATGAAGGAAGAACATTATACACAAGTGCGGGAGTTGAAAAGCAAAATATTTCAATTAGAGCGGGAACGAGACGAGGCAAACATACGGGTAAAATCAATTGAGGTGAAATGGCAAGATGAAAGAGCAGATAAGCAAAGTTTGATGTACAATATACATTTGTTGCGAAAACGTTTGCAATTATTGACTGCCCGTGAAATTCAAAATCAGCGACAACTAAGAACGTTTACGAAACTGCAACCACTATTTAAAACGTTGCAAGAAAAGTTCAATTTTGGCAGCGCCGAAGAGGTCGTACAACGATTTCAAATATTGGAAGACGCGGAAACGGAACATTACCATAAAATTGCTTCGATGGATGATCAAAGACGAAATTTAGAGGAAGAAATTCATAAAATTTCGAAGCTGCGTAATGATGAAGTTGCATCTTTAAATACAGAAATTTACCAAGGCACAGAAAAATTAGAACGAAATTTAGCCCAGTTAGAACGCGAGTTAACCACTGCAAAAAGTGACGTGAAAAAAATGGAACATTATCGTGATAAGTACATCCAATTAGATCAAATGTTGAAACAGTTGTACCTAGATTCTTGTGAAAATACAGGTTTGGTAAAGGTAAAAAAAGCATCAACAGCTGGTAGTAAAAGAAGCAATACGTTCATGACGGAAGGAAAGACGGCGGGAGATGCGGAGAAAAAGCAAGCAACGGAAAGTGAGCATCCTGATTTCAATAAACCAGAGCAAATTGTAAATGCATTACGCTCATTATATTATTGCTCTGGTCCAACACGAGCTGGAAAAATGCTTCGGGAGTTAATTGTATATGTCAATCGTATGTACAAACACCACATTTTACGTGATAGTGGAGAATTTTATGAACCAGGTGATACGTATGATATGGAGACAGCAAGAAAATCAACAGCGGGCGAGGAGATCGAGGCCAAGAACGACAATAAATCACAAACAATAGAAGATTTACGCTTTAAACCTGCTGAAATTTTAGAACACATTAGTTTGTTAATAGATAGAAAAGCATTGTTGGAAAAAAATTTACGAAATCGTATGAAAAGAGCGATTGTTGATTCCAAGAAAGCACAAGAAGAGAAAGAAAAGGCATTCAGGGCATTACGGAAAAATCGTATTGATATTTCAGCATAAGCACGAAGAAGATTGTGAATGTGTTTTGTTAAATTGTTGTTTTGATTTTCTTCAGTTTTGAAAATTGAAAATTGCCACAATATATATGAGAAGAAGAGGAAAAAAATAATATATTATTTATTATTATTATTATTATTATTATTATTTATTAATTATTGATTGTATTATTATTATTGCATTTTTTTTTTATATATTATTAGCTTGGCTGCATGCCATGCTGTGCTGTTTTAATAACATAAAATTATTATTATAATGGTTCATTATTGCTGTTTCTTCTCGTTATTATTATATTAATAATAATTAGTAGTATTTATTATTAATTATACTACCATACTACTACTATAATACCGTAATAGTGTACATACACGCGTATAAAATATAACACATAATAATATAATAATATTGGTGAAATGTGCACACCACACTTAACAGATCAACAGATTGCTGGCTTGCAACGTCTCTCTTCTCACCTTGAAACATCTATCTTTTAAAGATAACGATAGGCTATCCATGAACACATCTTATAAAGACAACCTCGAAAAATAGGGAGATGGATGATTTTTTCCATATGCATAATCGCATGGCGCAACAGTTTTTTGCACAAGCAGATCGCGATTTCCAACGGTTTCTTGAACCACCGAGACCGGTAAGGCAACACCCTGTAAGGGAGCAACGACGGCAACAGCATGCCTATCGAGCTAGAAGATCGGATGCTTTTACAAATGCTTATCGAGAGCCACGGCATCAAAATCGAATCAACGGCAATAATAATTCTAACAACAACAGAAGTAGAAGAACTAATAACAATGAGGTGAGGCGCAAGCACAACAACAATAATAACAGGAGTAGTAACCAAAGTACGTATCAAAGGAAACCGCAAAAGTTCGATCGTGGTACACTAAAACGAGAGGGTATTTTAGCAGCAAGGCCTTCAACTTCTTCTTCCTCTCCGACAAAACAAGAATACTTACCCATCAAAGATAGGCAACGGGTTGTAAGAAGTACTACGCCATCGTCGGGAAAAACAAGTCGATTTCAATCATCAAAAACACCCCCAAGAGCAAAACGAATTAATTTAGTATCATCGAGTGTTTCCATGGTTGAGAACAAATTGCAAGGTGGTTGGGTTGAACGAACATTAACGCCTATCCGGGGAACGTTGAAACATTGTGGGACAGACGTTATGATGGAAAATCGAGGCAACAAATTTTATGTTGCAACGTACGAGCCTAGCCATTTAAAACAATTCTTGAACAATCAGTTACCAAAATCATTTGACTTTAACATATCAGTTAAAGCATGCAACAGTAATCAAATAGTTAATTGCAAATCGAGAGTACATATTGTGCTAGCATACAAATCACAAAGGAACTTTTTGTGTTTGACTGGAGACTTTAAGGAAAAAACTTGGCGTTTTGATAAATTCGTGGATGGTAACAACAAGCCAACAAAAATAAAACAAGAAGTCAACAATACATTAAAATCCAATAAATTTTATTCTGTTGAACTTCAAATTCGCGGAGCATTATTGTATTTTAAAGTCAATGGAAAATATTTATTTGATCAGCAGCAACAATCCGACAACGGCAACGGGGCTGGTAGTACACGCCAATATGCATTATCCGACGATGAAGTACGAAACATATCGAAGATAGGCTTGATGTGTAGTAGAAGCAAAATGATTTTTAAAGATAGTTGTTTCAATATTGATGGTTTTGAGAACGGTATTACAGCTGAAACAAATTTTACGAAGAATGAGTCAGCGGTTTCCAATACCAACAACAAAGCGTCTCTTTTTCCGCCCGTAGTACCCAACGGTGAAAATCGTTCTACAAACAGAAGTAGCTACACACACAGTGCATCTATTAACTCGCAATACGATGATAAGCTAAAAGAGGTTATCTTGAAAGATTTATTGTTGAAAATACCGAATGTTACATGGGATGATATAGTTGGGCTATCAACGGCAAAAAGAACCTTGAAAGAAGCGGTCATATTGCCAGCAATGCGACCTGATTTATTCAAAGGTTTGCGCTCTCCGCCAAAAGGAGTCTTATTGTTCGGGCCACCGGGCACTGGCAAAACGATGTTGGGGAAATGTGTTGCGTCCGTATCCAAGTCGTCGTTTTTTAGTATCAGTGCAAGTACTCTTACTTCTAAATACCACGGTGAAGGGGAAAAGTTAGTTAGAAAATTATTTGAAGTGGCACGAGAATTACAGCCATCTGTTATTTTTATTGATGAAATTGATTCATTACTGTCTAGTCGACATACTAGAGAGCATGATGCGGTCAGGCGTCTGAAGACTGAATTTCTAATTCAATTTGATGGTGTCTCAACCAATACAAACGACCGCGTGTTAGTAATGGGAGCAACAAATCGGCCACAAGATTTAGATGATGCTGTCCTTCGCCGTATGGAAAAAAGAATATACATACCCTTGCCAGATAGCGAAGCAAGAAAAGCGTTATTGAAATACACTGGGCATAACGATGGAGTTGCGAACAGTAGAAACAAAAATAATAATAACGAAGGAGATAATAACAACAATACGTTTAGCTTAAGTGATGAAGAACTAAACCAATTAGTTGAGTCTACTAAAGGGTACTCTTGCAGTGATATTATTTCATTGTGTAAAGAAGCAAGCTTCGGCCCCTTACGAGATTTAGGAGACGATATTATGACTGCAAAAGCAACTGATATGCGAGCTATTAATTACGGAGATTTTAGAAACGCGAAAGGTGTAGTCTTAAGTAGTGTAAGCGGAAATGCCATTGATGTGTTCGTTCAATTTAACAGAGAATATGGGGGGGGTGGTTGAAAAGTAATAAGTATCAAAGTCTAAAATATAATAAAAAACACATAAGTATTTTTTTAATTTAAATGTACACCATTGTATGTCATAATCTCGCCGCAGTAAATTGTTTGTACGTTTTTACATTATTATTATATATTCAATTGAAAGTGATGATGATATTAAAATTAATATTATTAAAGGTATATATACTATATACAAAGTTGGTACATTTTGGAAACAAATTTACAGCGACGCATCATGTGTCATGTGTAGTATCATCAAACCGTGTAAGTTTTTGCTTTAAGTGCTGCAAGTACACTTCGTCTTCTGAAATATCACCACTATTCACGTTGTGCATCATCATTGGATTATTATCAACATTATCCATTATTTCAGCATCCATAAGACCTTCATAATTCATTTCCATTTCCATTTCATTTTGGCGTACCATATTTGCATATTCGCTTGGTGTACTTGACATCCAACGAAATTCTTTACCAACGTTTAACGGGACTTCTGGGTGCGGGGAGTCCCAATGGTGGCCACTGCGCCACGGTTTTGCACTACGACCACGCTGCCAACGATCCAATTGATTTACAACGGCATTTGTTTGACGCATTTTGACACGCAATCGTTTTTCTTCCTCTACGACTTGATTCAAAGGATCCATCATCGGCTGCAGCAACGATGGTGGTGCATTTACGTCTCCAACAACTGCATTTCTATTGTAATTACCAATATTTGCATATTGTTGATTTGGCAATTGTTGTGGTCGCATCATGGCAACTCGTCCCATGTTTTCTGCCATTATATCTTCTGCAGTTAAACGTTCATGCTTCACCATGTTTGAAAAGTTGTTGTGCGGTGAATGATTTGCAGAGGATGATGGTACATTGGTGATGTTGTTATTGTTTTGCAACATTTGTTGTTGAATGTATATTTGTTTCCTTGTTTGTGAAGTGTTTGCGTTAAAACTAAGGTTGTGTGGCGAAGTTAATTTCCAGCCACGGATACGCTTGTGCACTTGGTAAGGAGCTTCAGCTTGTTGTGGCACCTGTTGTTGGAGTAAATTTGTTTGTAGTTGTTGCATATTATTATTGTTGTTGCTAGGATTAAATTGTTGCGATGAAATAATATACGACGATGCAGGTGCACTACCAGGTCGTAAGCGTGAAATTCTATTATGTTTCGCGCCATAATCTTTTCGTCGTCCAAAGTTTGAATAGTTATTAGTATTTGCAGGCAGCAATTCTCGTTTTCTACCAGCAGAAAGTGCTGCTCGTGGAGGTATGGCACGTACAATCCAACGATCATATTTATCTGGATTTGGGTGATCTCCTTCTTCATCATCTTCATTGAAAGTATTACTTTCCAATATTGATGCCGTTTCTGGCCGTTTATTATTTTTATCGAACGTTTGCATACCACCTTGATTCTTATCTTTCCCAGTCCATAACGTTTTTTTATATGGCGCCGTTCGTGGACGGCTTGTGGTTTTGTTGTTCGTATTTATAAATTGATTATTAACAGTTTTCTCTTGACTGGATGTATGATTCTTCTTTTTTAAGGCGCTTACACTGTTGCTATTGGCTATCCCAACTTCTTCTGATGTTGTCTTGCTACCACTACCTTCCTCTCCTTCAGTACCGCCTAGAGAGTGTTTTGACCCTTCCTTTGAGGGTGATGTGGAAGGTCGCTTGTTGGAGCTACTATTTTGTTTTGTTGACGATAATGAATAACTAATTCCTGATGCAGTACTTGGTCGATTCATATTATCCCTACTGCCTCGTTCTTTGATTTTTTGCAAATAGTCTGGATCTAAACGAAATTTCTGTTCCTTTGGCTGATAGTTATAATTATTTGGTATGCGATTACTCATAGTTGGCAGTAAGCAGCGTTTTGACAACACGCCCATCTCGCCTTTCGTGACACCAACGTATTTTACACTATACTGTGGCATTAAGTTAACTCGCTCTTTTTCGTGTTTTAACTGTTTAGTTTCCTCTTCAATATATTTTTGTTCAAACTCTTTTAATTTAATATGATCCGCATACGATAAAAATGGTTTTGGCTTTGACACACCGCGTCCTAAATAATTTCGTGTAACACGTATACCCCCTGCTTTCCATTTTTGATTCCGCTGTTTATTATGTTCCTGGCTTTTTTTTTTTCGTGCTACTGATGACCATGGACGTTGACGCGGTTTCCGTTTACTGGAGTTAATACCGTATGGATCATTTAACGTTTTACGCACTAATATATTTTTAGGTTTGGACGTTGGCATTCCTAGTGAATTTTGTTGGTTGGCAAGTTAGGCGTGGCAAATGGCATACGTGGTGAATATGGCGTGACGATACAAGGGTGCAATTCCACATACAATTTCGTTTTTGAATTCGCAATCAAGAAGCCGACGCAAGTTCATGTACCTTTCTGGTGTTGATTATCAACACAACAGCAGCACAACAATCAAAAAAAGGAAGAAGAAGAAGAGAGGGGAGAAAAAACAATAATAAAATTATGATAGAATGATGATTGATTGATAATATTAGTAATATAATAATAATAATAATAATAATAATAACAATAATAATAATAACAATAATAATAATAATAATAATAATAATAATAATAATAATAATAATAATAATAATAATAACAATAATAATAATAATAATAACAATAATAATAATAATAATAATAACAATAATAATAATAACAATAATAATAATAAATACGTTTTTTTATTATTATTGGCCAATTACTACAAAATATTATTATAATAAAAACACATAACACTGATAACAATACGAATGCAAGTTGCTCATGGAAATAAATTACTGCTACTACTACTACATGTACCATCATTATGTAACAATACTACTACTACTGTAACAAAGGTGGCACCCTCCGAGTGTATATTTTTAACGTCTTTTTCTACTACTGGAAAATGGAAAACTGATCTGCGTGCTTGCCACTTTATAACGTAATAGCATGGAAGATTGTAACGTCGGCTAGCCACCTGGTACTACCTGCTATATACCACCATTGTCACACCATAGGGATAGTATCATTGATCGAATATGGTAGTCATTTAGTACAACGGTTGTCTTTCCCCCTATATGCATACTGTAGCTGCGTTTCATTCTATAAAATGCAATGCTATAATACTGCAATGCAAGGTAAATCAGACATTTCAATGCTTTTTGCTGATAAACGCAGCAGTGAAAGTCATCATTAATTTATTTAAAACTGATGATGAAATCAAAAAACATCAAAACAAACAAACAAAACACACAAAAAAAAAAACGAAAAAAAAACAATAATGTCAATAATAATAAATAAACCAAAAAACAAAATTGCATGCTGCCTGGCTGCTGCTGCTGGGATAATTAGTATTGATAAATACAGAGCGTTATATCCCTTCACTATATACTGTAGTTCGGTATCGTTTATTAGTTATATATAATAAATATTGCTTTTTCACTGCTACTACCACTAATAATAAGACACACAACATCATATATTATTTATTATTATTATACTTAATTATTATTATTTTTGCCTCCTTACTACTACTGTTACTAACACCACTATCAAACAACAACAACGACGACGACTTCTTAACAGTAACAAACATACATTGTAGTACGTCTAGTTATATACCGATTCGTTTCTATACCAACGAATACTACCCACGTGCACATAAGACATATTTAGAATGAACAGCCACCGATCAAATTCTGCTAATAGAAAGGAAAAGTCACTGGCTGACCATTCTTCACCAGAATATATTGATGATAATGGTTACATACAATACGTAGAGTTCCGTAACGTAATACCACGTACAAGAGAAGAACGTAGAAACATGATGGACAAAGAAACGTTAGAAAAATCTCGGTTAATGAAACGAAGACAAGGTTTTTTCCATTATGAAGATTTAGGTAAAATTACTGTGCCAGACAAAGATGCTGTCGGTTTTATATCGGAACGGGAAAGGTTTCAAACAGATTTTGCTGCACATGAAAAACAACGTAGAGAGTATTTATACACTAGGAAGGAAGCAAATATTGTAAAATTACAAGAGGAAATGAGTAAAAAGGAAGAAACACGATGGAAAGGTACGTTTTACTGCTACTTTAATTTACATTTTTTTATCGTATTACTAACATAAAATATCTGTGTGCACATGCATGCATACATACATACATACATATATATATTATATCAAGGTATTGAAACTGATTTTCGTGACGAGGAGGACCGAATGAATCGTTTGCGAGCTGAAGGCGTGAAGTCAAAAGGCAATAAACAATCTGTACCATATGATCCATTGACGTTAGAGTATCAAAAAAGTTTAGAAGGTTTAAAATTACGTAACGAAGATGATTTTGTATGTACCCAATATTCTTTTCTCCAGTGCCAAACGAAATTAAATACTAACATCAAATATATTTACCTATTACATATTTTCATATATATATGCACAGGTACGCTATCGTAGTAAATTGCGATCTATAGCTTTGCAAGAACGGGCTTCATTCATAACATATGACCCAATTACAGGTGAAGATAAACGCAACTTAGCAAAACCACCAAAACCAGTCGAATGGACTCAGTTGAAAACAGCATGGGAAGAAGAACAATTACAGCTAGAGAAGGAACGGAGACAATTAAATGCTCAAATGCATTACAACGCATAAAGTTTAAATGCATAATATGCCGTTCAAGTGTTACCCAACAACGGAAGCGCAGCTGCTTTACCATGAACGCATAGATTGTTTAATAACATATTTGCTATAGTATATAGTATCTTATATTTTATATATTATATTTTATATATTTTATTTTGAAATATTATATTATTATATTACAGGGAATAAAATTTTATTAAATAAATGAGTAAGAATTAAATTATTATATTATATTTTTACAAGTCGTATAATATAATAAACTAAAATAGCTCATAATTGCTACATATAAATTATATTTATTATTGGTCAATGCTAATTCTATACTAAATATCTCAAAACTCCAGTTTTAACAAATAAGTAAAACATCCGCAAATCGTGTCCATCAGGACCTCAAATTTGTCGAAAACATACATATACAAAACAATCGTTAAAAATCGTCACACACACTTTTATCTCCTATAAACCCGTACATACTTTATTTATATATATATCTTACACCAAAAAACAGTAACTGCGTTTTGACACACATTTACAGCAACATTCAGTACATTGTCTAGATTTATTCAAAAAACAGTGGT
>Ga0099797_101802_pt1 | contig 10489 bp, 15 predicted proteins | sample Uncmet_Sort48C_1_FD_89871 | JGI IMG/M metagenome (GOLD analysis project Ga0099797, IMG submission 89871) | Marine eukaryotic communities from CALCOFI LINE 67, Pacific Ocean - C012_Sort48C_1 | ecosystem: Environmental > Aquatic > Marine > Oceanic | place: Pacific Ocean: Monterey Bay | collected... | reverse complement strand
ACCCTTCTTCTTTCTTTCGTTCTTTCCGTCTTTCCTTCCTTCTGTCTTTTCTTATTTCCTTCTTTGTTTCCTTCCTTCCTTCCTTCCTCCGGAGGTGTGTTTGACAGTGAAGCGACTTGGAATATTTCTGTGACCTTGTGTGTGAGCACAGCTGTTTCATGACAATGGTGAAGCTGTAAATGCCGAGAAGTTAATATAGGTCGGTCGTTTTTAGTAGCGGCGGCTCGGCCTGAAACGGGCTTACAAGGGGCCCTCAGGACCTTCCAGATCAATTCGACTGGTCTGTTTCTGGCCATGAACAGGGTCTTACGGATCGCCTTTCGTATCGCGACTGCCAATTGCGTGCTCGATTTTAATTCTTGATTGTCTGGCGCAAGGGTTTTGCTTGTCAGCTGTGCTGTCACTCAGAATGAGCCAGGTTAGCCCCGCCTGGGTCAGGCTAGGTGCGGTGATTGCAACTCCGGTTCTGGTTCTGGCCGCTGCAACCCTGGCCACGTTAGCCAGGCATTGAGTGCTTGCAACTCTGGTTTCGGTTCTGGCCGCGGACGCGCGCCCGCTGGCATCCTGTGCAGGATTTCGCCCCCGAACTGACAAGAGTGAAGCCGTTGGAGGCTCTCTGGCAGCTCCGGCATTGGTTTTGTGTATTGCGTTTCACTAAAATAATTGTGACGGACACAAAAATAAAGAGTATGAAGCAACAACTATTTTCAGACTCGCAAAAAACGGACGCGAAATCGCAAAACACAGCTCCGAAAAATAGGAAAAAAACAAAACTCCGCCGCCAAATTGAAAAAAACATCGCCGTGCCAGGGGTTCGGGAGGGCTCCCGCCCCCGAGGGTGCGGGGCACCTCCCCCTGAACCTAATTGTCGCTTCCGAGAAGGAAATACAGCCAAATAACAATTAGGTTCAGCCGAGAATGAAATACAATAGGTCTCGCAGCTTTGGGCTGGCATCACAATCCAGCCTGCCAGGTTTTTGTTTCGGTGCTAATAGCAGCCAACTCATATGAGTCATATCATTTCTTGTTGGCACCTCATTTGCATTTTTGGTGCTTAATTTATATCGTTTCTCATTTGCACACATTTAATTATTTTGGTGCTCACCCTATCGGAGGGGTTATTATTATAATTTCTAGGGGATTACACCCCGCTATGGGCACAAGAAATTTTACAATGCACATTTGTCACCCAGGGTCTCGATCCAGCCTCCGTCCAGCATCTCTCCGGCCCAAGTTCCCTGGCGGGGGAGGGGCCCCGAACCGCCCCTGGCGTCTCTCGAGGCGCTCCGTCCCCTGAACCCCCCAGGAAGAAGTTTCGCCCGGGAGTGTTTCAGATTGTAGTTTTTTGTGTACGATTTTCGTTATTGTTTTGTCTGTGAGAAGTGTGTGGGATTCCGAGATGTTTCTTTGCGCCTTGAGATTCTGACCAAGAAATGTCAGCAAAATGTTCGCACAGCTGTCCCAGAGGAGCTGCAGAGTTCATACAACGCCAGAGGTTAGCCATCTGACTTTCCCGAGTTGAATGGTGCTGCCATAACTGCAATTGTGAAATAATATGTTAAGCCGAAGGGAATATAGGGGAAGATTCTTGTGCTAGGACGCGCGCAGTGGCGCGCGATGCGCGGCGCTGAAGAGGAGGAAGCGGCACAACAGTCTTCCCCTTTACCGGGTTGCTTATTTTTTTCTTAAATGTCCTCCTCCCTTCCAATCACGAAGTAAAGGTAATGTAAAGGTTTTGGGAATTATCTTACATCAGATGTTTCAGAAAGACATTGGATAGGTTTTCATAGTTGCACGTATGTATTGAGCGCAGCAAGACATTGGCATTTTGCTAACATCTGGCAAGCGTTTTGCTTTGTTTGATATCTGCATTTCCCTTGTGTGTTCCAATGAAATTGTGATGAGTTGTCAAGCGGAAGAGTGGAAGACAATACCAACATCAGCAGGTGCCATGGATTGGGTGCGCTCAAATGTGTCAACATCAGCAGGTGCCATCTCATGTTTTTCATACGCACTACACATATAAACAATGTGCGTACCGGTAATGGGGCGACGCAAGATCGGAAGATGTTGTATAAGCAAATCATACCCAAAGGTGAAGAAACCATGCGCATAACATCTGACAATATGTATGTCCTTTGGAGCGACGACCTGAATGGAGAGCATTATGTGGAACCGTATATTCAAAGCCGTTCGTTTTTGTTGGCACGTGCAATCATAACATCCAGACCGTTTGGACGGCCGGACGGCCGTCCGGAAGGTTTTGTCGCTACTTTCCAGAATGCGTATTGTGAAAACGCCCAAATGTCCAACATCTTTTGGTAGGCCTTGCATGGACGCCTCCCCCTTCCTCATCCCCGCTGTGCTGTGGGCTGAAAAGTTTGCATGTTTTTAGTGCTTTCATTGCCAGTGCGCACGAGAAAAAGCACCACGGCGAAGCGAAGCGAGCCGTGGGGTCTTGTTGTTATAGTTAAGGCAGATCCTTAACGGACGTCAAGTTCCACCGACTGCGAAGCCGGGGGTTCTTGATGGATTTTCTAGCCCGATCGACGGTTTTATGTCTTCAACATCCGTGGATGGGCGTCCTTTTGGGCACAGAGCACATACACATATCGTGCGTTGAGCAAGAGTAGTTTTTTCATGCAAATCGCAATGGTGTTCTTGGCCTAAATTCGAAGATGACGCAAATTATAGTGGTTTCTTCACCTAACTCCGAAACATATTCAAATTGTAATGTTTTTCTTTGCGTGACATAGCCCAGAGAGCCCAGTTGTGCGCAGACGCCGAAGATGGCGGCGCCGAAGTGTTCCAGAGGCCCTTCTAGATCTCTTCAAAAGGAGCTGACGATTGCGACAGGGGGAGCTTCTAGGAAGGAGGGATTATGGTCCGTTTGGAGGGAATCCGAGGGATTATGACCAATTGGTTTTCTTGGCCTAAAATGGATAGCAGTCGGGTGTAATTTTGCTTCGGTGCCATTTTCTACTTAAACAGCGTGCTCCTCCCAGTTCCGATCGGAGGGGAGCGTGGTGGGCTTCAGGCCGATGTGGGCGCGTCCATGGCCAAGGGCGTCTTGCGCACGACGCCTAATGGTGAGGTCCAGAAGGTTCAAAATCTGGCATAGTCCATCCCCTGGACAATCCTCCTCTAGAAGCTCCCTGTTCCAATTGTCAACCCCTTTTAAGGCGATCTAGTATGGGGATCGGGGAGCGCGGTCCAGCGTTGGCTTCAGGCGCTGAAGATCGTGGCGCTGCGCACCGTCCGGGGCGTCTCTCTGGCGCACATCACGTGCGCCCCCCCCGGCATTTGCCTCTGCGAGGGCCTGTGGTCCCAACCCCAAAGGTAGTCTGAAGGAAACGGTCCCCGAAGTGAGAATGGATCAGGCCACCGCGCGATAGTCTGCCCTGTTTATTTATGAATGTGATCGTGATTGTATGTGCTCAGATTTGCTTCCGCTTTTGATAGACGAAGCGGCTCCACGCTTGCTTTGCTTCGCCGATAAGATGCAGCATCTCTCAGTTGAGAGCACTTCATTTGTTTAGCAAGGGTAAATTTCTGGAGGGGTGCGATTGGAGGATGATGGAAAGATGATGGAAAGATTATGGAGAATGGAAAATCGAATGATGATGCTGGAGAATGGGGGTCTTTCCCATCTCGGGTGGACCTAGCGGCCCCCCTAACTACCCCCGCCTTCCTCGGGGGCCTCCGCCCCCCGAACCACTCGGGAAAGGCTCCGCTAAAGCCCGAACCCCTGGGGAAACCTTCCACCCCGGGAGAACAAAAAATGCTCTAGATGCTCCGATCAGCTAGAGCTCACGGTTCTGATCGAGATGCGCCGATCGAGAGGTCTGTAGCCCAATGAGGGCCGAGTTATGGCCCGCGCGGTGTTTTTGTCCTGAAGGGTGAAATCACGAGATGAGTGTCCTTTGCCCGAAATGTTGAATCAAGGGTGGATTAAGGGTGTTGTTCCACGGGAGACCTGCTACGTCCCCAATGCCGAATAAGAAAATTGTTTGAGCTGGTTTGGGGCTAAGACTTTCTCAAAGTGGCTGAAGCTCATGGCAAGAGAGCATGAGTTGTGCAACAAAGCGCGTTCTTTGAAGGACAGGCTGCGCCTATTCGACGCCATGGTGTCCAAGACCATGTTGCACAGCGGCGCTTCTTGGACGATAACCCCCGGTCCTGATTAATAAAAGGGGGGTACAATAATAAAAAACATTTCGGGCAGCTGCAGCCTCCAAGTCGCAAAATCCATCATAGTCGGAATATGGGTGTTGTTCCACGGGAGGGGACCTGCTACGCCCCCAGCGCCGAATGAGACAAGTGTTTGAGCTGGCTTGGGGCTAGATCTTCTGAAGAGGGGCCGGCCTATTCTACTAGGGGAGCTTCTAGGGGAGTATTTGTTGTAAGATTCTGTTAATCCAAAGTTCCGTTTGGAAGGATCATGGCCAATTTGGGGCCGCCTAGACCTTCTGGAGGAGAAGAGATGGATGTCGCATTTTGGAAAGGGGCCGCCTCGCGCGCAGAAGCGGTTGTCACGACCCCTCGGGGGTGCTCCCACCTCCGAATTTTCCTGGTCGAAATATCTTTTTTTGATTTTGACGACTGTATGCTTTGGGTGCCGTACTGGAGCCGATGTCCGTACTGTATGCTTCTTGGTGGTGGTGTTTTGGGGGCCGTACTGGAGCTCTCGATGTCCGTACCAGCTAGATCTCATCGCGCTGATCGATTTGCACAAAACGAGAGCTCCGTAGCTCCAATGAGAGCCGAGTTATGGCCCGCATGGCAATTTCAAATGCAAGGGTGTTAAAGCTTCATATATTTCAGCGTTGTCTTGTTCAGTGTCGTGGGTGTACTCCCTCTGGCGGTAAGACCTTGCGCGGGTCCTCCCACGCATGCCAGGGGACATCCGCAGTGAACGCGTGGTCTTATTTATCTCCAGGTTAGCCGGTCCTGTCCGCTGGGGCGAACCATCGGGATGAACCATGCCTGACGGACCATCCTTACGCACCATGTGGGTTTCAGTGGTTTTCGGCACATAAATACGTGTGACGAACCATCTAGCGAACCGTCCAGGATATTGCGCATGGCGTGTGCGAGAAGTTTCCGCAAATCGCCAATTCACGTGGTACAAATTAGCCTGGCACCAATTCGCCCGGTACCAACTCAACTTGTCGAGTTGGTACTGGGCGTGTTTACACCCTACGCTCTAGTTAAGACATGGACAACTTTTGGCGAGGGTGTCGGTTTCCCTCGGAAACGTTCAACCTCCCAGACCCTGAGGTTTGTTTCTTAGGTCACTCAAGGCTGTCGGGACGGCCGTCACACCAAATTCTGATTTCCTAAATAAGAAATTGAGATCTGAAGGCCCAGGGGGTCGGGATGAGAAATCAGAAAAACAGTGTCCATTTTGAAATTGAACTATTTGTTATCAAAAACGCAGGGTGTATGCCGGTTGGGTTGTTACCGGGCGAGTCGGTACCGGGCGAGTTCACCTACCACCGTCCAGGGGGGCCTCTAGGCCCTCCCGAGGGGTGACGAGGGACCCCCGTTTTCGTCCCTAGGACGCCCCCTCTGCACAGCCCCGTTAAACTATACATGTGTCTTGCGAAGGTTGTACGGTGCATTCCGAATTGTAAGCTTTGTGTAGCGGCTCCGTCCGATAAATAAGATCGATTGAACCATTACGGACCCAAAAGCACCCCCAAACAGTTAAAATACAGACGTCAACATCGAAACAATCTTCCGAACTGGAGGGGGTTCGCGCATGCGCCCCCCCGAGGGGTCGTGGCGGCCGCCCCGCGCGCTGCAGGCGCGCGAGGCGGCCCCTTTCCAAGCTGCAGAATCCAATTCTTCTTTCCCAGAAATGGTCTCCCAAGGATTGAGGCTATGATAGCTATGAAATGTCTATCGGTTTCCAGGCTAAGAAATCCACATCCCGCCCCAAGAGTTCTTATCGAGAAATTTCTTACTGCACTGGCGACTTGTACGGTCAACGAACTGTACGGCCGAAAAATGGGTCCCAGATGAGCCTCGGAGCTCTCGACGGGTCAGACGAGATTTAGTTATTCTGGGGACTGTAGCAGTTCTGGCGGGGCCCAAGTTTTCGGGGTGGTCCTTGTTCCCTGCCTTCCCGGAAGGAGCGCATTGAGTTTAAACTTGCCGCAGGAAACGTTTTTGCGGCGGCGGCAGCCACCGCAGGGTGCTAGCCGGCGCGCGGGGGGGGACGCGCCGGCAAGGGGACCCGGCCAACTCGCCCTAACTCACCCTCACTTGCCCTCACTCGCCCTCGTTTTCCGACTCGCCCTCGCGTTCCGGAAACGCGAGGGCGAGTTAGGGCTGACTCGCCTTGACTCGCCCTCGCGTTCCGCCCCTGACTCGCACTGACTCGCCCTCGCGTGCCGCGCCTGACTCGCCCTGACTCGCCCTCGCGTTCCGCCCCCGACTCGCCCTGACTCGCCCTCGCGTTCGGGTTCCGCCCCTGACTCGCCCTGACTCGCCCTGGCGTTCCGCCCTGACTTGCGTTCCTTCTTGGGCCACTGACTCGCCCTGACTCACCCGCCTTAATTCTCCTCTGAAGCACGTATTGCTGATTTAGGTGGCTGTCATCCCTCTGCAGCATTTGTGCTGAGGCAGGCGGGGGGGGGTTTAGTTCGGATATCTCTCCCTCCGAAGCACGTATTGCTGTTTTAGGTGGTTATCGTGCCCTCTGAAACACGTATTGCCGATTTAGGTGGCTAGCATCCCCTCTGAAGCATTTTTTGTGCTGAGGCGGAGGGGTGCGTGTAGTTCGGCTATCCTGGCGGAACGCGAGGGCGAGTCAGGGCGAGTCAGAGGCGGCACGCGAGGGCGAGTCAGGGCGAGTCAGGGCGAGTCCGGACTCGCCTTGGGTGCGCACCGGCAAGCACCATGCGACGGCTCCCGCCGCCGCCCAAAAAAGCTCCCTGCGGCAGTTTTAAGCCCAAAGTGCTCCTTCCGGGAGGGCCGGGAACAAGTACACCCCCGAAAATTTGAGCCCCGCTAGAATTACTACACGTCCCAGAATATGAGACTCTCCGTGTTTTTTTTCCCCAGAAGGCTCCACGTCAACCATACTCCCTCCGAACGCACCATGTTCGGACCCGAAACGTCTCAGAGAATACTCCCCGAGAAGCTCTCTTATTGCAATTCTCCCCGGGAAGCTCCCGAAAATCAGTCCGAGACGAGCTCCGGAGCTCTCGTGACAACAATTCTATATCAGAATACCCTCAGCAATTGACTGGCGAGGTCTAGAAGGTGACAAATCACACATGATCTTTCCAAACGTACCATTTTGGGACCCGAAATGTATTAGAAAAATTGCCCTAGAAGCTCCGGGGACCCCTATTACAATTCCCGGCCCCGTTTCGGGAGGTCCAGTAGGTCCCGCGGCCCGCCGGTCCTCGGCCTGCGGCGACGCCTTTCTGCTGGCCTCCCTCGGCGCCGCCACGAGCCCTCGCTTCGCGGCCTGCGCCTACGTGGCGCGCCCCGTTGGCGCGTCGCTGCCCGGGTGGCCCTGCGAGCGTTCCAGTGTCCATGGTCGCAAGGCGCTTGGGATGTTAGGATGATTTGGCCGGTTTCATCCCAACACTAGGATGTTTACATCCCAACACTAGGATGCAGAGACGATTTCATCCTAACATCCCAACCGCCCGCGCACGGCCGGTCTCCGCGCGCCACCCGGCCAGGCGCGGAGCGCGCGCCGGGAAAAAAGTCGGCCGCGGCCCGCGCGCCTCCGCCGGCCGCGCGCGGGCGGTTGGGATGTTAGGATGGAATCGTCACTTCATCCTAGTGTTGGGATGTAAGCATCCTAGTGTTGGGATGAATCATCCCAATCTGCCTTGCAACCATACCCTTCGAGCGTTTCAGTGTCTGGGTGGCCCTCTCAGTGTTCCGATGTTCCTGCTCGCTGTTGGGAGCTTCTGCTCGCTGTCGCGAACTTCTGCTGTATTTGCGAGCTTCTGCTCGGCGATGGGAGCTGCTGCTGTATTTGTGGGCTTCTGCTGTATTCGTGAGCTTCTGCTCGCTGTCGCGAGCTCGTGCTGTATTCCGTTCCGTGAGCGTGTGCTGTATTTGTTAGCGCATGCTGTGTTCCGATGTTCCGTTTTCTGTCCGAGAGAGCCACCCAGATGTTCCACGTTGGACGCCCTTCTAAGGGGCCTTCGCCGGGATTTCCATTGTCCCGACGTTCTAGTATTTGTTCACCAAAGTTGACGAATTGCAATGGGTGGTGTACTTTATTAACAATAGACTGTCAGACCATGTCGGAGCATGTAGGGGGACATTTAGTAAAACCTGGATGGACTTTATTTAAATACACGTCCCCCATTGGCCCTCCTCGGACCCCCGAGGCCTCCGGGCCCCCCGACCCCCCCCCCCACGGGTATCCGGAGGGCTCCGCCTCATGGTCTGCCTTGCAACCATGGTTAATGGAAGGATTGTTGGGAGGATGGTTGGGCGGAGCCTTTATTTTCCCGTCCGATTATCAGATGTTTCCAGGGGGGGTTCGAGGGGTGGAGTTCCATTGAGGTCGGAGCCTTTATTATCCTGCCAATGCTTGAGGATTTTCCCGGGTGGGTTCGGGGGGGAGGAGGGCGGAGCCTTTATTATCCGACCCAACCTCTAATTAGGGAGCAACTATCTTTCCAACAATCCTTCCGATAATCCTCCCAACCATCCTCCCAACCATCCTCCCAACCATCCTCCCAACCATCCTCCCAACCATCCTCCCAACCATCCTCGCCAATAATATTTCCAACCATTCTTCCAACCACACTTCCAACCATCTTCCCAACCATATTTTCATTATCCATATTTCCATTAACGACTCCTTTAATAAAGTACGCGATCGCGGGCGAAACCAACAAGCTGGAAGGAACAAACACAAACAAATCTGAGGCAAAGACAAACGCAACAAAAATATGAAGCGGACAATGGACAACATCGGTGGCGAAATTTGAAAAAGATAACGTTTGCGGCGGAGGCACCGAAGGCGACGGAGCTTCGTGTCGTCGTTCTCAGTAGATCGTCAAACCTAATTGTCGCGTCGGAGAATGAACAATGCCCAACAACAGTTAGGTCCAGACCAATAAGTTGGCAATAACATAACAAGCATGTTGCAGAAATACAATGCAGTAACCGAGACAAACGCTGAAAATCCGGAACACGTTATGACCACTTCTGAAGTAATCAAGAATCTATGATAAAAAAGGGGGCGCTCCGGAAAGATGCAAAATGCAAGCGAAATCAAGGACTTGCGTCTCTCGCAAACGAAAGGGCAACTACCGAAGATAATGGAACGCAAACGAAAAGGAATAGGTTGGTCCCCCCCGCCCGGGGAGCGGATGGGCAAATGACAAATGTCGTAGAATCGAACCTTCTGGATGAGAAATTCGATAAAAATATTTAAATCTGATTTCGTTGTAGCCGACGAGAGCTCCGTACGTCGTCCGTAGCATTTTTTAAATATATTTGCACAGTTCGTCAACTTTACTAGAAAAAATATGATTCCAGCAAAAGACCAGACCAATAGTTATTTATTCAAACGTGATTAAATTTCGAATGCATTTTGGTAGACAGGAGGTTGTCACACGTCCAGCAAAATGTTGGATTGGCTGGCTGGCTGGCAGGCCGGCTGGCCGGCTTTTTTTTTAGAATTGAATGTCTGAAAAAAGGCAAGCGCAAAAGTGGTCGATTTTGTACCTCTGGGAGCAATTTGGTGCTGAATGTGATCCAAGCTTGGCCAATTTGGGTCGCTGGCTGGCTGGCTGGCTGTGGCTGGCTGTGGCTGGCTGGCTGTGGCTGGCTGGCCGGCTGTGGCTGGCTGGCCGTGGCTGGCTGGCTGGCTGGCTGGCTGGCTGGCTGGCTGGCTGTGGCTGGCTGGCCGGCTGGCTGGCCAATGGAATTCTCCAAAATTGTTGTAATTCCATTGTGTTTTCAGCTTCGGACCAGTCACAACATCAATAATGTCAATATTTCAATTATGTTTAAAAGCAAAAGTGAGCCAGGACACTGTTGGACTTATACAAAAGTAAGATATGTATTGCATAATTTCAACATGTTTAATATCGCAACATCAATAATGTTAATATTTCATACAGTTGTTAAACAAATGTGAGCCAGGACACCTATGGATTTATTCAACAAGTATGTTATTTTATATTCGATATGTTTTTGAACATTGTTGAGATCACAGCATCAATACATGTTATGTCATGTACTGTTATTGCCAAAGTGAGCCAAGACACCGATGGAACTATTCAAAACAAAATGTGTCCTTACATGCTTTTAAACATGTTTGAACTTATGGAATCAAACTTGCTATGTTTTCAAATGTCTGTTTTATAGCAAAAGTGAGCCACGACACCGGAGAGGGCAAACCCCGGATATGAAATTCCCAAGCACGTGTGCTCCCTTTAAGCCTACTAGAACCCTTATAGCTAAAGCTATTGGTCGGGAACTAGAAAGGTATTAG
>Ga0099797_101801_pt1 | contig 10491 bp, 8 predicted proteins | sample Uncmet_Sort48C_1_FD_89871 | JGI IMG/M metagenome (GOLD analysis project Ga0099797, IMG submission 89871) | Marine eukaryotic communities from CALCOFI LINE 67, Pacific Ocean - C012_Sort48C_1 | ecosystem: Environmental > Aquatic > Marine > Oceanic | place: Pacific Ocean: Monterey Bay | collected... | reverse complement strand
CCTAACGGTAATACAATTCATGTATTATATTTTGGAGATGTGAACTGGCAGAAGCCGCACTCGGTAGCGACCGATGACTTCTGCACATAATCATACATTTCCCATAAATGTTGGACTCCCGAAGGGAAAAAACGAAACCCTAAAGGTCATACAATTCATGCATTATATTTTCTGATCTGTGAAACCCCTGAGGGCACACTCGGTAGCGACCGTTGACTTCTGCACATAATTTTACATGTCTCATGATTGTTGAAGTCACGGAGGGAAAACCCTAAACCCCAAAGGTAATACAATTCATTGGCCGAGCCAGTGCAATCTGGTTAAATTGGTGGCAACTTTGCCCAGATTGCCAGATTGCCCCAGATTGGAATTGGCTGGCTATCTGGCGTTGGAGTGGTGTGCCAGATTGGGTCCAATCTGGCACAAGACACTCGAAGGGTAAGCTTGCCAGGTTGGTCACTTCCAGATTGAAAGTTATTCTTTCCCCAAAGCCAGATTCTCCGGAATTCCAGATTGGTGCCAGATTGGACTTGCCAGATTGGCGCCAGATTGCTTTGGTTCGGCCAAATTCATGCATTATATGTTTGATCTGTGAAGTCCCAGAGGGCACACTCGGTAGCGACTATTGACTTCTACACATAATTGTACATTTCTCATGCACGTTGATGGGGGGTTCTAGATGATTTTGTAGTATTCATTGCATTTGTGTCGAAATTCCATGCATATATATATATTATATATTATATTGTCATCATTGTGAGAATGCTCGATCCTTGGTACCCAATTTCGCAAAAACTACCATTCCAGCATGTCCCTCTGCCCTCAGATGTTTAAACAAATTAAGCCTCGAAAGCTTACCCACATATATATATATATGTGGCGGTTTCTCGTTTGTCTCGCTGTAGGGAATTGGTACCGATACCGTTATGTAAACGCCATGGGCCCATGGTGCCCAGGGGGCCCAAGGGGCCCATGGGGACCATGGGGCCCATGGAGCCCAAGGGGCCCAAGGGGCCCATGGGGCCCATGAGGCCCATGGGCCCCAAGAGGCCCATGGGTCCCATGGGGCCCATGGGGCCCAAGGCGCCCTTGGGGCCCATGGGGCCCATGGGGCCCATAGGCCCGCGTTTACGTAACGGTGTTGGGGTAAGGGAACAAACGAGAAACGCCCATATATATATACTCAGTAAGCACAACACATTGTGTTTTGTATTTGTGTTTTTTTCTTGGAATCCCCCCAAATCAGGAAAACAACAACACGCGGAACCGAGAAAGCATCAACAGACTTTGCCTTAGAGCTCCAAAGCGAACACTGACATTGGCACACAAGTGGCCGGGCCAAGCCTCAGCCAAGCCACAGAAAATATATAGCTACCAAGAAATCCAGGAGAATCACAGGAAAGCCATCAAGTTCAACGAATTCTGATATTCCCCAACCAGGGCAATCCAAGGTGTCCTATGAAATCCCGAGAATTTCCAAGAAAGGCTAAGAAGTTGCTATGATAGACCCTATCTGAATAGGACCCTATTTATCCAATGACGGTGCGCGACAACCCGCCACCGGTCTTGAGCGTACTAAGTTTAAGGTCCGCAGCTTTTACTGTACACCTAGCGGCGATCTTTCCGACCACTCCGAGGTTTATTTCGAGATTGTTGTCTCCTTTTGGGCGACCGTGTGAGCTACCTTGGACCACTTTGGGGCCAAGGTGGGAAAAAACAAAGTTAGTGTGTGAGAGTTGTTTGTTTGCAGGTCGTTTGGTCTGCATGTTTTGTGGTTTGTACATCCCAAGACGAAACTCCAGGCTAGTTTTGTATCTGTCCGCCCCCCTGGTCCCTAAACTCTATTTTCCGGCCCCGGGGCCCTTCAAAACAGGTCGGGGACGTGTTTAAATGCATCTGGGGTGTTTTTTGCATTAAATTTACATATGGAAGTATGTAAAACCGTTGCACCATCGATGATATCCAAACAGTTTGGGCGTTTTTCTAACTTGGGAGTTCTTTTGCCAGGCGTTCGGGGACAACACATTTCCGAAAAAAAAAACGCACCCACAACGAAAAACATTGATTTTTGCTGGACATTTGGTAAAATATCCTTAAGTTTCATCGAGGGATGTAGGATTGTCCGACCCTCGGTTTGCTGCAGTGTGCGAAGTCCATCACGTGTGCTACATCAAGTGTTTTTTACAAAACGTGAGAGCATATTGGCACCATTTGCGCAATATGTCCTTGTCGATGCTTGTGTTTTCTTTTGATGACAAACACAGGGAGCGCGGAGTTGCGAAAGGGATCGAACCGACCATACAAAGACCCTTGGCGGTCTGTAAAGAAAACAATGAAGTCGAGCATTGCTCACTTCAGCTTAAATTGCTGAAAAAATGTACTTAGCGGGAATGCTTGGAACCTCTTACCAAGAATAAACTTCAAACACCACCACCGGGGCGAGCCCGCTGGCGGGCGGGCCTATAAAGAATGTTGGCCAAAAGAACAATGTATTTTGTTTGCTCGTATATACTCCTGTAGTTTGCTGGTTTCATTGCCGTGTTAATTTGCATGCTTTCCCCGCTGTGTTACTCTATACATTGGGTACCTTTTTGCTTCAGTTTAAGATTCACACACGTGGCCATACCTTTTTGAGTTCATCTTCTGGGATGGGGTGCAGGTTGATGTGCGCTTTCAGGATGTGTTTGTGTTTAGTCGCAAGTGCTCCCTCACAGCGACTTGGAAGAGGTTTCAAAGATAAAGAATCGTGTCCTTGTCTCTATGTTGCTTTTCTGTTTTTTCCGCTCAGCCATCCGCCCGCCGCCGTCCGCCGCCCGGCCGCTGCCCGCCGCCCGCCGCCCTCCAACCGTGCACGTGCCTGGGCCCGTTGGGCCCCATGCGCCCCATTGGCCCCTCATGGGCCTCAGGCGGCCCCCAGAACAATTATTCGGGCCCCACTGGCCCATCCGTCCAACTGGAGCAATAATGAGGTTCGGAACTATTATATGGCCCCCCAGTACTCTCCATTGTGTTCCCCTGCTGAATATCATGCTGAAGCGGCATGCCCCGGTTTAGGGTTTAGGGTAGGGTTGGAGTCGCTTTTGAGCGCACCGCGCTGCCAGGGTCTGCAAGAGCAGAAACCGTCACTGGAGGTGTTGGTCGCTCGACTTGCTGCTGCGAAGTGGAGCTATCCCGTCAAGGCTTTCGTGCATCCCCGCCTTGAACTTCATAGGAAAATCTCGGTGGTCTTCAGATGGTCGTTTAGCATGTGGGGGTTCAATGTGGGGTCTTCCGGACGGAACAAATAAATTAAGATATTACTTGATTGGCTGTGGTTCGAACTAACGAATTGATCTGTTGTGTTGTTTGTGTTGCACATAATGGCGTCTGGATTGGTATGCTCAGTAGGGTCTGACCTGGAGAGGCCATCAGTGTAGCCATCCGAAATGCCTTGGGATAGGTTGAAGAAAGAGCTTCGTCCGGCCACTCAAGTCTGCTAGGGCTTCCATATACCCGTCAAGGCTTTCGCACATCCCCGCTATTGGCTTGGATATGCCTCGGGGTAAATAGGAGGTTCATATGGAAATCCCAGCAAACTTCGAGTGACTTCAATGCAAAATCCCCGGGTCCCTAAGCCCTATTTTCCGGCCCCGGGTCCCTCAGGGTGCAGTCATATGCTTGCTTCAGCCATTATGCCATGCATGTCTTGCACCAGCTGTGCTGTTTGGTGAGCTTGCTGAAAGTGTTGGGCCTAAGATCCAGCAGCTTGCTGTTGAAAGGCAATGCAGTTCAGGTGAGGATATCATGAAGCTCAGTGGCCTTTTGGAAGTCATGAGCAAGACCTCGGCAAGTTATCGGTTAGCTCTCGGTAGTTTATGGTTGAGTTATCGGCAAGTTATCGGTAAGTTGTCGGTAAGTTGTTGATAAGTTCTCAGTATGTTATCGGTGAATCATTCAAATTTGCTGAGACTACATCGCAGGCCTGAGGCGTTCTGCGGGGCCCTTTGCTCGTGGTGCTCGGCTCTCAGACTGTGTGTAATGAGAGCAGTTGCATAACCCACGGCACCCGTGCTATCAGTGCAAGAAATATATGACACATTACAAACATTCTTAAGTGTCCGTAGTATCACTGAGGGAGCTTAGTTCGCTATTTCGCCAAGCTGGCCGGAGGTGGGCCGAAGGAAACCACCTAACGGTAGCATGCTCCATTCTGCATGGGGGGTCTAAGATAATTTGTGAAATGCGGCCAAGTTTTTTGCCGAAGGTGCACCAAAGCCCCAGGGTCATATCCTGGCCAACGAACCACAAGCCAAGCATACACAGGCTGTGGCTCAGAAAGGTGTTAAATTGAAGAGTCTATTTACACCAGGGTCTGATAGTTGGATTTTCTCTCTTTCCCTCTCGCTCTCTCTCTCTCTCTCTCTCTCTCTCAAAACACGTCTTTCTCCTATGGCCTCCTCATCATCTCAAAGTATACTCTAGTACTTGAATTGGTTTCCTCACGGGCCGAAGCTTGGCTGAAGCTTCTACTAAATTATAATGCTTGGGAGTGGGATTGTTTGTAATGGGTCATATGTCCTGTTCAAGCTCCATCCCAACAGCACGAGGCAGCTCAAAAATAGTGCCTTGGCTTCCATCTACCACATCTCGACACATGGCAGCACCTAGATCAGAGGCAGATTGGAAAGACATTGTGCAGCGAGTTCATGCAAACAGGACAACCTTTACAGCTTGCATGCGCGATCGCAAGAAGCCGGCAGCATCCATATCACACAACCCAGATACCAGAGAATCTATACACTTTATGCATGCCGTTATAGCAGATGAATGTGATGATTTGCTCGGGCTTGAGGAGTGGATTTTAGCTATTGAGGATGCAGACCAAGCATATTCCTTGTACTGGATGCTAGAATTTGCATGGGTTACAAAGGACTTTCCAATGGTATTGTATCAAAACTTACTGCAGCCCAGTCTTCTCCGAGTCTGTAATGCACTGAGGAATCACATGGCGACAGGTGCCTTACAGGAGCAGCCCCTTATCGTCGCATGGATGCTTCGTGTTGCTCCCGCTGTACCCGAACTGCATGCCATCTGGGAAGCTGAAGACTTTCAAAATATTGTTTCTGATACTGTCCTTCCCATGTGTCTTTGTGGCAAGATGGCATGCATCGATAAGTTTGATTACATTCTGCATGGAGTGCTGACTATGTGCATGGCCTCCATCCTGCTCCCCCTGGACACGGCAAAGGTCAAAACAGTGCAGTGGCTGTTGCGGTCGCTGGTCAGCGTATTGCACCCAACTGAGGGCTTACGAAAGTGTTGCCTTGGATCGGCAACTGCGGCGCTCAAAACCGAAAGTGTTTATTCTGGCCCCAGATACGACCTCATTGCTGAAGTGCTGGATTTAATCACAATGACATCATTGGAATTGGCCTCTCGCGTGTCACCAGTTGTAGTGCCATCTGGTGCGGCAGCTATTGCATTGAACGTGTTTTCACTGGATCGGGAACCTTATTCTTTTCCTCCAGGCCCACGGTATTTCAGCGAATTTGTGCACCAGGCTTTGGGTGAGGACTGTAGCAGCATGGATTACATATTCTGTAGCAGTTGGCCCATGGAGAATGAAATGGATGACTTGGTTCGAGGGATGACGCGGCTGTCTAGATTGAGAATCAAAGGCCTCTTCACAGAAAAGGAAGCGTTAAGAATGATTGGGCACCGGTGTTGTCTGTGTTGTGGCATGGAGTATCCGCCTTCCTTTGAAGAGATGCTAATGAAGTGTTCAGGATGCAAAACAGCTTATTATTGCAGCCCTGAGTGCCAGAAGCTCCATTGGACCGTTCACAAGCGCTTGTGCAAAGGACTTGTGGCACATAGTCGGCGCAGCAGATCCCTTCATTCCATGACAAAACATTCAGTGCACATCCATGCCATGCATGCGGTTGTCTGCGGAATCAGCTCTTAGATTCTCGCATCTTTGTCAGAGGCAGGTAGCTGTACTACCAAGGCAGCTTCTCCATCAAACGCTCGATGTGTCCTTCTATTTGTTTTACAGGTTGATTGAAGTGAAATGTGTAGAACACTCCAAACAAACACTCTCATTGTCGTTGCTATGGTGTTTAATCCTTGTTGTATGGTGTCAAATATCGGCCTGGATACTTCTCACTCGCACCCTGAAAGCATTTCTGTTAGTATTTTAGGTACAATGATGTGTATTGTCTTTCTTGTGAATATTTGCTTCTTCTTATCTTCTTCTTGGTATGGCTGAGCCACGTATAGCAAGGATAGGTGTAAGTCTTTAATATAAGTCGAGTTCCGCAATACATGCTCAGGGTTGTCTTGACCTTGTAGTCCTGAAGGATGTGTGAGCAACAAGTCGTCTCAGCGACGTGCCAGAAACTTGTGGGCGCTGCAAGATGTTCAGTTTGTCCAAAAGAAAGTTGACATCAAGGCTATATGAGGCATCGCGCACAACATGTTAACGATGTTGACATGAAGGCTATATGAGGCATCGCTCACAACATGTCGACAATTTACGGCCCCAAGAGCGCCTGGGGCCATCTAGATCATGTCTTGCCTCCGCATGTGCGTACGTTTAAGTGAACATGTTGCAGAACGCAGGGGTTCCAGAGGCATTGGTGAGAAGGTTGGTCGTTTGGACGTGTGGTCAGGATTGCAAGGGCAGCTTGAGATCAAATATGGATTTGGGATGTTTTGTACTTCTTCTTCGCACCACTTTAGCCCCACATACAATTTTGAGCGTCCGAGTACTCTCAGAAATTTCGGGATTTCTAAATGCAACTTTTGTGAAATGTATACCCCGCAAGAATACAAAACAAGGTCCGCACACGGCCTCACATCGATAGCAGGAGAGCTCTGCAGTTCTTTAAATTTCTGGGAACGAACACATGCCTCAAGTCAAGATTTAAAAAGGATCCTTGGCCTCCTTCGGTATCCTTTAGGAGATAGGCACGGGCCGGTGGCCCGTGCGGCCCTGGTGAGTGATTATGTCGCGAGTACTTTGAGGTAATTTTGACGTTGAAAAAATGAGATATTGTGAGAATTGCAGAGCTCTCATGCAGTCATGTTTTTGTCCGCGAGACTGTATTCGTGGTGGGTTACAAGGCTCCTGAAAATTTCCACATTGGCATTTAGAAATCATCAAAGTTGTGAGAAGTCTTGTAGATTACAAATTTTTATGCCAGTATATGCAGGACATGGAAGAATATTAGTCTTCTTCATTTTCTTCTTCTGTTGTCCCTGGTCTTGCGTAGCATTTTTTGCACCTTTTCTCTCATGACACGAATCCTCATGACACCCTTGCCAGGCCCGTGGGCCTATCAGAATCCCAAAATAATCGATGTCGTATGCCCATTTGGCAGACTCTCAGAGACTATCAGACTCTCAGAGCTCTTCCTAACACGAGGCATCTTTAGGCAACAAGAGTATACTCTAAGTTCCAAAGCGAAAACTCATCCACAACTTGCAACAACTCGCATACTTTGACTTTGCATTCGATCTGAGGACTTGGGGGAACTGGATTTGTGAGGCTGGCCGGGAGGCTCACAGAGTTGGGAGTCAGCGCCAGAGTGGGGAGGCTGTGGGATTTGGGAGCTGAGCAAAGGAGTAGGCGGACAAAACTTAAGACTGGGACAAGGAGGGGAGACACTCCTTCACAAATAAACAAGTGGTGTGCTGAGTTGTTTTGGGCTACGTGTTTTGCACATGTCCTCAAAGCTTTATTCTAATTGATGTTACTGCAAACCATGATCCAGTTGATGCTGTTTCTTTATCTGTTTTAATGCTTTCGAGCCCTATGGGGAAAGTTGCCGACACTCATTGGGGAACCGGATTCTCGCACTACACCCACGGGTTCCTTAAGGAGAATTAGGAGCCTTAATGGCAAGCTTGGTTGGAGAATGAAGCATAGCATGCGCCATGTCACCACCATAAAATCGGTGAAACATGGCATGTAATATGCAGCGCACGTCATCTGTATGCATGGTGGCACAAGGCTTAGTCCATGTGTACTCGTTCCTGGGCTCATCTGCAACATGACTTTGCAACAGCGGAGGCTTGGTGCTGAATGCTTGCGACGTGAGCACCGTGCCACAACGCGAGCTAATGCGGAGGCCTTGCAATGCGAACGATTGGTTCGAGACTCTGCAGCAAAACCTCGATGGGATCGTGATGGTCGGGAAGCCTTATTCACTCTTCACCTTGCTGTTCGTTTTGGCGATATTTATGATGTACAGCAGTTGCTTGATATTAGAGCGGATTGCCCGGAGTGTGATGAAGATGGTCAGACTGTCATGGTTCTTCTCCTTCTGAATCTGACGTGTTCTCCTGCACCATGCCAGGCAGCTTCCTGAGTATCAGCGGGGGTGGTGGGATGCTCTGCATGATGCCGACCTTGGAGGCATGCAGCGGCTGTATGCACAGCATGGACATCAACTCGAGCTGGACAATCTCATGTCCAGGTCGCCCCCCACGGTTCAACGATGGGCTTTTCTTTGCAGATCTGCTGAAGCAGGTGAATGAATGCACTGACATTGTTGTGCTACAAGCAGCAAGAGGACAGAACACAGCGACGCGGTGTTGCTGCCTGTGCGTGGGCATTGATAGAATTCGGCTCTGAATTGCATGCGGGCTCCGCTCAGGCAGCTGTGATCAAGCACACAAATCTGCCCAAATTCACATAAGCAATGATCTGTTGGTTGGCTTGGTGGCTACTTGGCTGGGGTTGGGGTTGACGGTCAAGCTTGCCTATTAGACTAAATGTATTGATTATTCGTGGCTGGGGTGTTTGTAGTTAGTGGTTTTTGAGTTAGGGGTAATTGGTCGTTTAGTTACAAATAGCGGTAATCCATAAGTGATGGGAATCCACAAGCTGTGTGGATCCACACTAGACCATTAATACATTTTACAGTATTTATTCATTTCGCCGACAGGTCATTCCTCATGTCAAGTTGGATGCTTTTCGGCGTGTGATCCCAGCGGCCTGAGCGAAGTTGCAATTTCAATCGTGGTGCACCGTATTTATCGGTAATGTATGGTTTACAAAAATATGAGTTGTAATTATTGTTTGTTGACTGCGTTCTTGATAATTACTTGCTCGTTTTGGGTGTTTGTGGTTCTGGAATTTTGGGGACTGCGGAGGTGTCTATGGGCTTGGGGGCCAGCCAATATACATACAGAGGGCTCATTTCTAATTGGGTGCAGGCGTGCCGAGTTAGAAATGAGCTGAATGATAAATAAGCCGAATCAGAAATGAGCCCCATTGTGGGATGTCCGGGGGATTAGACAAAATTAATGTGTAATTTGCCGGCTAAGCGGCAAATTGCGGGCCCAAGACCGACATTGGGGGGTGTCTGGGAGGGTGATTCCCCCCAGCTTGAATGCGGGGGTTTCGGGGGCGCCAGCCGCCCAAAGCGCGCCGAATTAGAAATGAGCCGAATTAGAAATGAGTCCTCTGTATATGTATATAGTATATAGTATATATGTATATTACCTACCTCCTCTTGCGAACCCGCAGACCTTGACCCGGCTCTTCTGGCTGGCAGCCCCGCTGAAGCTGGAAGGCGTCGATGCCGTGCCTGTCCAGCTTCGGCCACGCGCCATTGAATTCGGTGGCCCCGACCTCGTGTTGCTGGTTGCGGCAATGCGTCAAACAGGTGCCAAGGATTTTCCAGTTCCGGTACCCCGAACCCCATACCCCCAAACCATTTTTTGAAACGTTTTAAAGCTTGCTGGGCAATTTTGTGGTATTTATGGCATTCGTTCCGAAGTTACATTAATAAATCTGAGAGAATGCTCGAGTATGGATTCAGTTCGTGCCCAGTTTCGTCAAAAGCACCATTCCAGCATTTCTCTCTGCCTCCAGATCCTCGAACATAATATATAGTTTTTAGCTTCGAACACTCACCCTACGAAAACAGTTCCTTTTAATCTACCCCCACCCCCCGCACCGGCTATTGGCCTAAACGTTATCTACATTCCGGCGATGCCTTTTCTGCTTTGATGAGGACTGTGGAAGCGGCCTTGGTTTGCCAACTTCATTAATGCCTGGAGCCTCCGAGGAGCCGCCATGTTCGTGCTGGAGCCACTGGGGCCCGTGGTCCCAGGCGGGCAGACGGTGCGCGGACGGCGGGTGGATGGCGGGCGGTTAGACGGCGGGCGGGCGGCGGGCAGCGGGCGGCGAGGGCCTTCCCCGAACGCCCCATTTATTAACGCATTGGGCATCTCAAAGTTATTAAGGATTTTGTTTATTAACAGGATATATATATATATATATATATATATATATTAGATATACATACAAAGCGTGCACAAAGCTCATTTCTAAGCGGGTGCCAACTCCGGCCTTTTAGCACACGGTGACACATTTCATTTCTAAGCATTCTCCACGGTGGCGCATTCCATTTCTAAGCGCGGGCAACGTTGGCGCACTTCATTTCTAAGCATTCTCGGTATGACACACCACATGCATGAGTAATAGCATTTGCAAAGATG
>Ga0099797_101800_pt1 | contig 10491 bp, 6 predicted proteins | sample Uncmet_Sort48C_1_FD_89871 | JGI IMG/M metagenome (GOLD analysis project Ga0099797, IMG submission 89871) | Marine eukaryotic communities from CALCOFI LINE 67, Pacific Ocean - C012_Sort48C_1 | ecosystem: Environmental > Aquatic > Marine > Oceanic | place: Pacific Ocean: Monterey Bay | collected... | reverse complement strand
TCAGGCGTTCTAACGTGGAGGACTCGCAGAATTTGGAGAAAGTAATCGATGAAAATTGCATGTTCGAAAAAGCAGAATATCACAGAAAATAACGAAAAACACTCAAATCGACCTGCAGGCGGCTGTAGGTCTGTTGTTGGACATTTTTGGCTCTATGGAACCCTGAATTCACGCTCTTTCGCCAAAATGTCAACGAAAAAAGCTGAATCTCAATGTTTTAGGGTCAAAAATTGAGATTTGTGCTCAAAACAGTGCGTTTTTGCGAGAAAAAAAGTCCACACATAACACAAAAAATCTCGGAGCCCAAGCAACCCACAGACGATCGAACTACATGGCCAAGGTCGCCTTGGGTGGTACTAACAACGTGCCAAAAGCGAAAAAAATCTCTCGGACCAATGTCGCACAGCTGCGCGAACCTGCAAATTCGGGCAGTTATCCAAAGAGCGATTGTGGCGGGACTGCGGACAGCCCCCGAGCTGCGCCGTCGTGCTAGCACACATAGGCCACCTGTATTTAAAAGTTTTCCCGCGCGCGCTATTACGTCTGAATCTATCCTCAGTGCCCTGGTTTGGAATGTTGTTAGCTTGCATGGACCCCCTGATGAATGGATAGTTGATGGGGATTCGGAATTTAAGGGTGACTTCGACCAAGCCTTTGAATTGATGGGTAAGAAAATTCACAGGTCTGTTGCATACCACCATGAAGGGAATGGGGCTGTCGAGAGATTCAATAGGACACTGTGTGACATCATCTCAAAAATGGTGGTTGAGGAGGCTAAGTTGACTCTGAAGCCTTGGGTAGACCTCCTTCCTTGGGCGATCTTGGCATACAATAGCTCAGTGCATGGGGCGTTGTCATCCCATAGCGAAGGGCTCACCCCTGCCCACCTTTTCTGTGGCAGACGTCTAGATTTGGCCATCGATTCAGTAAAACTCACACTGCCTTGGGAGGGTAAGCCTTTGTCTCAGGTTGCCATCGAAGTCAATGAAGGGGTCGTAAGAGCTTTACAATGGATGAAAGATAGTCGGGATGAGTATGAAAGGTCGATGAAGGCAGATGTCCTTATGAGGAGAGGTATGAAAAGTAGGGTATTCAAGAAAGGTGAATTGGTCAAGGTCCGCAAAAGGCTAGACCCTCGTAAGGTGGCAAAGTTGAGTCGTACCAAGGATGGGCCCTATGTCATCGTCAAGGAACCTATCCTTGAGTCCCCTTTGGTCTATGGGGTGAGTGTTGTGGGAGGCACTGGGGCGGTTACTAAGGTGCATGCTGATTCTCTACAACCTTATTACGACATTGTAGGGAGAGAACCTGAAACCACTTACCCAGAAGTGCTTGATGAAGGGGAGGACTCGGATGATGAAGATGATCAGTGGGACCCCCTTCAAGACTTTAGCATTGAGTCTATTGTTGGGGAGAAGGGGTCTATTGCTGAGGGGACTAAGGCCTATCATTGTATGTTTACCAGATTTCCAGACCCTTATTGGACTAAGCTTGATGACATGACATTGTATGGGTGTGATAAATTAATCAGGCAGTGGAATAGGAAGGGGGAGAGAGATACTCAACCAGCTAGGGCACCTAGTCGTCGTTCCTCGAAAAGTACTCAACCGGCTAAGGCCCCTACCCGTCGCTCCAAGAGAGTCCTGGCGCAGTCGTCTTCACCTCTATGCCAGTCTGGTCGCCTAATTCAAGACTCAATGGCTCTAGATGAGAATGGGTGGATCGCCTCCCTCTTGAAGGAAGGTGGGTGTGATCTCAGCGACTTAGTGCACGTGCATTGCTCACCCCCCTGTGAAACCTATTCGAACACCGATGCCACCCACCAATACCGTGACCCCCCTTGTAACTATCGGGAGAGGGCTACTAGCGAGCCCACTGCGCGTGAGGGTATCCATCGAGAGAAGGCACGAAGTCATGACATGCTCATCCAGCATCTGATCGGTCTCCTCTCTCATGCTAAGAAGGAGGGTGGTAGTTTCACGTTTAGTATCGAGAACCCTCGGGGCATGTCGAGGGAGCGCCCTTTCATGGATTGTAGGGAGTGGCACTTAGATTTGCCGGGGAGGAGGGTGACTGTGGACTGTTGCGCATGCGGGGCACCTTGTGAGAAACCGACAGACATTTGGACCGGCTTGTTGGGGTGGGTTCCCCGAGGTTCCACAGGTGATGGGAGGTGTCACAATCGATGTGAGCAAGGAGGGCGGGGTCTCGAAGTCGATGGTAGGGGGCAATTTTACCATCATGAAGCCCTTGCTCAGCAGCCGATCGATGGGATCCAAGGGACTGGGGCCAGGCAGTTCATTAACCACATTCCCCTTCCTTTATGCCATGAATTGTTGCAGGTGGTAGGCCACCCCCATGGCATGAAGGGGGTGGTCTTGGATCTATGCTGCGGATGGGGGAGCATGGAGCAGCCCGTCATGTCGTCGGGCCAATGCTATCTGAGAGTCGATCTTCGGCAATGTGTGCCTTAGCTAGCTTTACTTGTAAAATTTTAAAAGTATGAATCAAGATTCACACTTTGCTTTGTGAGGGGTTGTTGGTAAAGCTAGAGGCAAGTTGGCCATTTCCCACCAGGGTGGGTCGTGACCACCAGTGAGCCTCGTGCCAGCACTTAAGTGGCAGTTTGTTGCTTGTGGGAATTACCAAGGTGAACTGGGCTAGCTCGTGCCTGCTGGTGCCCCTGCCTGCCTACCTTTCCTGGTTTATTCCCCAGCCACCTGCACGCCAAGAATAGCCCGAACTCCGGTAAATCAGCACATTGGAGAAAAAAAAACCTTTCATGACCTTTGGTGTTGAACGTGCATTCACTCTGTTTGAGGACAGTGCCGCAAGGGGCACCATTCCCCGACTGCGGCCGCTGCCAGGACGCTAATTTGGCCAGCAGGGGCATACTGGCCAGCCCCAACAGTCCGCACGCAAATCCCATGTTCCTACCTCGCGCGCGCGGTGGCACCCACGCTCGGCATGGCCGCTTTTTTTCTGGACCTCTAAAAAAAAAACACAACTTCATTGGCGCGATTTGAACAGAATGTAATGGGAATGACTCTGATTTCTCCAACAGATGTCATTATAGCGCAACTCAATGATCTTCTGGGAATAAAAGAGGAAGAACTCAAAATCGTGACGGCTGAGGCTGTGTTGCACCGTTCAATACCTTTTTTGACGTGCGTCCACGACCAGTTGTCCGATACACGTAGTAACCTGGCTCGACTGCGACAAGAGGTGCCTTGCATGACATTGCGTGGCTTTTGCGACGCTAGTAAAGCAACAACACATAATAGAAAGTAAATGAGACCGATCTCGACTGTAATGAGGCACAGCTGAAAGCTTTTGCTTCGGCACCTAGCAATGCTCCGCAGGCTCAGCAACATGACAGTGCGCGGGATGAGAATGCAGCGGCTCTTTTCACCATGCGCAACCAGCTGCAGGTAAATCCTTGGCATCCTCAATCTCTGGCCTGTGAGTGCTCGAGGCTGCAACTGTGTGGTGTGAGGTGCTAGGAGAGGCCCTGTGGTCAGGCAAAAGCGAGATGTGTACAAAGCCTCTCGGTTGAGTCAGGGTTAGTTGGTAACGTGACTGATAGTTTATGTTCACATCTGATGCGGCTCGCATGTAGATTGCCGTTGAAAATCAACAACAGTGTCAACATGTCCTGACGAAACAACAGGAGGAGCTGGCGAGGTGAGCTCGTAAATTCCAATTTCAATGCCTGCGACAATGATGATTACCTGACATGCATGTGGTGGATGTAGATGCCGGCAGGAGACTTCACAGGTTCCTTGTGCGCCTTGATATGATTAAATAGTCACATGTTCTGCGGTGTGCAATCACAGCCAAGCATATAAATGGTGAGTGTGAGAAGGTGTGTGACCTGGAATTCATGAGTATAACATGCATGATTGAGGGCGTGGTTGTGAAGGAATCATAGTTGCGCACCACATTGCCTGCTGGCGTTCAAAGGATTGGCATGCCACCTGCCACCCGCAGGCACAAGCGAACGAGCAAAACATGCGAGATGAATTGTGCACCCTGCGTGTGGAGATGAAGAAGGTGACCGTAAAGGGGCAATCCATGAAGACTGTGGATAAGAAAAGTCAACATCGCACAATCCTGATGCCTACTGCCTGCCTCAAGTGAACGCTAATCTCTTAGCCCTGATGTGAGGGCCCGGATGAATGTCCCAATCCTTACCATCGCAACCGAAGTCAGTTGGCCTTTCCTGACTGTACCCTCGGGAGACCACACACAACCAATGCAACACACGGTAAACCTATACCTTTGGGCCGAAATCTGAGAGGGATGCAGAAAGCCACCACAAAATGGTAGAGGCTCCAGGGCATCTGCAATGTTGCATAGGCAAAAGCAGAAGCACAGGAGTGGAAAAGGAAATGCATGGAAGCCAAGCTGCATGCAGAGGTGCCAAGAGCTTTCCTTCCACACATACCTCTATGTATCGTTAGCGCACCATCAGAGTTGGCACACCAATGGTCATCTATTTGGTTACGTGTGTACGTGCTGTGGCTCACGCAGTTGAAACCAAAGATGCAACTAAAAACAGTTATCACCATTTTGAAAGCTAGCAGAAGTAAAGTCAAGCTTTTCACATGTGGAAAGGAGCAATTGTGAGATGCGGATGATTGAGGCTTGTTTTGCATGTGAGGAGGCTGTTGCGCTGTCGCAGAACTTGGAGAAATCACATGCAGCCGAGTTGGTCATGCTCAGCGAAAGTCGGGTACGTTGCTGTCGGGTTGGTGTAAAGTCTGCATCGTCTCTATGTGCAGCATGTAGTAGATGTGCGAAAATGGATGTATTAATCCCCTTTCTATGGGTTCCTAGGCACGTGAGGAGGAGGCCAGACGAAGAACACAACAGCAAAGATTGCAACACAAAGAGGAACTTTATAGCTAGGCTCTCAGGTGTTATGGTTGCCAGCGATGCTACAAGTAGTTATGTGGCTTGCACATCCACGAACAACCAAGCCACAAATGGTGAAGGGTTTGTTCAATTCTGAGCATGCCGTAGGGTCCTGAGGTGTCTTCGTTGGGCCTAGCTAGCTGACTAATTATCACTGGGCATCCATGACAATCCATCATGGTGAAAGTCTCGTTAACCTAAAAGTCACACAAACAAGAGCACATGGACTGTAGACTTCGTTAACTCGGTCACGAAGCCCGCAATTCTCAACGCCTGAGCTGGCGATTTTGTCTGCAATCTTCATATTCCAGCCGATACGTGTGTATCTCAAGAACATGTGGGTTTCTCGTCGAGTGAACAATATACAATGTCAAAGCACGCACGCACGCAGCAGAAGAGGAATGACGTTACCAGAAATTCGCGACACAAACTTCGCGACACACAAATGAGATTAAAAGTGAACAATCAAGTGTACACTTACACTCAGGCTTGCACTCAGGCTCAATAGCAACTTCCCTGAAAACTAAAAAAGTCATCGCTGTTTTATTTGGGCGCTAAGGCGAAACAAAGAGAGGAGGAAGATGCTTCGCTGCGTCAAGAGCAGGCCACCGTGCCGATTACAGCCCACCAGCCGATAAACCTCGAAGTTTGTGATTTGTGGAACTTCATTCTCCGTCGCGATCATCTCATCTCTTTGGCAGGAGTTGTACATCGCTCGCCGACTTGCTGCAGACACCGTGAAGGCAAACACCCGGAGGTGCCTTTCTTTTCACTATTGTTCACCAAGAGGTGCATGCTTCTGTTGCCGACATCGCTCATCAGTTGCGTTTTCAAATGGATCTGCTGGTGGCAGGCTTTTCGATTTTATTTATCACCAGAAATGCTGATTTTTTTGTATCTATGACTGTAATCCCTGCACAAGGCAGAATCAAGGAAAACATGCAAAGTGACTTATTTGAAGCAAGAGGAAGAGAATTTACATGCGGTGCAGTTGAAAATGAGTGTGTTTAGGGTGCATGCAAAGTGTTTTGGGTGCGTGCATTTTGACAAAAACCTGCTACATTTTGTATTTCGCTTGCAGCATTTCAGCAATATGTTTTACTTTTCTGTGTTTCCCAAAATGCCAATTTAAGCGTTCACCACAGTGTGTGTGTGCATCTAATCTGGGAGTCGCTGTTCGCATAGCAGGATAATAACAAAAGCCACCTGGGTCCTTTCTTTTTGTGCTTGGGTGCCTGGGTGCCTAGGTGCCTGGGCCAACAGAGCCATTCTATCCAGGAAGAATGCCCTCATCGGCCATGGTGACCACTGGCCAGGGTGGCCGTGCAGGCAGGCGGCTGCATTTGGCCTGGGCAGGCCGAACTGTCTTTGTGGGCCCTTTTTATATAGCTCTGTGTTCCGAGCTTCGGTGTTGTTAGCAGCTGGCACCAGGAGCCGGCACCAGGAGCCGGCACCAGGAGCCTGCCTCTTTCCTAGCATGCTTGAGAGCACCGCAGCTCAGCCAGCACCAGCAGGTAACTGACGCGGGGTGTGCGGGCAAACTCCTGCTGAGACACACCTTGGAACTTTTCTTTTGACTCTAGTGGTGCACTGCTGCTCGGCTCACGACCACGATTCATTTGTGATGTTGTACAAGGCAAGGTGAGGCCTGCCTTGTAGCCGGGCAGTGAGATCAAATGAACGTCTTGGGGTCCAAATTGGGGTCATGCAGGTGCATGAATCCGAAGCAAAACTGCAGCCGCTGCCAAACTTCGCCAGTTCTTTGAAAGTGGGCACAGTCAAACCGCGTTCATAAGATTCTGGGGCCACGGCAGCAGCGCTGCATAATCTCAGTTTCGCCAGGCTCCAGCATTTGAGATTGTGAGAAAGCTGTTAATTTTGGTAATCTGGTTGCTAAAATTAATAATTTTTGCGGCGCGCTTCGCGTGCCAGCGTTACATAACCTAAGATGCCTGCGATAACCCAGCGCTGGAATCTTAATTCGTGTAATCTTGCAAACGCGGTTTGACTGTGCTCCAACCACACTTAGGAGCCCCAAAATCGACAACGTTGTGTGGTGCCTACGCAACTCCAAATTTCATCACAGAACGTTCATGTGCGATGCATTAGGTGTAAAGATGAGGTAGCCATGAGCGGTTGTCGCCGCAGTAGCACCGAACACCCGTCACCTCACCCGACGAGTTCTGTTCAGCGTGTTCCGCCACAAGACGGCATGCGTGTCTAACAAGCGACGCATGCGCATTCAACCAGGACCAGCCATGCTCACACCAAGCACAACAGCTGAAACCACGCATGTGAAGGTACCGTTTCATGGGCCAAATGACGTCAACTTAGGATGTGGAGGGAGGGGGGGGGGTCATTGGGATTTTGATGTAGCTAAAATGTGACTCGCGGAGGGGGGAGGGGGGCTTGGAACCCGGGCGCTTGTAGACGCCCTGTGATTTCGCTATACCCCTATAGCCAGGTAAGACACCAGCTTGGTGCACCTAAGCTACAGCAGCGATGCGCAGTGTTAAATTACGTTTACTTCATTATTGAACTCGGCAGCAATCGTACTTAGTACTGCTTTTACTAATTCCGGTATAGCAAGATATGAGCTTGCTGAACACGCAATCGTCTGGTACAAAACATGCAGTCTGGCATGCAAAACACCGTCCGACAGGCGAGAAAACACTAAAATCACCATAGAATCTTCAGGAATGATCGGATTTCACTTTTGAAAAAATGAAAAGAAACTTCAGATCGAGCCTAATCGAATGAGCTATAGAAATCTTGGGATAAATTGAATATTTGACGGTCAAAAATTGACATTTGTGTTAAATTTGCGATTGCCAGATAGAGCCAAAAAAGCAGGTTTTTCTTGAAAATCTCGAGATTAAGAATTTTCCTGGCCAAACCCTCGCGGTTCGGGGGCTATATTTACCATAGTAAGGTGACCTATGGGTCTAAAGGAAATCTGCCTGAAGAAAATTGAGTTAAGGCTTGCTAGTAGCATCTACCAAAACCTCAAGCTCGGCTGCCTTGGCATATTAAATGTGGAAAATAGAAGGCGTCTACAAACGCCGGGGGGGGGGGGAGGGGGATATCTAGGACGCCATGTGGTGACGCCGGGGGAGGGAGGGAGGGGGTTGTGCGGAGGCATCCTTAGCTGACGTCATTTGGCCCATGAAACAGTACCGAACCATGTGCATGACATTGTGACATCCAAGGTCCGAACGTGCATGATGTCATGGTGCACGGCAGTGACGGAGGTGGTGTCACCTATTGCACCGTGTACAACGCCTCCAAACCATGCTGACTGGATCCACTAGATCGACTAGTGCACATCGAAGGATAGAGTCATGCTGACGGAATAGCGATAATGATCGACGGTTGACACCGCTGCAAATCGCCGTGGTCCGAACTCTCCGAGAAGTTGTGCAATTGCGATCACACACCAATTGTGATGACACACCGAGTGAAGTCAACGCTATGTGCGAGAACTCATGTTCACAGCTGCTTTTGGTTGGGTCGAGTTGCGTCGGTTGGTTACCTCCTCTCCCATCCTACCGCGACTCAGCAGATCAATCATGGAGCACCTGGCGTGCCATGCGTGGAACTTGGGCCATGACCACTCATCAAAGGTTTGCAAAAACCTTTGATGTTTTTTTTTGTCTTCTTTCTTTGCCAGTGCGCACCCGCTTTATCCACACACAGCCACCACACACCTGTTAGTTCCAGCCCTTGATCACAACATGGCACAATTTTGTCTACCAAGAACTGACCGCCAGCATGGTGGGAGGCAGCCTCGCAGCCATGCAGCGCCGCAGCCTCGCAAATGTTTTCTATAGCATGCGCTATGCTAACCACCATCCAATGGTGTGTCTAGTGGTTCTAGCAGCCCTGTGCAGCAATAGTGTGGTGCATGGTGCCTTTGCCACCCTCCATTAGAACTTGTCACACTAACCACAGAACATGACATTGTAGCAACACAAGGGATGTGGTGGTGTTTACTTTTGGTTGCTACAGTCAAGTGGCATTTACAAGATTCGACCGCTGGGATGTGCCTTGTGCAAGTTCTTAATTTTATCTCCTTTTTTGGTAGTTTTAGGTTATCAATTACCTTTTTTGCGCAATGAACATGAAACTGCACCTAGGTGAAATTTAATGAACTGGAATCTTGTAAACGCCACTTCACTGTAATAGCTGATCTCAAATGCGAGTGTGCTGTTCATGTGCAGCAGGCTTCGTGTTGCTAATCACGCGCAACAAGGTCCACTGAAAAGCACCTTCGGGAACCAGAGGGAGCGCCAGGAGCCGGGAGCGTGCACGGCATGGAAGTGCCCGGGAGGATCCGAAGGTGCCAACCGCGCATGCTCCTGCAGTGGTTCAGGATTCGAAAGGGCCCAGCCCATCACCCTACTCCACCGCGCACACAAGCGCCACAGCGCCAAAAAGCCGCGCATGGTGCGAGCGGCAGGTGCCTTCTCACCAGCAGTGCTCAGTTTATATGCAGCTGTGCCTGGTTTCTAAGGCAAGCAAGGCAGCCTGGCTTCGCCATGCAACACTATTGGAATGTGAAACCAAAATGAAGAAGAAACCAGGGTCGCAGCTGCGCGGGCTTTTGTGAAAGGTGCAATTGGCCGCTGCTGAAATGAAACAAAGCACACCAAACATTTCAACAAATATCTCAACCTTCGTAAGCTCAAGGGTAACTCACATCAAGCACTAATTCACTGCACACATGAGGGGGCTGCTGCTGTGAACAGAAATTCGCGATGCACACACGTATTGCACATTGGAAAGTTGATTTACGCGTCGTACGAGTACGATTCAACTTGAATGAAAGCAATTTAAAAATCACTACAAGCTACAAGCTTGCAAGCTGAGCTTCTAGCGCTGCAAGCTCTGTTGTGGCATTTTCTAAATCCTGTTGAACTTTCTTGTATCTGTGCTCCCACCCTCCCACGCTGGTGCGGTACCCGTGGTGACACCGCTTGCAGCACCGCCCGTTCCCCGTCATCCCTGCTGGTCTCCACGCACGCAGCGAGGTCCATAGAAGCGTGGGCTTGTGGTACACGTGTTTGTATGAACAATAATCGACCTTTACCGGCGCCCGCAGCTGCGTCATGGCTGGATGATCTCTGAGCAACCCCTCCGGATTCTCTACACAGTAGTGCATCCCTCTCGTATCCCAGTAGACCCCCTCCACCATACGCACTCCCCGCCTCTGCCAACACCACTTTATCCACCCCACCGTGTGTTCCACCTGCGCATCCGCCTTCTTCGCTTTGTCCCCCAGAGCCGTGCCTGCAATAGGTGTGCCGTCTGCTTCCCTGTGCGCCTTCCCCATCGCTCGTAATGCCGGCATCAGTGGCGTGAAAGTCGTGCAGTCCTCCGAGACCCACAGCAGCCGCAGCTTGAAAGCCCCCCGTCCCGGGTACCTGTGCTTTAGCCGCCTGATGTACTCCTCCTCGAGCTGAGCATACCGCATTGTTGTGGGGTCGAGCACCTCGTTCACAACTGTTGTGTCCTCTAGCGGTGAGTACACCCTCTCCACCAGGTCCACTGGCAGGTATCCCATGGCTGCCGCCT
>Ga0099797_101799_pt1 | contig 10493 bp, 4 predicted proteins | sample Uncmet_Sort48C_1_FD_89871 | JGI IMG/M metagenome (GOLD analysis project Ga0099797, IMG submission 89871) | Marine eukaryotic communities from CALCOFI LINE 67, Pacific Ocean - C012_Sort48C_1 | ecosystem: Environmental > Aquatic > Marine > Oceanic | place: Pacific Ocean: Monterey Bay | collected... | reverse complement strand
GCCGAATACGGGACGCTTCGCGTCGTGGATTCGCCTTCTTAATTTTCATCGCAAGTTCTTTGTAGTCGATGCTATCGCTGTGGTCTTCATCAATGGCGTGCATCACTTCCTTAAACTGCTCGTTCGTCAAATCGATCTTCAACGTTTCTTTAAGCCCCGCACGCAGCTCTTTGCCGTTGATGATGCCACTGTCGTCTTTGTCTAGTTCCATGAAAAAATGCATAATCTGGAGTTGCCGCTCTTCAATAGTCAAAAACATTTTTGAAAACACACGACTAGCTTGGAACACCCCATGTTCGTCCGTCAAGAGAAAGGGTGTCTTCTTTTTCCGTCCATTTTTTCGCGCCAGCCGCTTTTCCTCAGCTCTCTGTGCCTTGTCTTCTTGCACTTCCCGGTCAATCAGCGCTTGTTCCTCCTCGCTAGGCTCGGGTGGCTTCGGATATCGCGAAACTTTCTTGATTTCACGGACAATTTCTCGATATGAAAGCTCTCCGCTGCCATCGGGCGTCTTCGCCAAGGTCTTGAAGATGCTTGACGCTTGCCGGCGAGTGATCTTGATCCCTGGACCAGGGTGCAGGTCCATCAGTCCCTTTCGAAGTTCGTCTGCTGTGATCGTCCCGCTTTCATCCTGGTCCATTTTGATGAAGAGAATGATCGGACGCTCGTGTCGGGCCTCGATGGTCTCGTGTAGCAAAAAGAAGACTCGCTTCGCTTCCCGCTCGCACTGCGGCATGGTGTCATAATTTGGCGGGGGATCCCGGAATGGGTTTCCTCGCGTTTTCAATTTGGGTTTGCCTTTGTTTTTGGCCTTCTTTTCCGCCTTCAACCGCGCCTTTTCCACCCGCATGGTCTCCAATAAGTTGAGTGCATCTTCGGGGATGTCCGTAGATTCGTTGTCATCGACAGCCTTCTTTACCAGTTTTTGGATCTTCTTGGAGAAGCAGCTTTGTGCCATCCCCGCGGGTGTCACCCCCACCTGGTTTGGTTGTAGCACCAAGGATGGTTTCAGCTGGATCAGATCGTCCGTAAGCTGTAGTGCGCTGTCGGGGGAGATAGTCGTCCTCGCCAAACACCACAGCACCAAATGCAGCTGGTTGTTGCCGAACTGTTCGTCCGGTAGCGCCGCGGCGCTGCGTTTTAGCAAATACTTGAACAGTTTCTGGGATACCTCTGTGGCCGCCTTGCTGGCCAGTTTGCTCAACGATTGCTCGAAACAAATGATGAGAGGCGTCTTCCCGTGCCGATCCGCCGTGTTCAATGCGGCAGGGTATTCATTTAGTAGGACCTTTGCCATGTCTACTGTCCCTCCTACCTTGTTGGTTGCTAAATAATGCAGAGCCGTCTTGCCTTCGTCCGACGCCCCCCGGGCCTCGACAATGTGGGCTGGGTGCACGCTCAAGTACGACATGATCATGTCCTTCGTAGCCCGTGGGTTACCGCACAAGGCTTGCAGCGGTGTTTGGCCTTTGCGGTCCGACACGGTCGCGCTCGAATGGTGGGCGCCCAAGTACGTTTTCAGGCCATACTCGGATATAGTGTTGCCTCCCAAAAATTTAACCAGCTCTGCGCCCGTCAATTTTTGCGGCGTCCGATCGAATTTTTTGGACCGCGACGTGGGCGACGTACTTGGAGACTGCCGCGACGGCGACCCTCCCGGAGGAGCCCCGTCCCCCATCAACGCCCCAATGTCTTCCACTTTGCCGCCGTACGATGCTGACTCATCCTCCACCTGGGCCATGACAGGCGTATCAATTTTCTCTTCTTTCTCTCCGGCCGAAGCACCCTCTACGCTAGCCTTGTGAGCACCCACGTCCTCGTCTCCTTCTGCCGGCCGGCGTTGCATTTCGTCAACCTCCGCACCCGCCGTCAGCGCCGGGGCCGATGCTTGGTGCGGGGGTGATTTCTTCTTGGCCCGCTTCCGCTTGGTCGACACTACTGGTCCTTGTCCCGTCGTGATACCTGGTCCCGTCACGACCATCCCCGCGTTTGCCATGCGCTTGGCCGCCAGATTGCCCGTGGAGGCTGAGCCCCGTTGGCCGCGTGCGCCGCCGGCGCTCTTGGGGCGCTTCTTGCGCATCTTGGCTCTATTCTTTTCAATCTTGGTGGCGTTGGCCTCCGCCGCTTCCAAGGCATCTTGCGTGCGCTGGTGCAAGGCGTCCAGCTGCCGCCGAAATAAAATGCTGTCGGACACATCCCCGTGCTTGGGATCCAACTTGGCCTCTAGCTGCGCGACTCGCTGTTGCATCATTGCCAGTTTACGTTCCAGCTCTTGCTCACGGTCTGTCATGGAGACACTCTGGGCTGCGTCCCTCGGCTCCTCGGCCCTCTCTGACCCTGGTGCGGCGCTGAGTAGGAACTCGTCGGCCCCCTCCAGAGGAGGTAACAGCCGGGGCTCGTCCTCCTCGTCAGCCGAACGGAAGCTGTATGCAATTTGGGGCTTGCTGCTCTGGCGCCCCGAGGGGCCCGCACTCTGGGGCCTCCGTCCCGCGCCTCCCGTTTTCGCTTTGATTTCCAACGTCATAGAGCTCTGCGTGTGTCGCTGTTGGCTCCGCTTTGGCTTGTGCAAATTTGTGGCCGATGCGCTCTTCGGACGTTTCTGCTGTTTTAACGGCTGCGGGAGCTGTGGGCGGGAATACTTGATCCCTAATTCTGCAGCAATTAACTTGGCTGCCTTGTACGATTGTTTAAAGGAGTGGGCCATGGCGCGGTTGTCCGGCAAGTGCATCTCGGCAACCTGCAGCGCTTTCTCGTACATGCCCAAACACTCCTGATACCGTTTCAAGTGCTCTAATTCTACGCCCGTGTTGTGGTACGAAATGCACAGCGTGGCCAGCTTTTGTTTCCGCTGTGGGTCGTTAACGTCGATCCCACTTCCAACAGTACTGTTTGAACCGTTCGAGCGCACCGTCTGCAAGGCTGCCGCCAGCGCGTCTTGGGCGTGGCGCAGCGCCGCCTCGTGATCCCCATTCTGGGAGTGCACGCAGCAGATATTCAGGTGCGAACATGCCAAACTACCCTCTTCCTTGGCAGCCAAACCCACACTCAGAGCATCCTTCGCGTATTGCAATGCCTTGTCCATGTCTCCCAACCGTCTATAACAACTCGACGCGTTGTTCAACGTCACAATGCGCAGGGCGTCTACTTTGGGCAAAAACGACGGGTCGGTCAGTTTGAGGCCGCGGGCGAGAAAGGCGATGCACACCTCAAACTTGCCCACCTTCAGCATCTTGACCGCAAGTTTGTTGCACATTTTAATCAACCGTGTCGCACTATCGTTCACTGTTTCGCTCAAGTTGCCGTACAACTCGATTTCCAAATGCAGGGCTTGCACCAGCACTTTCACAGCCTGTTCGTATTTGGCATTTTTTTGTAACCGCTGCGCCGTGTCGTGTAAGATGTCTAACAAATCTTGCGGGTTGGACCCGTCACCTGTGCGCTCCTTCACTTCCTCATGAACCTCCTGACCATCCGCCTTGCCCTCGTCCGCTATTTTTTCCGCGGGCGTTGCGGCGGACAACTCAAAGTCTCCGGTGTCTACGACCTCCTCGACGTCTGCCATGGCACTTGTGGCGCGTGCACAACGAAGGTGTACAAGTAATATATGTGTGCAGGTGGGTACTTCGACGTATCCACCCCTGAAAACAACCTCACAACACGGCCCGGCCCCGTAAGAATGGACAGCGCCTTCGGTCTGTAATGATACAACTGCAGCCCACGGCACAAACGATCGCAGAGATCCCGGGTGGAGACACACGCGTATTCGCGCACGAGCGCATGTGTGACCCTCCGCCCCTCGATGCCTGGGACGCCTTCGCATCGACCTTCGCATCGACCTTCGCATCGACCTTCGCATCGGTCCTCGGCTCGCTTTCTCGCGCTGATGGGGTTAGCGATCGACAAGAACGGTCCCGTTTACATATGTACAGGCAAGGAATTACGTGAACTATTCAGTAGGGTTACGAGTTCTACGATTTAACGGCATTATTCACGTCCTGTGTCCATATACACGTGATCGACTTCCGGTCCACCCATGCTGTGTCGATACTATTCTAGAGACCGTGCTCACCACATTTAGATAGCTCCGATTCAACGGTGAGCATGTACATCCGTAAGTATTTACTTGTAACATGATAGACATGTTTTGCTAGTCTCTCTGTGGACCAAGTACCGTTTACTCCACTCCGTCCGTTCGTGCGTGGTTACGGTGCTGTGTTGATGTTGTGCGTGGCGTTCCGATGTTGTGTGGGTGTTGCGATGTGGCGTTGCGATGTGGCGTTGCGTTGCGATGTGGGGTCGCGCGCCAGCCGTTACGGTTTGAAGGCAGGATGGTTTTCAATTCAGCAAGATGGTTTTCAATTCAGCGCGGGGCGTGGACGAAAACACACAACGACTTCTTGACCCGACGTGTTCCATACGCTGCGCGATCGTTCGAGGATTAGACGCGGTAGGTGTGTGGCTGGAAACTAGTCCCTGCCGTTGCGCTGCATTGTCTGCACCCGACGGGTCTGTTTGTTGTCTCGGGCAGGCAGACGAACCGGTCCGTGCAGTTTCTTATGGAGCAGGAAATTCAGGCGGGGGGGAACACACCGGTCCGCCCGTCCGTGACAAGGCAGGAAAAAACGTCCGAAGCATGGGCCGGGAGGGCGGACTTCGATGTCGTAGAAAGCAACCAAGACGGGGAGCACGAGTACTACGACATGCCGGAAGAGGACGCGTTGCAAGCAAACGAACCGGGCAGAACGGCAACGTTCAACCATGATCGAAAAGAGGCGCTACCGGATGTCGTGGAAAAGAAGCAGCCACCCACGGACAGCGTGAAAACAACAGGCACGGCGTGGCAGCCCCCACGCGTGGCCATGGGGAACCCAGGGGATCTGGTCCACTTTACGACCTCTCCCGCTGTCCCCGGTGAAGACCAAAAGAAGATCATGATACCCGAAAACCGGAAGCATATTTACTACTTCAAAAGGCGCGTCCCAGGGCTGACGGCCGATGCACGCCGATTGCAAGAGCTGGAAACGCTCCGTTTGCAAAAATGTTTCGTGGAAACGGTTCCGCCTTTTATATCTCAGTTTCCCCGCCTGTACCAAATTTCGCTCAACGACAACAAGATCGTTCAGCTGCCGGACGAAATCGGATACGTGAAGACCCTGAAGTATTTGTCCGTCGCGGGCAACAAGCTGATGGCGGTTCCTAGCACAATCGGAATGTTGGAAAATCTGGAACATTTGAACCTGGCCCGGAACCAAATCACGTCGTTGCCCGATAGTCTGGCGCGATGTACCAAAATCACAGACCTCTTCCTGTTTGAAAATAGCATTTCTAACTTGCCTGTCCCGATCAAGACGGGGAAATTGTGGCCAGAGCTGCGATTGGCTGATTTTAGCAAAAACAGCATGGTGCACTTGAACCCCTCTGTGGGCGACTGGAAGAAAGTGCACCGCTTGGACCTGTCTGCAAATTTGCTGGTGTCGCTCCCAGATGAATTTTGTGAAATGCCAGTCATCGATTCGTTGAACTTGGCCGATAATCAGCTCAAAACCCTTCCGGAGAAGTTTGGTCAGCTGCGATCGTTGACTATGATTCGCTTGGAGCGGAACAATTTGACCGTTATGCCAGAAAGCGTGTACGACCTGCTCAACGTGCGCGAGTTGAACATTGGCGGGAACCCGCTCGAACCGCTCGACGACATTCATTTGTGGACATACGGGGACCCTATCCACCGCTTTAAAGACACGGCCAACAAGCTCGAAGATATTACCCCCGTGCCCATCTTGCGGTCCGAGCCGGGGGCCAAGCAAACGGACGGAATCCGCTTCACGCACATATTGTGCAACAACCACTTTAGTGTCGCGGGGTGCCGATACGGTGACTATTGCATGTTTTCGCACATCCCACCCCCGTTGCCGACTATTCCATTCCAAGTAGACAAAGAAAAGTTGGCCGAGTCGGACGCCAAACAAATTGAAGAAGGCACCTACCCCGGAAACCGAAGCAAGTATTATGGTGTGAAGCATTCCAAATACGCCAAGTTGTTCGAAGAGTTTGGAAAAGCGCGAGAGGAAGCGGGAATAGACCACAATTGGCGGGACGTGCTCGACGACGGGGATGGCGACGATGGGGACGGGGACGATGAAAGTTAGAGGTACTAAGTACATAGTAGTAGGCGCACTGTATATAACAGAAAAATAGTAACCAACATGGTTTTTACATTTACATCTCGTCCTCGAGTGCCGATGGCATATACGGGAGAATTGCAAACGATGTGACCTTCGCCATGTAGGCTTCTATTCGCTCTCACCGATACAACACTGCAGCGAGTTTCGCATTCATCTGTTCGACGAACAATTTCTTCGCTGCTAATGGGGCAATATACCAAGCATTTCTATCCAAATAAATCATCTGCAAATAACCTAAAATGATGGCCGTAATACCAAAAATACACTACACAATATCGCAAGAACGTACTTCATAAGGTCCGAACCTTACATTATCTACGTTTCAGTTTGAGCTTCCGCTTCCTATATTCGGTGCTCGTATTTTTGAGAACCTTATATGCATTCTTGTCTTCTGTCAGATGTTATCTTACTCCATACATTCTGACACAAAGCGATCGGCTACACTTTTTGCTTGAAATACGCAGTCAGCAATCCCTACGCCGTAAAAACTAGTTCCCAGTACATGGAGACGCGGCATAGCTGAGTAAACGCAAGCCTCTACTTCCCTCAACCTTTTATAATGACCGACGGTATACTGGGGTATGCATTGCTTCATTACTCCAGTCATTGAGAACACAGGCTGTTGTGTAATCCCCATGTGTCCACAAACCTTTCCGATTGCACGGGATGTCAACTCCCCCTCATCTGCATGAATTACTTGTGGATCATGGGCACCACCCATCATGACCGTCATTCGTACGCTGCAATCTGTTTCGACCATTTCGTAAACTTCGCTAGGGGCCACCTGTGATGGAAAAATCGATGAGTCCCAAGCTACTCCAAGGACACCCTCCCTGTTCATGCTCGGTACCAAGTACCCGAATCCATCGAGCTCTTTTATCCGCTTGGCATTATACAACAAGTTCACGACGGCCACGTCCACGCTTTTGCACAGCGCTTCGAGTTTGGATTTCATTGCGGAATATTCATTCGATTTGGGAAGCAACGTCGATAAATCTGTCGCCGACAACGTCGAAAATACATGGTCAGCCTTGACGACGAATTCTTCGCCATTTTCTTTGTAGGCAGTAACGCAGACTGTTTGTTTATCACCTATCGTCGCCATTGATATTGCAGCAACGTTGGTGCGAGGCAAAGTGGTCGTCCCCATTGATTGTAATGAAGCAGACAAAGTATTCACTAGAGTCGCCATTCCGGTCCGAAAGGATACCTGCGAATATTTCTTTGCTGTTTGTACAAAGTGAGACTCTTCTCCTACAGTTTCCTCATTCATATAAAACGCTCCTTTCAACACGGATCCATACCGCTTTTCCAGCTTCCACAAAAGAGGAAAACATGATCGTATAGACAGCGCTCGCACATCACCTGCGTATATGCCTGAACACATACCATCAAAAATCGTAGCAATTTTTGGTCCAAATCGACGCGACATGAAACTATGAATGGTTTCATCTGCCCATAGCCCTTTTGGTAAAAAGGGCTCTTTCATTAACGCTGGTAGCGGATTGCCAAGAACAGGCGGTGTGTTTAAAATGAGAGACCGCATGTTGTCAGGGAGTTGCTGTAAGTGGCCCTTGTGATACAAAAATCGCTTTGTCGACGCAAGCGTCGGGAACACAACCTCTGACTGCAAACCTAGATCTTCGATTAATTTCAACGTTTCTACACCTTTACCACTAGGCTTAAAACCTCGAGGACCACGCTCAAGTACTTGACCGAAATCGTATTCAGTGTGAACCCAACCCCCCAGCCGGCCCGCCTTGTCTAGAATGGTAATATCCAGGCCAGAAGCGATGGGAGCAGCACGCCGCAAAAACCACGCGAGAGACAACCCGGAGATGCCCCCACCAAGTATGACCACTTTGGTCATGCTCCCAGGGTATCACCCGAGCGTGCCGGAACGTCTCTTGTCAACTCGTAAAATTGAAGAACACAGTTTCGGTTGTACGAACAGTTGTGTCGCTTTCAGGAGGCATTGCTAAGTTGTGCACACAACTTGAGACAGAGCGACAGAGCGGTGCGACCCGGGATCGGGATCCGGGATCCATCGACTGAATAATGAATCTTGTAAATTCCGTCCGATTTCCGTCCGATTTCCGTCCGATTTTATTTTTTTTCTCGGTGAGTACTTAATTGCAACTTCGTTTACGAGACTAGACCTATATAATCGTCGGTCCGATTTTTCCGTCCGATTTACAAGGGCCTACCTTTACCACCAGGTGGTAATCCATCCTCGAACAGAGCATTGCGACGACCGAGAGCGTTTCGCAAGCAACACACCAGGACGACAAAAGAGAGTTTTCCGATAGGACCTCTTGTGCATTACAGTACTGAAGAACCAGGCCATTCACGTGCGGGGAGGCTGGCATGTGTGTATTCTTCAAACCATTACAAATGATGAGAACGACCAGTGTTGATAGGTGTCAGTTGTGTCCATTGTCGGTGTGTGTGGACGGACGGACGTGTGGACGTGAACAAATTGAAAAGAACAATCTCAAGAACGATCACCTCTTTCTCTTTCGGGTGGGGAGAGGGCTGGAAGGAGTATTCTCTCTGTGACCCTCTTGGTGTTCTTCCAAGGAATTCGTTATCGACTATTCACTCTTCCACAACTCTCCCGCATACGCAAACAACACAAGCACTATGAGCAACCCGTGGAAAAGTAATATCTTGGATCGTTCGTTGGACGACCTGGCGACGGAAAACACTAAGTACAAAAAGAGCGGCCAGTTTAAGAAGGACCAACGGGCGCAACAAGAGCGCGAAAAGCGCGAGGCCACGGCCAAGAAGAAGGCAGAAGCTGAAGCTGCTCGCGAGGAACGCATGAGTGAAACCATTGCCAAGCAAGAGTGTTCCATCGAAGGTCGTTTCGACCTGACCCAGTACGTCGACGAGGAAAAATTGAAGGCGGCCTTGGGTGAGTTTGGTGCGGTGGAATCCTGTAGTTTCCGCTTCATAGGCAGGAACATTGTGTTTAATGCCAAGTTCGAAGACAAGGACAGCGCTGCGAAGTGCGCCGAAAGTGGCTCCATCAACATTGCATTCGGAGATGTCGAAGGGTCCACCAAGGCCGCCCCTATCCGCGGGCGCTCTGTATATTTCAGAAATCCATTTCCAGAGGAAGACCAAGGCGAGGAGTTAAATGGCAAGGTTAAGGGCTTGTTCGAAAGCATGGCCACCGACGAGGCCCCCCACAAAGTCGTCTCTGTGGAGGTCAAATTTGGCTTTTTTGCCGTTGCTTTTGCATCCCGCGACTCTGTGAAGGCAGCCCTCTCCGGCTTCTTTGAACCCTTGATGTTGAAAGATAAAAAGCTTGGGCCCGTCCGTGAAGGTTTGCCATCGAAATCCCCCCCACTGCAGAAAAGAAAGGCAGGAAACGATGGCAAACAAGGTAGGAATGACCGGAAACCACAAAGTGCTAAAAGGAGAAGAAAGTAAATGTAGCAAAGGAGACGGAGAAATCCCTTTGAGAAACCCCTTTCGTGGAGCAACCAGGCCGATAGTGCCTGATCGTTGACAAGTGGACTGGCCCGTGTCGTGATGGTGGGTTTGTTGATTTGATTTCAGAAAGTTCGTGTAAATGACGGAGTTACATTGCAAAAGGGCATGGTGAGGATCGGGTATGTGTAGGTAAAAGAGATACTGACCGTTCAACTAACGGTGCATTTTGTTCTAAAGCTAGTACGTCTCGTTTGGGTATGAGTTTTATCAATCCCAAAGAAGAGAGACTCCTTCGAAGTAATTACACTTAAATACTACTTCGTAACTTCTACACAAGCCCATACTGCGTGCTTGTTAACTTTCATTAATTCAGATATCATAAGTTATCATATATTTAAAAGCATTTGTTAACTAACATATCAACTACCCTACACGACCAGAGCCTGGCAAACTCGCCACTATCGAACACGAAGTCTCCACAACATAGACCAAGCAGGCACTCTATAATAGCCGCCACTGTTCTATAAAATGTTAGTGAGTAAGATTCGCTGCTGTTGCATTAAGACGCCTCGCGCCCTCCTTCTCGTCGTTTTAATTGTCAATCATTGTTTTTTCGATACAATTGGAGAGGCGATGCTGCTTTGACTAAATTCCAAGCCAGCACAGATGGTGTCAATCTCCAATTGCTCCCACGCAATTGCGGAAGTCGGCGTGCTCTTGTTGCCAGACGATATTGTAGACAAGCTCTCGCCTCCCTCCGTGCCGCGCGCCACAGGAGAAGCGACCAGATGGGGTTGTGAGCGGATGATCGCATCACGTTCTTTCATAATACGGCGGAGCTCTTCCACCTCCGCCTCTAACTCCTTCTGGCAA
>Ga0099797_101798_pt1 | contig 10494 bp, 7 predicted proteins | sample Uncmet_Sort48C_1_FD_89871 | JGI IMG/M metagenome (GOLD analysis project Ga0099797, IMG submission 89871) | Marine eukaryotic communities from CALCOFI LINE 67, Pacific Ocean - C012_Sort48C_1 | ecosystem: Environmental > Aquatic > Marine > Oceanic | place: Pacific Ocean: Monterey Bay | collected... | reverse complement strand
CACCGACTGAAATCCATAAATCCGTGGTCACCGATGCGGTGCCACATGAGAAAATGCTGCACTTGCGAGCGCCGGGCAATGCTTGCATGCACATGGAAAAGTGCTGAGCAAGAGCTACGGCATGCGATACACGTGTAGGTTTCCCGTTCAGTGTGTGTGTTATCGTCATTTTGTGAAACGGAAGTATATAAACAATTATAAAAATATATGAACAATGTAAATATAAATATATAAGACAATGTATAAAAAAAACTATATATGGGGAGCATGGGGACCATGGTGGCCCATGGGGGCCCATGAGCCCCATGAGCCCACGGGGCCCCCGGCGGCGGCCCCTACCCGCGGGCCCCACCCCCACCCAACAGCCCCACGGCCCCACGGCTTCCCCCACCCTAACTCGCTCCTTTTGAATGCAACGGTGTGAAACTGCTTGATGTTTGTGTTAATTGAGATTTAGGACCGAAGTATTTTTGGGGTTCGAAAAACAATATTTTCCCAACAGGGCTGGCCGAAGCGACCCTGCCCATAAAAATAAGAGAAAGTCAACGGTATTTGGTTTTATCGGTTTCGCCATATTTCTGTTATTTTTAAATGCAACTTCGACGCACAAAAGCATCACCGATGCATTTAGACAAGTTTCCGACCTGTTTTTGGAAGTGTTTTCATACTAATCGAATAAAAATCAACACACAATACGATTTTGTTTGGGCCACATTATCCACAACCGTATTTTTCCAAGGGGGCTGGCCAACGACCCCCGCCCCCGCCATTCGCACACACAAATACTCTCCCCCAAAAAAAGTCCGATACTAATCGGATAGAACCAGTCCCGGGACCTGACAACAATTACAAAACACAAAACCTTACAGCCTTAAAGTGGAAGGTATTTTATAGGGTTTGGCACTCATGGGGTGAAACCCAGATGGGATTAAAGCCTCTTTAGATTAAACCTAACTACAGCAGAATACAGTAGGAATATGATCAGGAATATATTCCGATTTTATTGACAGAGCAGTGGGCCGCGGTCGAAGGCCGCAGCCCGCTGTTCTGTGCATTGCATTGGTATATATATATATATATATATATATATATATAGTCCTTTTCGTGTTCCCCCCTCATGGGGCTTTATCTAAATAAAGTTTCAACACCCATCTGAATCAAGCTCCCATCTATGGTGATCCTTATCATTCATGATATAACACATCGGAGTTCTGCCCGCATAAATACCCCAGAACAACACGACATTTCAAGACGAATCGAATGGAACCTGTCACGGGACCTGGAAAACCTAAAAACCTATTGAAACTATTCTGATTAAGTGCTCAAGTAAGTCTGACTATTTCGGACACGCCTACACACGCACGCTCTAGGGTAAAGCAACTTTTATGAGGCACGCCGGCCAGACACCAAGCGCCCTTGCTGGTATTGGAACATCAGTGCGGTAACGGTGCCCTTCACAATAATTTGGGGTGGTCTGATTACTTCAGCGTACAATGAATGCTGTAGCTGTGATTTGTAGATTACGTGTGCAATAAATGCTGTAACTGAAATGTGTGGATGTCGATGTGTTAAAGCTATACTGTTGGTTTGCCACAAAAACATGTGTTTGGCATGGAACAGGTGCAACACAATGATCTCGGGCTGATATTTGATGTACCCGGCACCAAATGGCGTTTTGCATCTTTTTGGTTTCGATGAACAATCTTGGTGCTTGACAAAACGCATCCCGATTGACCGCATAATTAATTCGTCCTGCAATTAATGCTGTAACTGTGACTGCCTGATCTTACAGTAAACAATTATTGAAATAATAATTGCTGTGCTGCTATATTTTATTTTTGATAGTAGTCCTATTCGACCCCCCCCCCCCATCTCAATGCCCCACCCCAGCCAACCGTAGGGAACGGCTGGGTGTTTGAGGGAGGATTACTCCCACCATGGGATATGATTTCACATGGTAGATTGCAAAAATTATTTCCCACCATGTGCCCACACTCTTAAGTCCACTAAACCACCTTACTGGATAAGAAACAATGCTGTATTGCAATATTTATTTTTGATAACACTTTGAAGCCCACTTCAATGGGCCCGATGTTCCAAACATTGGCTTGTAGGCAATCTCCGCGGTGGGCTCTGAGTCATCCCGAATCCCGTGGGGACACTCACTTCCTGCACCGCGGTCACAACGAGCTAGGCGTTGCTATGCCTCCACTTTTCCATACAATGCTGCGTGTACTCGTTCATGCCGGTATCACGTTCTGGGCCGCTGCTGCAGCCATTTCCATCAGGATAAGAATGCATCGGACCTGGAGTGAGGCCATGTCCTTGTCTCAGAGGTGGTGAGCCGAACGGCAGAGGGGGGGCAGGCGTCACAATATGAGGTGCCGGTCGCCCAAAGTGGAAGCCGACAGGTGAGAACATCGAAGGCAGGCTTGGTGTGCTGCCAGAAGCTGGTGCCCATCCGGCATGCATGGCCCCAGATGCAGATCCCTGTGGGGTAGATGCGAAGGGGAATGGTGGCGCCCGTTGCACAGGCGTCGCAGGCTGCCCCGCGGGCCCCGCAGGCCCCGCTAGAGATGGTGGTGCCATCTGGTAGGCTGCAAACACGCCAGCCTGGCAAGACAGAGCAGGCTGCGCAGCCTGTGACACCTGGGCATGCTGCGCCACCTGAGCCTGTGCCACCTGAGCCTGCTGCGCCGCTTGGGCTGCATGCATAGCCTGGTGGCTGACAGCAGCCTGGGAGGCACTCACTCCATAAAGAGATGTTGGCTGTGGTTGATAGGCCTGCTGTGGGCTTGGTGTCTTCCCAAAGTGACTGGCCGGTGAGCGCGTCGTGAGCTTCCCCTGAGTGGGGGATTCAAAGACATGCTGCAGAGTCTTCTTGGGTGGTGTTTTCGGCTCTTCTAACGGCTTCCGTGCAACCTGTGGCGACATGGGCCGCACATGGTTGTTGCCATGGCCATCTCCCCGGTTGGCATCTGCTGATGGTATTTCTAGGTGCATTTTTTTCTGGCAGACCTGTCCATGTCCCGCGATGCCGTCGCACTGAGCGTCGGAGGCTGTGCCACTTTGATGCACGGCGCTGCCGCTGCTGCTTGATGTCCAACTGGCAATTCTCTCTCGGGTCGGGCAAAGAGGCTCGGCTGGAAAACCTGCAAGGACCGAGTACACATCCTCTGGCGGAGAGAGTTGCGTTGGCACATGTGCTCGCTGCGGCTGAGCCGGCTGCGATGGCTGTGGAAGGGGCCATGGCCCAGGCGCCACCAACCCTTGCATGCTGGGATGCTGCCGTGGCGGCGGTGTAGGCCCTGGCGGCATCCCAACCGGGGCGGTGGGCACCTGCCACAGCATGCCAGGATAAGCTGCCTGCATGTGTGCCATCGTCAGAGCGGCGGGCGTCTGCTGCACCATGGGTTGCATGTTGAGCGGTGCTGCTGCATGGTGGCCCATTGTTGGCCGTGCCTGCTGCCCCTGCTGTGGCTGCAAACCCTGCTGCACCTGTTGTGCCTGCTGCGCATGCTGGCCCTGCTGAGCCGGCTGTGCCTGCTGCGCCTGCTGCGCCTGCAATGCCTGCTGCGCCTGCTGCGCCTGCTGCGCCTGCTGTGCCTGCTGCGCCTGCTGCACCTGCTGCCACTGCTGCGCCTGCAGCAGAGCAGCCATGGAGGCCATTGCAGTGGAGGCGGGTTGCTCCTGCTGCATGGGCAGCTGACCACAGTGACTACCTGCCGCTGCGGCCTGCTGATCAAGTCTCGTGTTGAAAACTCCTTCATGAGGCGAAACACCAATCGGATACTGTGTAGCCTTGGGAACTCCTTTCATGCCTGGGCCCGGTAACAAGTCCGCCAAAGGAAGCGGCATCACCGGATGCCTGCTATGTCGGAATGGTTGTGGTGCATCTGGTGATGCTGCCTCCGAGTCTGCTCTCGTCGACTCGGTGCTATCAGTGAAAGGGCTAAGCATACTCAGCAGATTCTTCCTGTAACACTCGGCATTGCCGCCACAGCTGCCACTCGGGGATTCATCCTTCTCAGTGGCTTCTGGAGACAGCATGATGTCCCCGTTCAGGTCACCCTCCGGGTCGTAATCATGCATTGTACAAAGCGATATGTATTGAGCAATAATAAGGAAACAGACCAAAATACAACGCATTACCTGTATTATTATATACGAGAAACATGGGAATTTAATCAATATTGAAGATTTCGTTGTATTTTCGAACTATTTTCATATGTTTGTCATATTCTGGCGGGGGCGGGGCCGCCCCCCCCCCCCCTCCCCGCGGCCCCGCCCTCCATAATACATTTGGCATATTTTGTTGATGTTGATACATAGGAAATTCAAATTTATATAGTTTCCTTTATTTCTTAATCCTCAATTGCCCGCTTTTTGCAAATCATGCAGGCAGCGCCGCCAATTTGACAGTTTCTTGTCAAATGCACGTTTGGAGATGCGCTCTTTCGGATCCGGTGTGACCGCATGTCTCGCAGTTCGGACCGCCTTGGGCACAATGCTTGAGTAGCTCTCATACTCCAGGCGTGCCTTCCCGATGTCTATCTGTCTTTGCCTTGTAGCTAGAGTATGCCTCTTGGGTCTGGTCTGTAAACGAGCCCCCTGTACGGGCACTCCTCAAATCAAACGTGAGTTCTCAAAAAAACAACTTGATGTGTTTTGCAGCAAGGGGTCTCATGGTTCCATGTTCCCCAAACTTGTTTTTCTTAAAACACGTTTGTGGAACGTTGGTCCACGACCCCCCCCCCCCATGTTCCAGAAACGTTTCTGCGGGGCCACCACTTTGTTGGAACATGGGCCCATGTGACCCCATGTTCTCAAAGAACACTTTTTGTTTCGACACGTGTTTTTTTTATGTTTGGTTTGGATCCATGCCATGATTCACACAGTCTTTTACACAAATCAATGGGACCAGACCGAGAGGCATACTCTTCTTGTAGCATCAATGTGTTATGGTAGATTCAACAAAATGCTTTCACGAAGTATGGACAACATATGAAGCATATATAACATATATGATTTCGTAATAATATACTCGCCCAGCGACATGTAAAAAACGAAAATCAAAAGGCGAATGGGTCCGGGGAGTTAGACGTTAGAAGAAAACGAAAGCGAATCCACCTTGCCCCAAATCACATTAGTTCGGAATGTGAATTCCAGTGACCATCAGGTTTGTACAAGTATGTTCGCTTACCACAATGCCAAAAGTGTTTTGCGAAAGCAAAAGCGAATCAAACAAATCAAAAGTTAGTTAGTTAAAAAAGCGAAGGCGACGGCGAATCGCCCAAAGAAGTCAGAAGCTTCGCTTTCACGTGTCGCCAGAGAGTACTCATGCATATTTCATGGGATTTTCAGAATTTGCTAATGTGTGGGGATGGAGGCCATTTGGGGGGGGGACAGGAGCGACCCTCGCCATATTTATGAAAAGAGTATTCAAGTATTATAAAACAACGAATCTACTATAAACTGACATTTCTTATAAATATGCATGGCATGCTCGTACCAAACGAATCAGATGCTTGTCGTATTGTAAGGAGTACCAACTGCATGCACAACGGTGCACTTCACAATAGTTTAGGGGGGGGGCATGAGAGTCATGCATCACAACAATTCAGTGAGGCAGATCACGCCACTCACTTATTGCGAGGTGGATGCAAGAATGCAAAGCAGATGCATACTCAACGACCACAAAGGGGGCGGGGGCGGCCTCCGGCTGCCGCCCCCCTTTGTGGTCATTGGTAACGATTTGTGTGGCATTGTTGCATTCACCTCGCAGTAGGTGAGGGGGCTGGTTCACACCCTGGAAGTATTGAAATCCCTGGCCCTGTACGCCCCCTGAATTATTGTGATCTAACCGTGATTTGTCGGTAATGTACCATCCAGCAGATCATCTGCATGAACGAAATCACGCATGGTGTGAACACAGCATGAAAACTTGCAGTGGCCTGTATATGTTTTTATGTATTTCTTGCGTTCTGTTGTTTCCCATCAAATTGCGGTTGGAAATGGGTCCCAAATGGGGCAACTAGGTTTCCAGGATGTTTATATAGGCTGTGGCTTCGATCTGACAAAGTATCTGGCAGCGTCCGAGGGCCAGAAGAAGCGGCTGAAGAAGAAGCAGGCGGCCCGTCCTGGCAACAAGAACGAGAAGGCGGAGGCTAAGGCCGAGGGCGAGGCGGCCGCCGAGGCGGTTGCACCCACTTAACTGGATAATCAATTATTGCGATCATAAAAAAGGGTCTTGGTGGGAGCTGCGTGAAAAAATGGCACCCGTCGCACCACATAATATAAAAAAAGGAAACCCTCAAGAAAAGAAGCCCTTTCGCTCGTACATAACAACCCAGACACCACACCTATTCTGGGAGATTCTTTTGCCAACCATCGGGGGAAAATACATTTCCGGAAAACGCCCCCCAACAAATCAGACAATTATATTCGATGTTCACTGATTTTCACTGATTTGGCAACTGCAAGTAATCAGACCCTTCGCCAGCGAAATGCCTATCCAGACGAGAAACATAAGGGTCTTGCAACATGGGTACAATTGTGTTATTTAGTGAAGCAGGTGAATGCTAGCTTGCAAACTTCATCTTTGCCCCACTTGGGGTCTTGGATGGCGGGTTTTCTTGGGAACTGTATAAATTACAGGTTGCCTGCAGCAATATTTCGGAAATGGTGCGGCAATCCGGATACAGTCGTTTGTGATAAAATTCCTGGGATCATTTTGATATGGTGCTGTAGCAGACAAGCCCTGCTCGGAACGAATCTACACAATGGATCCTGTTTGCAGGAGCCCTCATCATCCTACCCGAGTTAATTCCAAACAAACGCAAACATCCCAGGCCAGCAGGGGCCTCATATTCGACCATTTGAGACACCTCCTGCCGCAAAATATATGAAATCGAGGCTCCGAGCTGGCTAAAGGGGTCCCGGGGTCTGGGGACCGGAAAAATTGAAAATCGGACACTAAATCCGCTAGGAATTGACTTTGGCAAGCCGGCCAATGGCATGAAATTTACAACCATTGCCTTGCTAGTGCCCGCTTTGCCCACGTCTCCTCGGAGGCCTCCTCCCTCTCCTCCTCTGTGGCCGCCATGGCCGGGCCGCAAAGGGCAGCGACTCTGCGCAATATTGCGCTGCCCTTGAGCCCAAGGGGTCACAGAGACCCTAAACCGTAAACCCCAATTTTTCGGTCCGGGTCTCTAAATCTTATTTTGCGGCCCCGGTGCGCCTCAAAACAAGTCGGGAACGTGTTTAAAAGCATCTGGGATGTTTTTTACATCGAAGTTGCATGTGTGAAACCATTGTACAATCGATAAGATCCAAACATTGGGGATTTTCCAATTTGGGGGAATTCTTTTGTCAGCCCTTCGGGGAAAACACATTTTCGAAAAATGCACCCCAAACGAATGCCCGACCATAGTGATGCTTAATTTAATACAACAACAACCTCCGAATTTGAAATTTGATTTCCCGGACCCTCGGATTCCAAAGCCCAAACCCCACACCCGTTTTTTAACACATGTCTGTGCAATTTCGTGATATGTATGGCATTTCTGTCGAAATTATGTGCATAAGTTTGGTCTTGATTTTGAACATCTTGATTCTGAGCCAATTTCGTGCTCAATTTCCTGAAGAGGCGATGCGAATGCCTATGCACACACAGCAGCCCCAGCTGTGAGATGACACCGCACGTGCGCAGCGCAGCAGCCACAGCTGTGGGACGCCACCATGCATGCGCAGCACAGCAGCTGCTGCTGTAGGCATCGGTGCACGACAGCATCCCACAGCATTGACTGCTGTGGGATGCATTTGTTTCCGCCCCGATTTCCCCCCCAAAAAACATTCCAAATCCGGAGCAACGCAGTGCAATAGGATACAATACATTTCAAGGACATACAGAGTTCACTAAATACAAAATATATTGTTGAAACATACTTCCTTGATTTCAATGCACCAGGTCAGCATTAAGAGCAACAAACACCCAGCCCCAGCATTGCTCAGGGAAGCAGAATCAAGTTTAAAATTGTTATGCCGGATTTTTGGCCGAATCCTGATCTGGGACATCTTCCATTGGATTAGGTCGCCGAGACGTCAATTGCCGGTGTTTTTGCTCCTGTCGCCTCCTTGACGGTCAGTTTCGTGTCCGAACTCATGTTTGGAACCTTGCCTGATTTTTGAAAGTATGCCCAAGCCATGGCGGAAGTACATATGTACAGTAGAATTCACTGAATGACTAAACAGTGTTGTTAGCAAATACCGCTTTTATTTCAATGCACCAGATCAGCATAAGGAAACTAAAGAATTACTGTGACCTAGCCGTTATGCAACTTCAAAATTCAAGGTTTCGATGCTTGGTTGTTACAAGGAAGCTGGTAAAACATGCGGGCGGGAAATTAATTAAAACAATTTGACTGCAATACATCAAATGAAAATTACATTCCGCTGCGGCAAGAAACGGCATAAACACACGGAAACACACACACTTGTAAATGTTAGGTGACACTGGGAAAGATCACATTTATCCTAGGCGAGTTTCTCGAAATAAATTCGATTATAGTGGATATCAATAATAGAAACGGAATGCATATGTAAGGCATCAACACCTTGAATGATGCAGGACCCGGAGCCATGCACATTCCAAGTGAGGTGTTGATTAGGTGTTCGTGCTAATTGTATTGTTCTCAATAGTTGTTCGTGAAATGGTGTCAAACTGTGAAATTTCGTGTGTGCACCAAAATTCACCGAAATTCAAAGGAATCACCATAGGTGGTTTCATGGTTGTTTTGATGCGCTTTTCGGAAATGTGTTCTCCGGGAAGGGCTGCCAACAACAAAAAACTCCCAAAAATGCTAAAAATCCCCCAATATTTGGATTCGATCGAATATACAATGGTTTTAACCGTTTCCACATGCATCCGATGCGGCTCCGAAGAGCACAAAACGCCGTTTTGCTTAGTTCGGCAAATTTAATTCCAGCCAAATATTCCAAAAATACCAAAAAATACAAGCCCAATTATTCGGTCGGACATGATTTTTCGGGAGACTATTTTTTGGGTTTTTTGGGGAAATTATTTTTTGGGAAATCCGCCGTCCGGATTTTTGCCGGACGGAGCCATCCCAACAAATATGTTTTGGATAGCTTCTCGCACAGGATTTATTGAAATTATATATATATATATATATATATATATATATATATATATATATATAAAATGATGGTTTCGGGATTTTTTGGGAAATAAGCCCGTCCGGGAAAATTCCAGACGGTGGATTTCCCAAAAAATCATTTCCCCAAAAAACCAAAAAATAAGTTCCCCCCCCCCAAATCATTTCCAGCTGAATATTTGGGCTGATATTTTTGATTTTTTGGATTTGTTGGGCGGGACATTTTTTGACGCGCAAAGCGCTCTGCTCTTCGGAGCCACTCAATATGCATTTAAACACGTCCCCAACCTGTTTTGAAGGTTCTTGTTTCTGGAAATCGTATGAAGATAGGGTTTATGGGTTCCGCACGGAATTTAGCACCAGCTACCGGAAGCTCGTGAACGACTCTGACGTATGGTCTGGCAGGGTGCCTGCAGCACTGAAAGCATGTGGAGGCGGCCGAAGGCCATCTCCATTATCGGGTTGAAAGGTAGTTGATAGTGCTAAACTTCGTGCGGTGTCCCCAAACCCTATTTTCCGGCTCCGGGTCCCTGAAGCCAATTTTCCAGCCCCGGGGCCCTTCGAAACAGGTCAGGGACGTGTTTAATACGTCTGGGGTGTTTTTTACATATGGAAATGACTAGATCATTGTGCAATCAATAAGATCCAAACATTTTTGGATTTCACCATTTTGGGAGGTTCTTTTGCCAGCCCTTCGGGAACAACACATTTCCGGAAATTAAACCAAACAAAAATCAACCCCAATATTGTAATTATATTGAATTTCAGTGATTTTCGTGCCCGCATGAAATTTGGGAGTTAGTAGGGTTTGACACTAATGGGGTTCAATCCAAATGGGGACTAAACACTATTTAGATTCAACCCCATGGAGGGTATCTAATACCTAGCTGTAATTTGGTTGCTTAACAAATTTGATATTTTTTTAAGCTTTTCATGTTTCGTTTTGGGTGCGCTTTTTCGAAAATGTATTTTCCCCGAAGGGCTGGCGAAAGAACTCCCAAAATTGTAAAATCCCAAAATGTTCGGATCTTATCGATTTTCATATGATTTTGCCCATTTCCATATGCAAATTCGATGCAAAACACATCCCCGATGCATTTAAACACGTCCCCGGCCTGTTTTGAAGGCTCCGGGACCGGAAAACACGAAAAAAACACAAAACCTTATAAAACTAAAAACTTGCCCCGAAAACGGCTAGGAATACTTTCACACACGTCATCCCTCATAACAACTTCAATAAAGGTGAACGAAAACCGAAGGCCGTGGATGGTGACGCAAAATCTATCAAACGTGCAAATCGGTATTCAGTATTTGTGCA
>Ga0099797_101797_pt1 | contig 10503 bp, 14 predicted proteins | sample Uncmet_Sort48C_1_FD_89871 | JGI IMG/M metagenome (GOLD analysis project Ga0099797, IMG submission 89871) | Marine eukaryotic communities from CALCOFI LINE 67, Pacific Ocean - C012_Sort48C_1 | ecosystem: Environmental > Aquatic > Marine > Oceanic | place: Pacific Ocean: Monterey Bay | collected... | reverse complement strand
CCAGAACTTCAGGATACCATCTAGCGACATGGTCATGATGAAGTCGTGGCGCGTACTACACAGGATCTGCTTGACGGGGTCCTTGTGCATGAAACTCCGCTCGTACATCTTGCCGGTGGGCAAGTTTTTGACGTAGAACGCCGCGTTCTTCAAGATTTTTCGCTTCTTCGTCTTCTGCGCCTCGGGCGCAAGCGGCATCGGGCCGAGGTCATCGTCGCTAGACGATTCGTCATCGTCGGGAGGTGGCTCTTTCCGCTTGGAAGAGGTCTCCGAAGTGGGGTGAGAGTCCCCGTTGGCGGCCATTTTTCTAAAACACCTACTAAAAACAAGCTGCCCGTCGAGTCAGTGTTTCAAGAAGATTTTACCAACACATACTTCGGATACGCAAACAATTATCAAAGAACGGGGGGGATGGGAATGTCTTCCTGCTTGTATTTTTTGAAAGAAATATAATATTGTGTACCATGCGATCGCGATGGATTCAGAAGAAGAGGGAACAAATGAATACAAAAATTGCGTTCTAGATGCGATCTGTCAATTTGGAGGACGGGAAATGGTTGAAATACGCATTCACATTACGGCAGAAATATATAACAAAAGGAAGAGTTGGTATCTTGATGAGACGGATGATATAACGAAGGATTTCGAACAAAATCACTCAGATATAATATGTCAAGCGTCCTCAGCTTAGGTCGCGTCAAGTGCACACACGAATGCTCAACACGCTACTGCAGTTTCTTTCTTTTTGCCGTAGCTAATCCCTCAGGCTCGCTCTTTTCCGTACGGGGAGTAGTTGCGTAAACGACAAAGCCGGAGAAGGCCAATGCATACCTGTACAATGTTTCAGCAGTTCCGACAACCCAATTCGCGTTCGAAAAAAGGGCCGCTCCGGGAATTGAACCCGGGACCTCTCGCACCCTAAGCGAGAATCATACCACTAGACCAAGCGGCCGGATGCTCGAGGAATGATGCGTTTCTCTATTTCATATATTATAGATGATAGGGCGCGCTATGATTCTCAGTATTCCTTCTCAAACGATTGTCTATGAAAATATACGTGACCCGAGCCACGCCCGCGGCGCCACATGCGACGGAAAGAAGAGCTCGCCTGCAACCGTTGTGACCAGCTTGTAGATGGTATTGGCAAAAGCCAGCGTCGTGCAGCTCACGTTAAACTTGGTCAGCGTCAGCCCTGATATGCCGAATACCGCTGCGAACGCACCCGTCACGAGAAAAAGGATCAACAACAATGGATCTTGAAGTTCTTCACTCCGGAAAGGTAACGTGGATGCACTTACATTCGTAAAGACCTGTTCCTCGAGCACGAAATTCCCTAGCAAGACCAAAACCGGCGCCATGGCCAGAATACGCATGCAATTCACCGTGGCAGGGGAATATTGCTTTGCATACTCGCAAATGGTGAGCTTTTCGAGGATCACCACGACAGCGGACAGTACCAAATTCGCGATCACAAAAAAGATGCCACCATTATTGGTATTACTGCTCGACGAGGATTCAGGCCTACTTTTCTCGTATGTCGTGTAAAGCCAGCTACCGAACACGCCTAACAGTAAGCCCACCCGCGCGCGGGGCGGGAACTTTGTGCCAAAGACCACGCTTTCCAGGAGAGCGCAGACCAATGGTGTGAGGTTGCGGAACGTCACGATCAGGGGGACGCTCGCGGTACGCAGCGCGGTCAAAGAGGTGGCCAACACTAAACTGGTAAAAACGGCCACCGGGAGGACCTGCAGGAAGAACGTTGCCCACTGTCTTATTGACTTTTTTACGATATTACTTCTCCTCCTCCTTGAAGTAGAATTCGGATCTACTACAGGAGAGGATTCTTCTTCTTTCGCTGGGCTCCCGTTAGGACTGCCCGTCCGGGCCGCGTAGGCACCGCAGATGACGAAGACGATGCAGTTTTGGAGAAGCACGGTGGCGCACGGAAAGGGGAAGAGCAGCGCGATCTTCTTATTCGCCAATGTCATCACGCAGCTAGCAACGCCGTTGAAGAAAAACAACAGCGCAAGCTGCCAAATGCTGGCACCGGGGGGCAAGGCGGCTGTCATGACGTTGCTGCTTTCTACTTGGGGAGCGACTATATTCTCTGAATACGCTGTGTATACTATAGATTAAGAAAGAATTTACCAGAAAAATCTTGCTAAATGCACTGAAAACACGATCGATTATCATTGAAATGATCGGTTCATTGAATACCGATGACACTTAAACAACATCGTGAAGCGACTTTCAACTGTTTGTTTTCGCATCAATCACCTCGAACGAACTCTAAGCGTTTTCTCTTCACGATAGACGAACGGAGAACTTCTTTGTACAGCTGACTCTTAGCTCAAATAATAGAAATTTGTTTCGATATTCCCGATCATCTGAGGGGTATTCCCGATATTGTTCAGTGAAAGCTCCTGGAAAATATTGTCATTTTGCACCTATAGGGTGACTGGAAAATCTATAGTATAGTATATTCATTATTCACGCAGATAATTGATTCACATGTTCACTTCACATACAAGGGGTGCTGTGCTTGATACTGGAAAACTATATTTGGTGGATTTGCACTAGCTCAATTGTGCACTATGAGGAGCACAATCCGCAACTGAATCCGATTTGAGTACCCTGTACAATACATCGCACGAAATTCTGGCGTGCTCTAAATCTAAGACTAACAGATGTCTGAAAGAAAACTTTCCAAAAGCGCGTCATTAATTACTGAAATCTACGGCACCAATAACCCGTACGTGTACGTGTTCACTACGGTCATGAATACGCGAAAATACTTCAGACCGTCATGCGCCCGCATAGCTTGGACGCTTCTCGTTCGGAATGGTCCCAGCAGACGGTTCCGCAAGTGGTTCCACGAGTGGCATCCGCTCGTTCGCCTGTGTCATAATATTGGAAATTGTTCGATGCGGACATTATAATGTTAAAAATGTAGAAATTTAACTCGTATCAACTTTACTTAGCTCTTAGTCGTGACGTACTCGGAACTAAATACTGCAGACAATGAATAGCCGACATCCATACACTTACACTTAATACAACATGCCCATAACATACTTACCTCGCTCCCCCCATCCTGGTCCTCGTCGTCAGTCAACAACGAAACGTCTCCGGCCTCATCCTGATCGCTCGTTAGGAAGGAAAGTCGCAGCAGAAAACCGGCTCCGATGAAGAAACCCGCCGAGCAGGTGTAGAGCTGGTACTCGACGGGGAACTGCACGCCGAAACTGGCCAAAAGGGGCACCACCACGAGGAAGACGTTCATGGGCACGTAGAAAAGGTTCACCATGGTCGCCCGAAAGTGGTCGGGCACCAGAATCGCCTTCGCGGTTCCCATGGTGGGGAAATACAAACCCACCGCCATCTCTACCAAAATGAATCCGACCTCATTCATATTCATTATCAACTGACAATTACAATATGGGGAAGCGATTTCGTCTCCGACAATTTTTGTTGCTAACATCGTTAATCACCGAAATCAGATAATTCCGAATACGCGGGCTCATGTCCCACACGAATAGAAACTGATAAAAATAGCACCAACACGAGTGCCCTGTAGCAATCGCCCAACACCTCCTCTGATGGGTCCGAGGGAACCTCGTTGCGGCCAGGAAACGTCCGACAATATGTCAGAAAGGAGGCGCTCAACAACGTGCCACAGCCCGCGAAGACCGCGATCTTCCATACAAAATTTTGCGCCGGCTGCCACTTCCGCGTGAAATTGAAACAACAGCTGCCCACCAAGTAACCGGAAAGGAGGATGGCGAAAATCTGGCCGCACGACACTCCTGCCATCGCGTCGCGTACGTTCACCTGGCCGGCCAGCATGAAAAAACTCTTGGGCCAGGAGAGCACCATGAGCATCATCTGCGCTTCAAAAAAGGTCATCCCCCACATCACGCACCAGATCTTGGGGTCGCTCCATGCGAGTTTCATGCACGCGCTGATGCGCTGCCAGAACCCCAGCTTCGTCAGGTCCTCCTGCACCTCCTCATCTCTCAGCTCGCTCGAATCCGCGGACGTTACCGACGTGTCCAGGCCTTTGTTCAAATCATAAATAATCACAATCTTATCCACCATGTAAAAGCCTGTTTGCTACGATATGATGCCATGCGATAGAATGCCACTACAGAAGTGTCAACCATATTTAATAGAAAAAGACCGAACAACAGAAACAAGACCTGCGTCATCCTTGCCCACCACATTTGGCGTATTCACCTCCTTCCAGCCGAAGGTAACCACGAAGAATCCCGCGATCGCAGTGGCGATCATCACTAAATAGATGCTGATGTTGTGCCCAAAATAGATCCCGAACATCCACTGTTTGTCCGCATCGGACGGGTCCCCGTTACTTGGCTCCCACGCCGGCACAAGAGTGATCAACTCGGGAGAGACGTAATTGGGCATCAAGTATGCGATGCCACCCGCGGAGATCGCCATGATGGAATGTCCCAAGTACATCCAGCCCAGCGTGTTGCCTAGCTTGTCACCACTGTAGTTGCGGTTTGAATGTTCGCCAATGTACCACGCCTCAAAACACGAATACAGAATCCGCGTCGAGATACCGTTCAACAATTGACCGGTGGCCAGGGTCATGTAGTTTGAAAAATGCATCAAACAGCAGTTTACAACGTAGAACCCGCAGAAGATCTGACACATCAATTTCTTCCCGAATTTGTCGGCGATCGAGCCCACAAAGGGACCGAAAACGGCGCCCGCGAAAAAACCATAGCACATGTACTCGTTGTACCTTCCAGGTATGTTTACTTTTGTCCTTTAGTTTGACTAAGTTTCGGTGCAGGAATACATTTTCATCATCATGTCATTTTTACATACTACGAGCTGCAAAATTCTATAGCTGCTGTATCTCCTACTAACTAGACATAGCTCAGTATGATATTACTCCACCATACACATTGATGGACCAGTTCCGCCCGTTGTCGACTTCATTGAAACCCAGGTCGTTCTCCACCACGTCGCAGAATAACGGCCCTGTCATATTTAATTGTAACATGTCAAACTCTCCCCTCCGACGCTTCTAAACATTTGATACACACCAGAAACATTTTCCATACCATGACTGTCTGTCACGACATTTGTGTCTAAGGTACTTATACCGTTCATCCAATCGGTAATTCCGCACAGATACCACCCGAGCAGGAAAGTGATCTGGAACTTGCGAAATTTTGCGTCGTTGTCGGCTTTTTCGGACAGGTTTTCTGAGAGAACCTCCTCGTTCTCATCCTCTTCGTCGCAGGACTCATCCTCATCCAAGCCCTTGTCAGCAACCAGCGAGACTTTGCAGCTGGGCGCCGTGAAGCCCGCCAACAGGAGACCGCCCGCTAACAAAGACCAGAAGAAGGACCACATAGTCCGGCCATTGTACTTGTCTGCCTGTTTTGTTTTTCTTCGTATTAATATTGCGTACGCTCAATACAGACGCATCTTCATACTCTTTAGTTACGTGTTTTTCAAAAAATATTAACCTTCCATTTCTCGCCGCTCCAATATATGCGAGGGTCTATCGCTGAAAGCACTGTGTGAATCTCATCGGCCTCAATACCCCTTTCTTCCGCGGCCTTTTCTCTCTTGGGAATGTTCACACCACCATTTCGGTAGATTTCTACCGGTTGAGTCAGCTCGATCTCGTTGACTTTGAGCTTGTTCAATTTTCCGTCTATTGCTTCGTTCCAAGCCGGCGAGTCCGAAATTACCTTTTTCATGAACTCCAAATTGAATACATATTCCTACAATCCCACCGTACATTACGCCGGGCATGGGCCGCACTGGATACTGCATGAACATCTTTCCTTGAGAAAATCACAATTTAAACCGCGCATCGGCAGGATATTTTCTATCCAATATCCTCAAATAGCTGCACCTGAAGTTCGTTCCCCAATGATTGGATGCCGGGGGGAAGGGCATCGGAACGTTCCTGCGCCGCGTCGCCCTTCTTGAAAAACAAACGAAACTTCAATTTGTCGACGTTCAGGGAGTACTTCTGCACGTGCGTCGCAACGGCCACCGTTTTTCTGCCGGGGTGCGTGCTGGGGGTCACACCGAGCTCGTGGGCCTCCACCACTTGGTAAGTGAGGAACTTCTCCTCTCTAAGTTCTTCTGTCTTTTCGTCGATTCTCACTTTGGCTGTCTTTTCTTTGTGGACGATTCTCAATAGTAACTTGTAATTGTCATTGCCGGCGACGATGTATGCTCCTTTTTTTGTAAACTAATCAAACTATTCAAAATTACGTGCTTTTTTTTAAGAGGAGAAATTATTAACAATGCACGGATCATGTCGTCACATTACAATTCAATAAATAAATAAATTGAGTCTTCGGACGACCTTCGGGCTTGGGCGGGTCTGCTGCTTTGCTCGCCTCGGCAACGTGGGAAAACCACGAAAGCCACAGGAGGAGAGCTCGACGTTCCATCGTGGATTTCGTACGAAACTAATCGCGGTTCACCGCACTACCTCACAATCACGCACTACCTCTCAAAATTACAACAGATCGACAGAACTGAAGAAAATATTCGTCCTGTACTCTGGACGACACTCATCAATTCCGCACGGTACAGATCAGCACAAAGAAACAAATACAGATGCCTTCTGTAGCCACGAAAATATTCGCCCCTACTCGAACGGGTTTTTTGACACTAAATTATTGACGCGCTTCACGGAACAAACAACGAGAGGGACCGAATCAAACATATTTTTTTGCGCGCAACGATTCGACGCACAGAAGAGAGAATGCGATTCGAAAATGCTCAGCGAATGCACTTCGGCAGAAAACCAGATGCGAGTTGGTCCGCACGGCAAGATTAAGTGAAAATTTTTGAAAAACCGGTTATTCTAGAACACAGTGACTGCAGAGTTTATTTCTTATTGCGCATTCAATGAAAATTATCGGCATTTTATGATTTGATATTCTTATTCATTCCTGGCTCGAATCATTGCCGAGGCCTCTACAGCAGGTTTGGGATGTCCTCATGAGTCAGTTTCCTATGATATGAACAAATCCGATTTTACACAGTTTTCCTTATCGGTTTTCCTAACAAAACTCTTTTCCTATAGTACATGGTTCACGATGATGGTTATGCATGAATCACATTCCCACTAGCACCTTTTGCCCTCCTTCTCAAGTTGAATGCATGGGGTGCCCGGGCGCTCCCCAGACACCTCCTGCAGTTGTGGCTTTTTATCCACTTCGATCATAAGTACCTACTCCAGAATATTCTCATACGGTTTGCTACGTACTGTACCACCTTCTACAAAACACATGACAAGTTTTCGTCCCTCGTGGAAGTTCTAGTATTAGTCCCAAGAGTCTACAGTTTTGTCGTCACCTTGACCACGTTCTCAGCCCCGTGCTTCCCAATCAACGCAGTCACCACCTTGGCAATGTTACGGCAGTCGTCGATGCCGCAGTGGTGCTTCCCTGCTAATGGAATCCTCAACGAGGCCAGCATGCCTGTTGTCATCGTATATTATATAAATGTTCACGGGAGGGATATATCAAAGGATATCGGACCGATGTATATTATCAACTCAAGGTCGTCATTTTGATTGAAACATATTAAGCTTCCGCCTCTTAACTTTATAGCATTGCATCACAATTATACATTTTCAACAAAAAAAAATGTAGTGGTATGTCAAAAAAGACCGTCCATGCCTCTTGCCGGGCTCTTCTCGACCTCCTGGAACACCAGCTTCAAATTGCACCACTTTTCCACGACGCCCTCGGCGTTCTTGCGGTGCCAGTTGGCGCTCTTGCCCGTTCCGTAACTCCGCTGCTTGGGCAACATGGACCTTTCGTGTCCTTTACTGTTAATGTTATGTTTCACCGTCTGCTCAGAGTTATATATTACCAACAGTTCCTTCTTTCAATTCTTTCTACCATCATGAAATACTTTGTCTTTGAACTGAAGTTTATAAATTATACTTACAAATATGCAATGCTAAGGCCATTAGATACCGCAGATCCCAGTCGCCGCAAGTGACCACCAAAATTTCGTCCGTGCGTCCTCCAGTGCAGGCGGCGAGCCAGGCCTGCCACCGCCGGAAGGCCTCTTCAAACTCCGGCGCTGCGTCGCAGTCTGCCTGCGTGACGCCGGTTAGGTGCGTGCAGAACGCGGTCACTTCGGGGAAGAGCGTGGGTTTCACGAAAGTGCGGAACTCGGCAAGGACGGCCCATTCCGCTGGGTCCTTGTTTTCTTCCCCACTCTTCTCCTCGGAAGAAGAAGTTTCCCTTGCTAAAAGATCTTCGGAGGCGGCGGCATCGGGAATCGGTTGTCGGTCCGCACATGTCGCATCTGCGCTCTCCACGTCCTTTCGCCACCGCTGCTTCCTTTTGGAAGAGGAAGAGCTCTCGGTTGACGCTGCGTGGCTGACGTTTTCCAGGGCTGTCGCAGAAATATCAGTGTCCGCAGTTGTGTCGAGAACAGCCTCGGTGGCGCCCGGAGAACAGTCCGGAACGGCAGCATCGAAGGCGGCCAAAACCGACGATTCGCAGGCCGGGGAGGCTCCTGCGTTATATGAAATACGATCCGGGTACGAAAAACAGGCACCCATCCTCAAATACGACTTCTTTACAATTGACAGTCAATTGTAAAGAAGTCGTATTTGAGGATGGGTGCCTGTTTTTCGTACCCGGATCGTATTTCATATAACGCAGGATCGTAAGATTTATAGGACTGATAATACAATTGTATTATCAGTCCTATAAATCTTACTTAAACAAAAATAGATGATATTAATCCTACAATATACAGCTGCTCTGAATAAAACATATCTCTTCAAATGCACAGTTAATACAGAAAGACAAGACACGCACTACCTGTTCTCCCCAACAGCACCGTGGGGAGCTCCACAATTTCGGGTAAAAATCCCTCTATCTGCCATTTCGGATCGGACCACTCCGAGTTTCGCCGGGGATCGGGCACACAGTTGGCCTCGAAATCGAGTACTGCGACGTAATTGTATGCATGCTGGTGTCCACTGCGAAGGGCAGGATTGCTTTCGACGGAAGTTTTTTTTGCACTTCGAACTACGACTGCCGCGCTCTGCTTTTCCATGTGATATATACGTTTCAAGTGTTAACTGGATACACCAATTACGATACACTTCTGCTACACCTGTTTGGTTCTCCAGAATGATCTGTACAATTCGCTCCCGTCTGTATCTCTCGAATAATTATTGAAAATTTCAAATAATAATATATATTGCGTGTTCAAATACACTTACGCGATTGCAATATGTTCACTCAGCCTCTGCCGACTTGAATGTTCTGCGAGGCTGCGATGATGTGGAAACGAAAAATACATTGAAGGGATACTTTTTCATATTGCTCTGATATACGCTGCATGTGGATTTGCTGCAACACATGCTCAGAAAAAAATCATGAGATGTACGAATGTTATTTTGAAACGCAACATGCGGCAGCTTTCGGAACGATGTAGCTGTGCGATCATTGAGACACTTTGACCGAACACCCTTCCTGATTCATGATTTTTCTTCTGTAAAAATATACTCTTAGCGGTGCTACGCCGCAATAATCCAATCCAATCTGTAAAAATATCGCGACAAAAACTCAAAACGAATCTTCTAATATAATTAAAACGTGAAAGAATAATTCTGTCAAAAGGAACTAGCCTTGGTTATATGTGTAGTTACTACTACCTCTTACGCTACCGTACATTACTAGGGGTCTCACGCTGTCCGCCCTGCAGCATTTATTCAATTCAATTCATATGTGTAGGGTTCGACGAAATTGATTTCGGTTAAATTGATTTGGTTAAATTGCTTAAAGTGATAAATTTGGTTCATTTGGTTAAACTGTATATTGGTTAAATTGATTTCGACAAAATTGAATTCTAATGTACGAAGGACTCTAAATTGAATAATATATGTGTACGAAGGACCATGAAATGTACAGTATTAATCGTCCTAAGAAGAATGGTCATAAATCATATGGCAATAATCATACAGCTAAGCCTATAAATAGATTAAATTATAATCGTCCTACGGTATCTACAGCAATCATGTTATGTACAGCAACATATCGTACAGCCATAATATTAATCGTCGTTATGTAATACCCTAATAGTTAATACAAAACCCTTTGCAGCAATAAATCCTATACAACAATAAACCGTATAGTATACATACAATAACCGCCCCACAGTATAGTATACAGCAATAATCGTATAGCAATGCCGCGTCCAACCCGCTCACTCGGTGCCGCCTGCCTTGTCGCCTCCGCCCTAAATTTTTTGTTCTCATTACCAAGAGACGTGCTCCAGACAACAAATACCAATAATCGTACAGCATTACCAATAATCGCACAGCTCCTTCGCATTACCAATGATCGCACAGCGTTACCAAGCGACTAGAAATACATGACCTGCTCTTTCTTTTCCTCGCGACCGAGGAAGCGAAAGGCCCCTTGCATCGCAGAGACGCTGTCCGGGTCCGCCCCTTCGCCTTTT
>Ga0099797_101796_pt1 | contig 10505 bp, 9 predicted proteins | sample Uncmet_Sort48C_1_FD_89871 | JGI IMG/M metagenome (GOLD analysis project Ga0099797, IMG submission 89871) | Marine eukaryotic communities from CALCOFI LINE 67, Pacific Ocean - C012_Sort48C_1 | ecosystem: Environmental > Aquatic > Marine > Oceanic | place: Pacific Ocean: Monterey Bay | collected... | reverse complement strand
CCCAAACTGCGCACCTAAGCTGGGCCCCTACAGCGAGATCTGCAAACCCTATAACTAATACGAACTGTGTTCTCGGCGCCGGCAGTGCCGACTCTTGCGCCTCGAGAACCTATACTAGGCACCTGTCCTACTTTGTGCTACTGGACAGTACTCCGGCTGTTTCAGTCAGGTCTTCTAGTGGCGCGGTCGAGCGCGCTGGGGTCTGCGGAACACTGAAGGAGAGCAGCCTCGGCATCTAAGGTGCTGCATTTTCCCCTCGGCTCCCCGATGGTCGAAGCGTATCGGTTTCCGATATGACCGAGAGCGGCTGGTTCATCTTTTCCAAATCTAACTAGAACGGTGGGGCTTACAACGAGCGTGCGGCCGCGTACAGCATTTCAAAAGGGAATAATGCTATTCTACCAATCTTGGAATTGAGTCCGTGATTAAAATTCAAGAAGTGGGAAAATGGCAACTTAGATAAGGCCTTATATGGTAATACTCAGGCAGGGACTGTGCCAGTTTTTAGTAACGATGATTAGATCAATGCTCCTGGGAGCAGCGATTCTGATTGTGCGTAGACTAGTGCTAGAGCAAGCATTTAGTGTTAGCAGACGTGTTGCAAGTTCAAAGCTGAAACATGAAAGGATGAAGATGAAATCAACTATTTGCAGGCGTAAAGTGGTGTGGAGAGTGCGGAAACAAAAATAGCCCTGGATGGGAAGAGAGCGAAATCTTAAAAAAGTTGTCGATTATCACAATTAGAACTGCACCGGCGAGGATGGCATATAACTTTGCCAGGAGAGAAAAAGGTCAATTGCCCTGAATGTGATTAGGGCAAAGGTAACACATAATCGCATTCAAAGCTAAGGAGAGCTAAGTATTTCTCACGAGCTCCTTTGAATTTTTTAGACGCAGATTATTATGCAAAAATAAATCCTGTAAGTGTAAGATGGGTCAAGTTTTATCTGGTTGTGATAGATGATTACTCCCGCTGCGCGTGGGTAGTCGGACCTACACGCAAGTCCGAAGCTGTGAATGGGCTCAGAATTCTCTCACAGAGAATCCGGGCTGAATGCGGCAGAACTATAAGCGACAGAGTCGGTTGGTATCTGCGAACAGACAATGAAATTGTGCTGCGCTCAGAGAATTTCTCGGCAATTTTGAGGGAGCAAGCAGTAATACCCATAAGAAGCGTTCCGTACTGCCCGCAACAAAATGGGACAATAAAACGCATGATGCGTGAGCTTAGTGAGGATCTACGGTTTATGTTTTTAGGGGTGGATTCGCGTCTTCAGTGCTACGGAGCCGAATACTTCTGCCACGTCTGGAATCGGGTAGCAGAAGTTTATGCCCGTTATCCAGGGAACAGTGGAGAGCGCCCGTTCTAAATTCTACGAGATGTAATAGGCGCCCCGCCCTCAGAAACATCCTTTATTGAGAATATCTTTAGAAGATGCGGAATGCTATTATATTTTCCAATACAGCCGAGAGGTGAAGTTCCTAAGCTCGAACCCAAATGGCAACCCGGTGTGCTCCTGGGCTTATCGGCACTTATACGGCTGATAAGAGATACACAGCAGGATACCGCTAGGAAGACTATGAGACAATCGACGTGAGATCCAGAGACATATTGATCTCTGGCATCGGTTGGCTCGGGCCACAGTCTACTGGGGTTCATGTCCCACACAATGCCCATCTAGACCTGCAAGAAGGTGCTAGGCACGTTCTGGGTAAACCGTTTGTCAAGCCCGCAAATCTTGTGCATCGGGCGGATGACGAAAGGTCCTGGTCCTCTGTTGGGAAGATGGAGCTGGTTTTCCCTGGTCCCGATGAAAAAGATAGTGAGATAACTGAAAAGTTGCAAGACGAATTAGTTGGTCACGGTGTGACTCCAAAACCTGGATTCAACGTCGCTATGGAATAGGACATTTTTTCTGGCGGGGGGTTAGATAAAATAACACCCGAAAAGACTCGCCTACCCCAGAACGCGCTACGCGCAAGCGGGGACGCCCGAAAGGCGCTGTAGAGTCAGACAACCCGAACAAACCTCAAAGGACTCGCCGAATAAAGGCGCAGATCCAAAGAGACATGGCATCGTTGAACACCATTTCGGAGTTCTTGGGTGAAATTGATGAGGGTGAGCGGGTGGTTGAAGCCACGATTTGTCTAAGCGCCGCTCAGGCCCTAAGAAGTAAATAAAAGGCTGAATGGCAAAATGTCATTGATAAGGAGGAAGCCCGCCTTTTGGCTTACGATACTTGGAGACCCTTGGCCGATGAAGAGCTTGCAAAATAAAAATAAGTAATTCCGGTTGCGATCGTTTTGACCGTGGGAAGGGATGGGTCTTTTAAGGCCCGAGCATGTGCTTTAGGGAGTCCAATCCGGAAGGACGGTTCCTTGGACACGCTCGTCAGTAGTTTCTCTGGCTGGCAATCGTTTTCTGGCGTGTTGTGCCGCAAGTGAGCGAGATTATGTGGTCGCATATGGTCACGACAATGCTTTTCTAAACGCGGATATTAAGAAGTAGGTGTTTTGAAGCTTGCCCAATTTCTGGGCCGCTAAGCACGGTCATACCGTGGTACGTCCGAAAAAGGCGTTGTATGGTCTGAAGCAGGCCCCAAAGGCATGGTTTAGCTTAAATGCTAAAGGCTTGCGTGAGCCTGGGTGGACGCCCTGTCCATCCGCTGAAGGTTTATGCCGCAAGCCTAGCCAGGCAGTGCCTGGTAAATGGTTAAAGAAGTCTGTATATGCTGACGACAACATTGGCAAGAGCCCCGATAAACAGGAGCCCGACTATAAAACAAATCTGATTCTAAAGAAATCTCCTGGACGAATGCTTCCAGTTGAAAAGCGTGTTGTAGATGGGAAGGCGTTCACGTGATTCGACTTTTTAGGTGTGGACACGTACTATGCCCACGAACGCGGGGAGCTCAGGATCACGATGGACACCTACATTCAAAAGGCCACCCAAAAGTTCAAGGTTGATATGGTAAAACCAGAGATGGATCCAAGCTTTTGAGAAAAAGCATATTTGGATCTTAGCGCCAAGGCTGTGGAGAATTATCCGTTCGAGGAAATTGTTGGTTCATTGCAGTGGATAGCTACTGTTGCGCGGCCGGACATATGTGTTCCTGCTGCCACCTTAGCACGTCATGTTTCGAAGACGGCCAATAGCGCCATGGTCACGGCCTGTAAAAGGGACTCTTCGCTATTTGGCGTGCACTCTGTGCCGCGGCGTGGCACATTCACTCGAGCAAGAGGGTGAGCATCGTGCAATATGTGAAAAACATTTACCGGCGGATCGCACGCTGCCGGGGGGAAACGAGTTTTCAGATGCAGGTTGTGCAAACTGTTGTTCTGCGTTTCGTAGTACAACTGGTTGGATAGACTATTTTCGCTCAACACCAATCTGTTGGTCCTCTTATCGATAGGGTGTGGGGGCTTATAGTACTGCTGAAGCCGCATACTATTACATAGCTTGTGCTGATAAAATAGCGGTCAGTGAGAGAAATGACTTCATGGACTTCTTCAAGCCCCTGCCCCATAAGATTGAGGAAGAGCAATTTGGTGTTCTATCCGACGCTGATGATGCGGTTCCCTGGGTGGACAATACCAGAACTATTGCAGCTGCCAAGAGCACTGAGGCCGAGCCCCGGTCCCGGCATTGCGCCTTACGCTATCATCGTGTACGTGACCAGGCGCGCCGGATTTGTTCATGCCCGACAAATTTGATGAAGGCGGAAGGTTTGACAAAACTGGAATGTAGTGCTAATCAAAGAAGACTTTTGCTTTCTACCCCCTTAGATTACGTCAACTGCAAAGCAGTCGAGCCCGACTATGACACTGATGAATCAGATAGTGGGGGGGAACAGAGTGCGTGATGGAGCTAAACAGGTGGGGTGTGCTGCTTGCAATCAGCAAGTGACGCCTTAGGCGCCAGCGCAAGAACCCTCGATTTTAAATGCAACACAAAATAAAATTATGAATTATTCTTAACTTTTGTTGTAATACTAAGTATGCAAACAATAATAATTCTTAGGAACGTGCAGCGAAACGCTGTCGTGTATAAATGTGTAGCGAAATGCTATTGTGTATGGTTGTGTAGGCTAGAAGCATGTTTTGTTTTAAAAGTTAGGCACAAAAAATGTAACAACATCATAAAGTACGAATTGTACTAGGGAAAAATATTTTTATCAGCACAGTAGAACAAAGAAAAGAATTTTAGTCTTTATAGTCATCTTGGCAAATAGGCAGACAGCCTGCTCAGGGGGGGAATGTCGAGAAATATGCTTTTCATAAATGATCCTTTCCCTGTCTTGTCAAGTGTGCCTAATGATCTGAGCTTACTTTGTTGAATTCATTGAATATGCGGCGATAATGATTAAAGCCTTTGATAACATTGTGAAACATAATTGTGTAAACATTTAATATTCTTGCAGCATTGATCAGTACTAGCAGCAAGCTAGGTACTCTGTTCAAAGTACTCTTTCATATCTCAGGGTGATTTAGTAAAATCCTTTATGTATACAAGAATGAAGTCCACCGAATTTAGTAAACTATGAGGTCTCAAATTCAATTTCTAGATTTTTTAAACTGCCATTTCTATTTCTACAAATTTAATTGGAAGAGTTCAAAGATTTTTTGTGGACATATTAATAAGTTTTTAAAGCATTATTAATGCAGAGCTTTGAGACATCAAAGGTTAGTACTATTGGGTGACTTCTTTATTTGTGTATTACTATATAGCAAAAGCAATTGACGAAACTGACAGTAAGAGTAGGAAATTCCATAAGCTGCTAAAAAAAAGACTTTACATTTTAAGTACTCTTGGTTGCAAGAAGTTCATTCTTGTCAGTGATGATGATATCGATAGTCGTATATTGCCATAATATGAAATCAAGCAGTTCGTCTCTTTACCCTGCCGACACACTTCTTACCCCGCCGACAGACTTCTTACCCCGCCGACACACTTCTTGTCAACTGTTTAAAAAAGATCAGAAAATTTATTGTTTTGATACCCAACCGACACACTTCTTGTCAACTGTTTAAAAAAGATCAGAAAATTTATTGTTTTGATACCCCGCCGACACACTTCTCGTCAACTGTTTAAAAAAGATCACAAAATTTATTGTTTTGAAAATGACAATGTTTCGGAGTCTAGGGGGCTCGAACGCTGGATCTCATACATAATAAACACAAAACACGGTACTGTAGTGGTTAAAGAACAAATTGAAATGTCAGAAAAAGAAAATGCAGCAGCAGTGGACCCGGAAGAGTTCATCTCAAGAAATATTTAACATTGACCCGAGTACAAAATCGCCGAAGAATATGTTCGATTTCAATAACTCACGATCCGAAAGCACATATAATGATTTCAAAATATCTTCAAAGAAGGTAGCATCGCGGTGAAAAATTTCCTCTCTAATTAAATCTGCAAACGGCCCATATGTGACATTCTCCAAAATCCAGCCGACAAAGATCTGCTCGTCAATTACGTTGGTGCCATATTGGAAGACCTTGGTAGTGGCGGAGAGTTTGATTTTAATGAAATTGAAAATTATGCTAAATCTGATTCAGTCAGTGACTATAATCATAATGTCAAACTTTCTGACACTGCAGATCAATCAGAAGATTCACTTTAGAGGCAAGACTCAGATGTTAGTCTAAGTGAAGGTTCTGATCTCTGAGGTGGTCTTAAGGATTAAGGATTGCTAGAGGTACCACGTTTGGTAGACCGTTCCCTATTGAATGCGATCGATTTTGAAAATTCCGAAGGATAGTAAGGGACTTGTAACGAAGCTGCACAGAAGACAAGAATCCAAAATAAGAAGAAAAACGAGGTAGTTTTAGTTATGACTAAAAGTGAGAAGGATTCTGCTGGCTCTTAGACTTTAGAGGCTCACGTTGATGAAAAACTTCTCTGAAGAGCTTTGGATGTCAAATTAGGAAAAAGAAATAGGTAGTAGACTATACTTATTATCTGTAGTAACAAATACATACTCATAATTTTATCTCAAAATTTCAATTTAATGCAGGGCCCTAGGGACAACCAATCATGGTTCGTAGGACCAATCATGTTCAACGCAATGGCTGACCCTTGGTCACTCACTATAAATGATTTTTTAACATTAATAAATGCGCCATGGAAGTCACCGTGGTTTTTATGTTTAGTTACTACTGACGTTCCCTTGTGGAATAGCACAGTAACCTTCTTCATGTGTAGTAATACCAACCTCGCAGTAACGGTTTAATATTTTAACAAATTGCTCCCTAATTCTTTGACTAGACTATAAAGTTACATGTGTGTTCATACGGTAAGTTTGACCTATGTTAGGAACCTTATTAATATAGCAAAATGCTTCCACCCTTAATAAAGAAGTATCACGAATATTTTGTCAATTAACCTACGGGTGCTATTTACCATTGTGGTATTTTTCCTGTTTTTGAATCGTTTTTAGCAAATTTAGAGGATTGCGATATTACTGGTTGAAACAGTGGAACATTTTGTTCCAGGAATCATTTTCGTTTCGTTAACATTTCTTTAACCAAAGTATTGTTAGTCGAAAAATCCCAATTTCCGAGCACCGGGGCCGCCTTCCCTAATCCTGAGACAGCATCTAGAAAGACATTGGCAAAGTTCAACCATATGTTCCATATTCTAGACCATCTCCCAAAAGTGCGCGGTCATGAGGATTTGAAAAAGAACTTCTATCAAAAGAAATAAGTTTAGTAATCGACTAAAGGTAGTCTAGCGCTAGTGCAATCATACTGATATTTTCTGGATACGTTTTGTTTTAATTTTTTTCGAGTCTTGTGGTGGATTTGGGCGTAGAGAGTTTAAAATGGAACAAGATTTTAGAAATCCCGAAATCAGGACTTTTGACGGTTCCGCCGCCAGGAATCGATCTGTAATACATGCAGGGAAATCGGCATTATCGATCTGTGGGGTCCAGGAGCTAGCATAAATCTATCAGGATCGGTGCTTGGCATTTTTTTATAATTATTAGATCTTTAAACAAAAAGAAAACAAGTGTCCAGAAAACTCAATTGGTTCACCGTGTTAACTTCGCTCAAGACTGATATAATCGAGGCTTCCACGCGAACATCGAAAATACTTGGGAGGAGATGGCCAAAAAGTACGACAAACTTGTGAAAGATAGGGAGTTTTAAACTCCATCAGGAAAGAAATCATGCGATCCGCCTTATAATCATGATAGAAGACTAAATTTGGAGATGATTCATGGTTTATGAAATAAAAATTCTGCAGATGATCCCGAGCTTTCCTTAAGAGTCTCTCTGCGAGATACAGTCAGTGATAACTGTTAGTGGTCGAATATAGAAAGCAAAGAATAATATGAATTGAAGTTATAGTTTAAGAAAATTAAAGATTCTGACTCTGTTGGTGGTTAGTCTATAGGAACTTCAGTTGGAGATATCAGATTCATAGACTAAAAATCTGCAACAATCAGAGTCTCCAGTCTCACCGAATCGGAGTTGGGGGAAGCATGGAATGTCAAAGAATTCAAACTTCACTTGCCTGAAAGTACTAGTGAAGTAACTCGATCCGATTAGTAGTCATACTTTTTGGTTCACGACTACGCTACGGGGTCTGACTACAAATTTTTAAACCTAGACTTGAGAGAGCCAGGCACTAAAAGTAAATTGTATTAGCTCTACGTATGGAACTTAGAGGCTCCGAGTATGAACTTGTAGGGAAGTTCGAGTTTTCTCCTCGATGAACCGATCGCAACGAGGTTGACTACGGACTATGGATCAATTCAATATGAGTATATTGAGAAAGTTAAATGCATGGCGCAGAATTCAGGGACCTCCGATCAGCCGGAAGGTACTGTAACAACCTAATACTAGTAATACTTCGATATGGAAGGTCGCGGCCTGGCATACGAATTCCGCTTAGAAACTATGCAGAAGCGAGTTGCGAAACTTGTCGGTTAAGAACCTTATAATATATCTGCTCCTTATCACATCCTTGTCCTTCGAAAATTTAAAAGCAACGACCTTACAGAATGTTTTATTGATAAACAAACTTTCAAATCGTTGCTGGAGGAAAAACTTACTTTTGATAATATAAAAGTAGTACGATAACAATCCGATTCCATGACCGTTGGACTGAGTACGACGACTTGCTCTCATCCAGATATGCAGGCTTTTTGTAAACCAGCTACCATTCAGGATTGAGGAGGAAGTGAAATATTCCGAGTTAAGTCAGGTCCTGGATTGACAACAATAACATCAATGTTGCAGGTTCAGCTCAAACTAGTCTAAAGGACTTCATAGTAAGCAGCTTTAGCTTCCTAATACTCTAGGTCAGAAGTAGCTGGTTATACTCTTGAATACACTGATATCAATGAGAATCCAAATAAGATCAATATTAAGCTCAAGCGACTTTACCCGGATTCGAACTAGGTCGGCTTTATTGTAGACAAAAGTGCTGAGTATTTTACTGGTCTGAGCGAAGACGAATCCGATTCAGAAACAATCTACCCTCTCTACCCTGAGTCTGGCACACCCAAATAAAATCCGGAGACTGAGAAATACGCAGGCGGTCTGCGTTTTTCCAATTGGTGAGAATCATTGCAACATGGAAGCATCAAGCTCCCCAAGCATTTTTCTTTAAATAAAGATAATTGACGGGGGAAGTATCTTTAACTCCATCCCTTTGAGACTGTTTTCTTGAAAGATATCGTAACTCGGGAAACCTTTACCACATAAAGAGAGTTGTTGAGATCGATTTTGAGATCGAAAGGCAGCGTGTTTAGTCTGATCGTGCTGGTTTTGCAGGTGATTGTGGGGAGCTGGAACCCGCTAGGATCGCTCATAGGATCGATGTGGTCTATGGTAAAAGAGATTCTCTACTGAATGATTGAAAACTGGTTTCCGTCAAAACAGTCGTTTGAACGCACTTTCACGGGTTTATGTTTACCTGGATTTGATCTGTTCGAATTTAAATTCGAATACGATAAGGAACATAATGATGCAGTAGGAGAGGTAATCCTAAAAATAAAAGTGGGAGAACTGCTTTAAGACATAGTAGAATATCATACCGTAAGTCTTATATCCAAACTTAGGTGATTTAACATTCAAAATTTGGGCCAATTGTGGAAACTTGCTATCACGAATACAGATCTTGTCAGGAATTTTCACGTAATTTTCAATGGTGCAGCGAGTTTTATTGTACCCGAGGATTATGACTTGAATGAAAGCCTTCCTCCAGATCCCAGCGATTTTTATGCCGAAATTCGTATCATCTCTCTGTTAAAACATTTGGATCCAGCTGGCGGACAAGTGTAGAAATGAACTGTACCGTATCTAACCTCCGTTTACGAATCTCTGAGGGATCTAGACCAAGACAAACTAATGTAAAAAATCTATCAGAGAACTCATCTAGAAACTCTTGCTACCGATAAAACTTTACTTAATATATATCTTCTCCTTTTTCCTGATGGTGGTCGACCTCTCCTTGATCCAGACACGATTATGGAGGAAATTCTTGGTAATTTAATTGTATAAAATCTGGATCCTCTTCTTTTTGGTGCGAAACTCGCCAGATAAGGCGCTGCAACTTTATTGTTAAAGGGAATTAGCACAGATTCACAAACCTAATCTCCATTAACGGATCTGCTGAAAACTCCACTAAAGAGTCTCGAATCTCGTTGGGAAACACACAGAGATGCGTAGCCGAATTTAAATGACATAAAATCGATGTTTACTGGGGTTGATGATCAGTGGAGCATGGCTGGGTTAATATCAAGTAGTACTAGTCAATCTGGATCAGACACAGTCACTTCTTCTTCTTCTGAGTAATATTTAATTAACCATCATGATACTACTAGTACTACTACTACTAGACTCATCACTCAGTCTCTTCCTCGTTCCTTCAACGAGTTGAACAAACTTGTTGGACCGAATCTCCCTGGTCATTCCCTTCTACTAAGATATATCCTTCCCTGGTTCGGGAGGGAAATTCTATCCTCCAACTCTCTGAAGATCTTTCGCGATTTGTGATCCTTGCCCGGGGTGAATAAGTTTATTCATCTATTTAGAGTGTTGATTCGCTTTGTCTTATTGTTACTCGAGGGACGGGTGGGTGAGGTAAATTTCTGAGACTACTCGGATGGAGGGGATGGAGGGGGTTCAGACACTGACAGTAGTGTAGTTTAACTGGAACAAGATGTGGTGGGACTGTTCGATCTGGGATAGAAACTTGTGTAAAAAGAGGTGGAAATTGAAAAAATATTTGAATCAAGTGAATCTAGGGATACAGGAAGTACTAGGATTGATATGAATATGATGGTGAAGATGAAAAATAAATTGACGAAATGGGAAAGTGATAGCAGTATGAGCCTTAAGTAATTAGGAGAATATGATGGAACTGGTGGAAGTGGTGCGAGTATTGGAGGTCAGGTTGGTCCTCCCAGTTCACGAAGCTAAAGTGCCGGTGGTATTGGAGGTAAGGTTGATCCTCCCCGTTAACGAAGCTAAAGTGCCTAATATTCAAGTTG
>Ga0099797_101041_pt1 | contig 10505 bp, 7 predicted proteins | sample Uncmet_Sort48C_1_FD_89871 | JGI IMG/M metagenome (GOLD analysis project Ga0099797, IMG submission 89871) | Marine eukaryotic communities from CALCOFI LINE 67, Pacific Ocean - C012_Sort48C_1 | ecosystem: Environmental > Aquatic > Marine > Oceanic | place: Pacific Ocean: Monterey Bay | collected... | reverse complement strand
AACGTTAGTAGCAATAGTTTTCAGTTTTTTCAGATTAAAATCAAAGGTTCAGGGTTTAGAGTTTAGGGGTCCCCATACTAACCCGCCCAATCGAACTTTCCTGGGCATCTGTTGGGATGTTCCAAAGCTCAAATCGCATGATGCGTGGCACACTTTGTATGAAAAACTTGAGGGGGAAGCTGCCACAGGAATCAGGGTTGTAGCTAAGGGGCTTAATTATGGGGACACTAATATATATATATATATATACACCACCACCGGGTTTGGGCTTAGAAGAAATACGAAAATGGCTGGTGTATACCATTTCCTTGTGTGTACCATGCAGCAAAACAGACAAGGCGTGCCTTCCGCGCGCCCCATAGGGCGCGCCGCGCCCCCGAGGCGTTGTGTTTTTGTTCATATTTTACAGTTTGCATATACACCAGAAAATGGTATGAACCAGCCATCATCTTATTTTTTCTAGGCCCACACCGGGTGGTGGTGTATATTTATGGTGTCCTAGTAATTACCATAAGTATCAGGGTAAGCTTGGAATATTTTGGTCTGCAAGGCCAAAGAAGGTCATGCCAACACCATGCCCAGATATTCTAAAACAATGGACAGAACAACTGGACGCAGCTTTGGCCGCCTCCCCCTGTAGTGTCAATCGAATAAGAATACATGGGCATGGTGTTGACATGTCCTTCTTCGGCCTTGGAGGCCCATCTATTCCAAGCTTACCATTATACTTTGGGAAATTAGGCCCCTTAGCCACAACCCTGGGAATTGTGACAAAAGCAAACAAAAAACCATCTGGATTGGTAAGCTGCCCATAGCATAGGCGAGTTGCAACATGTGCAGGGTGGGTCAACTCCCATGCCATGGCGTGTGTACAGGAGGTGGTTTCAAATCAAAACATTTACCAATAAGTCATAACAGCATGGTGGATTGTTAAAATGAAAGATTCCCTCAAAGCTAACACTGATCAGTGGCCTCTGGGTCCCAATCATTTTAACAGTAATATGTATGGATGTTTAGACATTTCCCGTAGCACCCCCTCGGAAAACTATCGCCTGCAATCATCCCGAAGGGGTTGGTGTCAAAATGATCGGGACCTTTTCGGAATCATTTTGTTGAGAAATAACTTTAACATCAGAAGGCGCCCAGATCATCTGCCCAGAAGGACCGGTTTACTGATGAAATAATTTGGTCCTAGATGACCAGAAAACTATAATGATGTCATAACATTCTCCACCGATACGTCATAACATCATTGATTTGGGGGAGCGGGGGGCGCCCCCCACGGCCCCATGGCCCCAATCCCCGCGGCCCCACCCAGGGCCCCCGCCCCCCCAAAATGTGACCAATATGTATGAATATTTCATAAAACAAATAATGTGATGACTCATTAGTGAATGCTTTGACTTAGACCTAACTCCGATATATTTTTACAGTGACTGGCCCACTTTTTACGCCTTGAGAGGGAAGCCCAGAAGCAGTTGTTCGTCCTATAAACTTACATAATGGAAATGATTGGAGTTGTGCCATGGAGAAATATGGGAGTAGGTAGGAAATACTTTGGTTAGCTCCACGGAACCTTATGCCGGTATTTGTTGTTACCTGAACATAATAGGAAAACCAAGCCACAACAAATACTCCCAAATGGTTGATTAGCAGATCCATGGTTTACCAATAAACCATTATGCGGTATTTGTTATTTCTTGGTTTTCTTAGTCTTGGTTGTGTGTGGCGTCATGCTCATTGGAGCCAACCACGGAATGCTGGCGAAAAAACAATCACACTATTTATGCAATTTTATGAGCATATGTTGGCAAATCATTGACATATGCGTTCTAACGAAATCCAGGTGTAAGGGCAAATTCATATTGGAAATCAAATGCGAAATGATTGGAAATAGAGCAGTTCGGACTGTGAAATAATTGGTAATGTGAAATAATCGGAAACCCATGTGGGAGGGGGGAGGGGGAACAATTAAATTATCTAGGAAGTAAAGCGGACATATCGTGTAAACAATTGCAATTCCATGCATATGCAATGCACTTTCAATTTCAATTAGTTCTTTAATCATGATTGCTTTTGTTATTTGTCAGTTTTAGCATATGCGACGTCATTTACCCCGGTCTTGCTCAGTTTTACTTTTATTCGTTTGACGAGGTTCCAGCATATGAACGCTGGCACAAAATTGATTGTCAAGGACGCTACTACAGACACAAAACCATAGTTAAATTCAACGATTCTGCTATGAAATACGTCCCGGACCAGGATCCGGCCCCAAATCAGCAGAAAACAAATGAAACTTTGTTTTGATGGCCCACACAATCCTGGGATTTTGTTCACAAGGATTTCATCAGCAATGACACCCATGGGGCCCCAAATGGGAACCCGGGCTCCTGGACAGGACGTAAACAAAAAATAAGGCACCTAGATTATCATGGTCCAGAGATTTAAGCTGGTATGTAAAATTGTATTTGTGTTGCACTTCGATTTTGCATATAAAAAATGGTGCAGCACATGCGGGGGATGTGTTTAGTGCATCTGATGTGTTTTTGTATCGGTGTTGCATGTGGCAATGGTTAAAACCGTCGTATATTCGATAAGATCGAAACATTTGGTTGTTATGTGTTAAAACATATGTTGGAGAGTTCTTCGGCCAGCCCTCTGGGTATAGTTCTTTTTCGAAACATGCACCCAACAAAAACGGTTATATTAATTGTAATTCCATGGAATGCCACCGAATTTCACCAGCAGTTACAACATAGTATACAAAACGATTGTGTCTTCACATCTCGATTGCAGTACTGGTGTTCCCTCTCCGTTTGGTGGCCGTGAGCTCACACAATTCAGCAGACGCTCCAATTGATGTGGCGATTTGTCTCATCGAGTATAAGTAGCTTTACATAGGCAATGTAAATGCAATGTATAATGCAATTCATTATCTGTTTATAGATGCCAGTAATTACTTTGCATGCGAACGAGGCAACTGCTTTTGCTGCTCGGAACTTCGATTTCGCAACATCTTTATCCGCACCATCCACACAGCGGGATCTCACACGCACACACTCACTTCTTTTTGGATGTGCGAAGTCGCGGCTCCCTTCTTGCAGCAGCAACAGTGTTGCTCACTTTTTGCTTCGTCTAGTAGAACCATCTACTGCCTAGGGGGACCTACCTTGGTACAACAGTGATCTCATTTGATTGGGCTTGCTTGAGACATACTTGTGCACATACATCGACATTTCTCGCACATGCTCACTGTGGACAGTCACCGCATATTTCAGGATGCACAAAATGCAAAATGTTTCCTACTTGTAGGCATGCATATATCAAGTTTCGGAGGGGCTGCGCTAGAACCAGGACTAGATTGGTGGCTCAGCCCCAGAACTTTGGAGGTCAAACTTGCCCCTTCGTTGAGTCTTTGTTCTTGTGATCTCGTGAGGGCAGGCAGCCAACGTCCTCTGATTGGGGTCATGTGATGTGATTCATTGCCCATGCCATAGACAATTGTAGGTAAGCTCTGTCTCTCACTTTGCCATGTTCTTGCAATCTCATGATGCCGCATTGCATCGATCGTTGCAAAATGGCTTCGTCATTGCATTCCATTGTGCATGGCAGGGGCACCAAGCAGCTACTGGGCATAGTACATACTGTTGACAGTATCAATTAGGCCACACCTGCGCGATGTGGCAGTTTTACAAGAAGCCTATAACACAAACATCTGTGTCGCCAAAACGGTCCAGAAAAATGATCTCTGGCTGATCTTCGGTGTACCCGGCTCCAAATGGTATTGCATTTGTTTTTTTCGATTCGATTGGAATTCTGGTATTGCGAAGTTTTCGTGGCTGGACGAATCATCCGGTTGTCTGTGATCCAAAACGAGTTCTCCCAGGACAAGTTTAAATGATGGACAACTTTTGAGAGCAACCATTGTTACTATGAGTAGTTCTGACATATTCCCATGTCACAACCTGTACGAAATCCCATGCCGGACTTAGTGAACAGTTATTTTCATGTTTCTTATGGGATTCCTATATATGTCCGATACGGCGTGGCTTACATTATACCGGCAACCGTATTGCCGAATCCTCAAGGTCCAAACGCGGCTTATGGTTTTGACCCTCAACCATATTGTTGTTCCGATGTTTCCGCCCAGATGGCATCCCACAGGTCAGGACACCATACAACTAAGATATTCAAAGCAATTTCAAAAAGATGCTTTGGCTGGAAGATAATCCGACAAATAAAGCAAACTAATAAGAAAGTCCGAACTATATCCAATTGCCTTCGGCCAACCCGCCACCGTGCCTCGCTGTGTTTTCGTGCACGAGTTAGAGAAGCAAAAATAGATGTTTGGGTGCACGTAAACACATATGTGACGTTGACATGCGGAGGGCCTATGCAATCGGGATTCTGGATAGTATAGAAGACACATTGAAGGTGCACATGTATTCGCGCAATGTGCAAGGATTAAGGGTTAAGGCTTTTGTTGTTTGTTGTTTGTTGTTTAATGTTTGTTGTTTGGGACATTCGTGCCGGAGTACAGCCGCTCGGGACAGTAAAATTAGTCACACCACCGTAATATTGCAGCCTAAAGGGTGCCACTATCGCGTTTTTTTTTGAATTTTATGTCTGAAACGCCGCTTGGTACATTCAAATTGGGGCCACTATCTAGATTTTTCATTGTGTTGACATTTGTGCCGGGGTACCGCCGCTCGGTACATTAAAATTAGTGGCAATACCATAATGTTGCAGCCTGAAGGGTGCCACTATCGCGAATGTTTGAACTTTAGGTTTTGAACGCCGCTCGGTACATTATAATTAATGACACTACCATAATATTGCATCCTAACGGACGCACTATCGCAATTTTTTGAGTTTTAGGTTTCATTGGGCTCTTTTGGCTTGTCTTCGGCGGTCTTTGGGGACCCTTGGGCTGCCTTGGGTGCCTTTGGACGGCCATTGGGGCTCCATTTGTCACCTTTGGGAATCCATTGGGGCGCCTCTGGGGCGTCATTGGGCTGCATTTGTCGCCTCCTGGGGGTCCATGAGGGCGCCTCTGGGGCGTCATTGGGTCCTTCTAGCGCTCATTTGGGCGCCTCTGGGGTGCCCTTGGTGTTCATTTTTTGCCTTTGGGGCAAGTTTGGGCAAAAAATGGAAAAGCATTGCTTTCATATCGCTTTGAAGAGCGCCATGAAGCGTCCCAAGTGTGAGAAAGCCACAAAATGTGTGGTTCCAAATAGACGACGAAAAAGAACAAATTTCAACCAAAAAAAAAAGAGACATCGAGTTTATATGCATTTTACTTGGTCCAAACGGACTTCCCATAAATTCGTTTACCAGACTTTTGTCACAAAACCCCAATTTGTACAATACCAAATCGTCCCCCCCAGATCAATCTTAAAATAGAAGAATCATGCCCCGAGCTTGTGTAGTCCCTTAAAACAAGTCGATTGGGAAACAAGTACTAAAACTCCTCGCAGTCACTCAACTTGTGCCCAGGGCACGGTGGCGAATTCGTGCATTGAAAGCACTCTACCGGAGCAGAGTGGAGTGGGCCCGAGCTCCGTCTCAATGGGACCGGTCCCTTGGCTCTAAAACCAAGACCACCCCCCAAACAAATACAGATTCAAAAATGAGAGCACTGGATGTTGTAATGGGCATTCAATTTTTCTGGGGTGCATATTGTCTGATATGGTCGGGAGAACGGGTGACAGGTCGCCTCCCACAGGTCATTGGCGACCCGGCAACGTTTGCCACGATAGGATGTGTTAATAAGTACATCAGAGCAAATTAATAATTCAAAGGCATCCAACAAATAAAGTAACGGATCTCTTAGAATATAATAAACTCAACCCAACAAATAAGTTTAAAGAGTTATGGATTACATGTAATCCAACAATCGTGTATTTTGCTCTGAATCTCTTAGCCACAGGTCGCCGCCCAGGTCGCCTTTCTCAAGGTTAATGACCCCCCCGTGAAAGCCCATCCGGCTAGCCGGATCCACCTCCCCGGGTGACCTGTCCAGGCTCATGCAATTCATCTCAGTTCAAAATCCAACCCTCCCGGGCAAGGCGTCTGACAAAGCAAGCCCAACCCCCCGGGTGATCCAGAGGGGGGGGGGGGTATTAGTAAGCAATGTAGAGACATCATAATACTGCTCTTTGCGCCTCCCTACCCCCCATCCCCACCAACCTGGATACGGGGAGGGCCTCAGGTGTGGTGATGTGGGTAAGGAGGAGTGCTCCCTTATATTTTATAAAATATGTATTGTACAGAGAGCTCTGGTACGGGGTATTTCAAAAAGGGGAGCGAGGAAAACACTAAAACGAAAACGGTCTGACTCACACACACAAACCAGTTTCACATTAAAAACACGGTTTCACACAACAACCAAAACGATTTCCCGTACGAAAAAACATATTAACATTTTTATTTCTAGATGTTGCATTTCATGTTTCCGTTTTTTGTTGTTCGTTCATGCGAAACAACTCCTAAAGACACGATTTTGTCAACAATAGTTGACAAACACGCGCTATTTTCGACATAATGGGAGTTTTCAGGGGTTGCTTCGTACAAACCAAAACCCGAAACAATTGAAAAAAACGGTTGCCGAGACACAACAACGGTTCGTTTTCGCGCTTTCGTGTTTTTTATTCGTTGTTGTCTTTTTCGTTTTAAAGTAATTCTTTAGCTGGAGCTCTCTGAACAATATTATTTTATAAAGTTATCAAATCCTGATTATTCACCTATTGTTTCATTATGGTGTGACATGTGGGAATCGACCTGTGCGAACAACATGATTTTGATAAATGCCGCATCCTTCATGTAACCCCAAAAAAACTTGAGGCTGCACGGATTGTGTTGTATCCCTTCCATTTTCCTTGCTTTAAAGAATGCCGAGACACTTGGACTCTTGGGCTCGTGTTGCCCCATTGGCCCATGGGCTCATCTGGAACAATAATGAGGTCCGGAACTATGATATGGGCCCCTCACTAATACGTTGGCCTGGATACATCAAAATCGATCAAATGTCAGGTCTGTCATATGCTTACACAATCACGTTACGTACCTGAGAACTCCCAAAGTTGAAATACGAAATCACATAAGGTTGCGTACCAAAGAACTCCCAAAGTTAAAAATTGACATCACATCAGGTTGAGTTCCAAAGAACTACCAACAAATTCCCATCAGGTTGTGTGCCAAAGAACGCACCTAACTATATACAAAACAAGCAAATATACATGTATATATACATATATATACGGTCTATATATATATATATATATACATCAAAAACAATTATTAGCTTATAATTAAAATGTACCGATAATTATTAGCATCTTCACAAATCACATTAAAACAAAACATCAGGGTGCGTTTTCCGAAAATGTGTTCTGCCCGAAGGGCTGTCCCAAGAACCTCCCAAAATGGCAGTGGTGTCCGTAAAATATCAAAGAATACAACAGACTTTCGAATCCAATCCAACGGGACTAGTCCCGGGGCCCGGAAACAAATACAAACCATAAAAATATGTCTTGGGAATAATAATAATAACAAATTACATAACCCCGTACAAACATCAAATACAAGATTGATACAACAAGTGCTGAATAAATTGCTGATATCATTTGTAAGCATTATAAACAGGGCTATTCCGCCTAGGTCTCTGAAGGTGGTGGTGGCGGCAGCCGGCGGCGGGCGGGAATGCAGGCGGCTGGGGGCGGCGGGGGGCGGGGGCCTTCCTCTACATACTTCCTATGAATGGCCTATGAATGTCTTTACGGGCCCCTATAGGCCCTAGGGTCCTTGCATACAATTTGGCATGCCCGGGTGCAATGTGCTATTTGAATCAGAACCGACAGGATTCTGTGCCATCCTTCGGGCCCCACCCTTCTCCATGCAGCAAGTTGGTAAATACATGCGATTGCAATTTACTTTTGCAAATCATTCAAAAGATGGAAATACTACGATTCGATCGTTGAACGAAGTACATTGGATGCCCTCCCGGCCCACATCTGCCAAAAGTGTTTGCTTGTCCGAGCAACGCTGGGTGATTCATGATGATTGATGCTTGATGTGTGCCCAGGTACAGTATGCTATTCGAATCAGAATTGACAGGATTCTGCGCCTTCCTTGGGGGCCCGCCTCTCAGAATGCAGCCAGCTGGTAGACACAATGTATGCGATGGAAACATATCGCTTGGCTCCGAGGAGCATTATGTTAGCATTTGCTGTGAAACCGAAATTCGCAGGGACACCAACAAACCAAAAATACCCCCAAATTAAATGGGAATCCCACAAACCAGAATTACCCCCCATTCTGGTTAGTAAATTGACGGATTCGTACATGCATGTGCCAACCGGGCCCTGGATCCCCCCAAAACGAAAGGTACAACAAATAAACAAAAATTAGTTGTAAAACCTCCGATTCACAAATAAATCATTTAGGGGTGTGGTTTTGTTTGTTTAGATTCTTTACTTGTGCATTGTGCCATACTCATTGGAGCCAACCAAACAATTCATGCGATTGAAGCTTACTTGTTCAACTCATTCAAATATGAGAATAATGCGAAAGCCACACAAGCAGGAGAATGTGACAACCATGCGAATTGTGCACAACTTGTTGACATGAATGACATAATTGAGAAGGCGAGTTTACCTGAGACATTTTGTTCCAGGACATGCATAGGTTGATATAGTTGTTGACCAGTGGCTAGCCCATCTCAGCCCCCCATGTAGGGCCCAGTCGCTACCTCAAGCATTACAAAAGCTGGCCCGATGTCTTTGATGAGTTCCTTGTCAGTGTCCTGGAGGTACGTGGCAAGTAGTTGCAACAAACGCCTCTGAGTGGAAGAAGTTGGAAGACACATTTGGGAATTTCGGTCCAGATCGAGAGGCTAAGCTTGATGCCGGCCCGGCATCTCTCTGTAGGCAATGGCCTCGAGAGCCGCCGGCCACACCTGACGCTTTCTTTCTGGGGTGTCACATGTCCGTCTTTCGGGGGTTCGCCTATGTGCGGGCCCAGACACAAGTTTCTTTGCTAGGCCGTGACCTATCATGAGTCTCGATGGACAGTCACAGTCATGTTGAATGGATATTCAAAACACTGACTCAGTTTCTGGATTTGTGTAACAGTTAAAGAGTTATACTTTCTGGTTTGTCTGCCAGACCTCTATGAACTATGACACATAATGGCAACATCTTGTTTATAAAAGACGTCCCAAGCCCACCCCATCTGAATTGAGTTCTGCGGGGTCAAACAAAAAACGAGCCATAGTATTTTCAATTGAGTATTGGGGACTGACCCAGATTCTAGTCTTTGAAAAAACTTGCAATCTATTGGCACGGATGTGATAGGGTTTAATACGAATAGGGTTCAATCCCCATTTGAATTCAACCCCCCACATCAATGAAAGTCAATGCCAATCAAATATGTTTGACAGTTGTTTTGTTGGGGTGCGTGTTTCAAAAGTGTGTTCTCCCCAGAGGGCTGGCCAAAGAACCTCCACAAATTGCTTCTAAGTTTGTAAAATACCACATCGGAGTTCCATCACGCATAAATATTTCAAAATAGCACAGATGTTCGAGATGAATCGTCCCAGGAGTTGGAAACGGGTACAAAGAAACCATCGGTCTGGCCAGTCTTGCCCCTACGGCCATTACCCGCTTGAATATTTTCCCGACCTCCATAAACTATGCCACATATTTGATTGCCCTGCTTTTACCGTGAAGTTGCCCATGCCAATGTGATTTAATCTTCAGGTCTCATTGCACAGGAAGTCATCAAGGTCACCGGTAAGTTCCGGCCCATCGACCAGTGGATCCACCACTATGCTTGCGCCTCAGTTCTAGTGTAATATTTCGTTTATGGTGTTTGGCAATGTTTGTTACTATTGGTTTTATAATCACGTCGTATATAATACGGCTGACCTATCGCGTCGTATATGAAACGGGGTATAATTGTAACATCGTGTTTCGTATCGGCCGATCCTTGTCAAATACAATGTTAAAACTCGACCCCGAACTTTGTGGTTTTCACAAGAGTGAACAAGAGTGACACAAAACACATCAAAGTTTAGGATCGGAGTGTAGGTTTCACTTTCTCAACAAACAATTGGGGTGGGGGTCCGTGACCTCTCCGGAAGAGCTCTGGGTGCTGACAGGATTTTATGTTTTTTGTATTGACGTTGCCTTACCATTCCCGATTGCAAGGTGCCACATATATACACCGGTATATATGTATATATATATATATATATGTACATATATATATACACCCGCCGGGTTTGGGCCTAGAAAAAATAAGAAAATGGCCGGTGTATACCATGGCTTGGTGTATCTGCAAACTGCTCCAAATCACAACACTTGCTATATACACCACCCGTGGTGTTGTATATACAAACTGCGGTATTTTGGAGCAGTTTGCATATACACTAAAAAATTATATACACCAGCCATTTTCTTATAACCGGTGGTGGTGTATAAATATATAAATATATAAATATATAT
>Ga0099797_101795_pt1 | contig 10507 bp, 2 predicted proteins | sample Uncmet_Sort48C_1_FD_89871 | JGI IMG/M metagenome (GOLD analysis project Ga0099797, IMG submission 89871) | Marine eukaryotic communities from CALCOFI LINE 67, Pacific Ocean - C012_Sort48C_1 | ecosystem: Environmental > Aquatic > Marine > Oceanic | place: Pacific Ocean: Monterey Bay | collected... | reverse complement strand
ATCTGAGTGATGCTTGCAAATAGTTGCACCAATATAACCGGCGTGAAATGAATGAAAATAAGGGTAATGAAAGCAGTAACATTGATGACAAAACTAATGATATTAGTAACAGAATGGTAACAATGGTAATCGAAACTGGTAATTAATTAGGCTACAAATGTGATAACGATGTAAACGGATGTAGAAGCAATAAAGGAAAAAGTGGAGTATCCGGGATCAGCTGATTGATTAAATGCATTAATATAGAAATACGGAGGGGTTGATTGTGGATGGCTATATTCATTTATAAATTTTGGATCAAATAATTTGAGATATCGCGCGATCGAAAAACAGTAATAGAATATGTTATTTAATTCCTATATTAAACCTATATTGAACTCGAGGTCTTTTTAATAGCTATTATGAAGTCTTTTCAAAATGGGTCAACAAGCTTGCATTGATTTTCACCCCCAAAATACCCACTTCAATGACTATGGAGACATATTAACGAAGATAAGCTACAGCAATACCTTAGTATAAACAACACATTTAGGGACCGTCTCCAAATTATCGCTTAATGCAAATGACCATTGCCGAGTGAACCCGTCGGTGCCCGTTTCGCGCTTCCGCGCGAAACAGGCACCGACGGGTTCCCTCGGCCGGGGGTCATTTTGTGTAGCATATGGGATTAACCAATCACGCTAGAGACGGTGTACTGATGAGCCAATGAAAAGCGATCATTTGGAGACGGTCCCTTATACATATTTCCTTGAAGACACTCTGTATAATTGATAACATATCCGTGGATACAACACACATAAACCATCTTTCCTCACCAGTCTTATATCAAGTAGAACTAACCCATCTGTTTATCTTATCATAAGAACATACCTATCTTTGTTTATTCTGTAGTGCATCTTCTTTTTTCTTTTTCATAATGGCTAGATATTTGCTTTAGAATTTTAGAATTTATATGGAATGATGTAACATTTAAATAAATTATATATAGGTAGGTTGACCTTGTATGTGACATTTTTATTTTTTTTAGATTTATTTCTCCATGTAATTTAGTTCGTCGTGTATGACAATGTGAGAATGACTTAAAGTATTTCCTTATGGAAATCGTTGGTTTTATCATAAGAGTTAAAAAGCATGACATGATATCCCTCCAAGAAAGATTTGTTTCAAGTACTTCTTTTTCGTTTATCATTATTTCTTTCCCACTAGCTTATGAAGAATTTGCTTCTTTCATTGTTTTTCCACGCGGTTACCTAATTATACGCAACGCCTATAAATGATATTTGGCGTGAAATATTGATATGAAGGAAATTCGAAGACATGATTGAATTAAACTTAACAGTTTACAGTAAAATCTTCTTATTGAAGCATGAATTCTATAACTGTGCAAACAATTTTGTATTGAAATATCTATCATTTTCATTAGATTAGGTCAACAAATAATTCGTAAGCACTTTGCTTATTTATGAATAATAAATCTGTCGGTCGAGGAGACCATAAGCAATTACTGCAACAGAAAAAATGGTTGCCAGTAGGTATATTTAACCAAAAAAATCAAAAATGGTAGTCGCAAAGGCTAAAATTCGATAGATCGACCACACTCAAACCACACGACCTAATAATTGATAGGAGTTACATTGGACTAAAAATTGGTTCAAGTATGTAAATATGGTCGAGAAATTGATAAATCACGGTCCCTAAACTTGAAAATAGACCCTTTAGGTTTCATCCCTTTGAAACTGCTAAACCAGCAAACTATGACATGATGATGCTCTACCTATGACAAACATTAGGCCACAAAATAGCAAAATTTGCAAAATGTTATCCAAAATTGGTCATTTCGGTTCACAAATCTTAAATTAGTTCAGAAATGGGGTCATAAATTGGATCACATCGAGTAAAAAAGATTCTAACAGAGACCAACACGCTAGAATGTAGCTAGAAAATAGCTAGAAAATAGTAAATAGATGGAAAAATATAGATGCACATATCCGCAAACGCACATATTATATCCACAAATGTAGATGCTAATAGCACAAATGTACATGTTTATATCCACAAAGTTAGATATTTATATTCATCATTTTAGATTCGCATATTCATAAAAGTAGATATTGATATCCTCTAATGTAGATTCCTATATCCACAAATGTTAATAGATATTTATATCAACAAATTTAGATTCTTGTACCCACATATTTACATTCATAAATGTAGATGCTTATATCCACAAATGTAGATATTTTTATTCACAAATGTATATGTTTGTAAATATATATCGACATATGTAGATGCTAATATACATAAATGTAGATACTTATATCCGTAAATGCAGGTTCTTATATCCACAAATAAAGATATTTATACCCACAAATGTAGATTCTTGTATCCTTAAATATAGTTTTTTAAATCCAGAAATGTATCTTGTATCCACAAAGAAAGATGTTTATATTCATAAATGTAGATGCTTATATCAACACACGTAGATATTTATATCCACAAATGTAGATGCTTGTAAATTTATATCCACAGATGCTGATATCTATAAATGTAGATGTTTAGTATCCATAAATGTGGATTTTCATATCCACCAATTGAGAAAATTATAATCCCCAAATGTAAATTACTTTATCAATGTAGCTATTTATATCTACAAATATAGATATTTATATCAACTTGCATTCAGAAATGTAGATATTTATGTTCATCGATGTTTATATCCACAAATGTAGACATTTATATATTCAAATGCAGATTCTTATCTTCATAAATGTTGATAATTATATCCATAAATGCAGATGTTTTTAAATTTACATCCACAAATGTACATACTAATATCGACAAATGTAGACGTTTACATTCAGAAATATGGTTTCTCATATCTACAAATGCAGATATAAGATATTCATAAATGTAGATCGTTGTATCTACAAATGTAGATATTCATATTTATGAATGTAGATGCTTAAATATGCTCAAATAGATCAACAAACTAAGATATTTATATGGATAAATGTAGACGTTTATAAATTTATATTTTGGTAACAGTGTTATCATCTTCGGTAATATTTTCTTCATTTGCGGTAACGTTCTATGGATATTAGCATCTACATTTGAGGATATAAAAAGCTACATTTGTGCACACAAGAATCTACATTTGTGGATATAAATATCAACGCTTATCGATATAAAAATCTATATTTCTGGACATAAACATATACATTTGAAGATAAATATCTACATTTGTGGATGTAAGCATCTACATTTATGAATATCAATATCTACATTTGTGGATGAAAAAATCTACATTTGCAGATATAAACATATGGATATCAATATGTGCATTTGCGGATATATGCATCTATATTTGCAGCTATTTCCTACTTTCTAGCTATTTTAGTCGCTATTTGCTAACTATTTTCTACCAATTTTCTTATCATTTTCTATTTTTAACCTATTTTCTTACTATTTTTTGCTGTTTTTTGACATATTTTCTAGCTATTTTCTATTTCTTCCTATTTTCTCGAATGGAATCTTTCTTGCTCAATGTGACCCTATTTTGACCCAATTTGTGACCCTGTGTGTCGACCAGGGTTCCCACTGGAACCCATTTTTAATCCAATTTAACGGCTGTCAATTTTTAAAGAGTGAGACATGCGTGTGGCCGATCTATTGAATTTAGACTTTAGGACTACGGTTTTTGAATTATTCAGTTAATGGATATACAAAATTGCATGACAATTGGACGTTGTGGGGCGACTCTTCTCGTCCTTAGTAACGGTTGCTAGGACGCTCCATCCTGATGATGTCATTAGAAATATCACCCAAAACACGGTTCGTCAAGTTCGATGATGAGCAAGTATAATTTGGTGGCCGTTGTAATTATCTTACGGAGGATAACGGTCATGCCTATAAATATTTGGGTAGATTGATCTACTGCATATTAATGATGATAATAATCCATTTATTTTGTCACATTGGTACAACCTAGATAACAAAGTACCAATCGTAAGTACAAAAATGAAAAAAAGTTAAAGTATAATGTTTCCACTTGAAGCCAACGGCAAATAACATCAAAAGCATAATAGAAATTGTGGTATAAATATCGTACTCGCACCTGCCGTAATATATTTGTGTGTGTGTGTATGTAATTGTGTATGTGTGGGTATGTGTGTGTTTGCGTGTGTGAGTTTGTGTATGTGCGCGTGTACATATGTGAGTGTGTGTAGGTATATGTTTTCTGTGTCCGTTTGTGTCTTTGTGTCCGTTTATCCATGTATGGAAATATCAACTGCACATAGTGAAGTTGATAGCACAACCAAAACGTGGTTATTCGTCCTTCTAAAAAGTGGAAATAATTGAGAAAAATAATCAAACCTTTTTCATTTATCTGGAATCGAAAATCGAATCGAAAACATCAATCGAAATTAGTCATGGTAGATAATAACAAACTTATGTCCGAAATATGAATCACGTAACGCAGTTAAAACTATCGATGTAGCACCATACGAACTGTTATTGTTTCGTGAGTTTGGTCAACGATGAAAATGATGCTATGTTTATAGCTAAAGGAAAAACTGATATCTGCCACAATGTATTAAAAATGCATGAATGAACCTTGATCAATCACTGTGATAATTACGAAGGTTTTCATAAAACGCAATTATAACGTCATGCAATATCCTGTTGACGCAATGACTAACGATAGGTGCTGTTTTTTCATTTCTTCTGATGTTATTCCATTTGTAAGAAAGTAAAAGTTTGTTCTTTCTATTTCTATATCATACAGTGGCCAGGGCGCCACAAATATATATCTTTCTCCCTGGTACCGCGGCTCCTAGCTTCCGGCTGAATTTCCTATCAAATATGCCGGATAAGATCCTCTATAAGTACCTCTCAAAATCTCTCGAAATCTATTCAAGAAAATAAACTGACTAGTATCATCAGATATCCAGACCCCCTTTTTCTTTATTCTTGCTGTAAGGTTAGCGACAGAGAGATGGGCCTATCTCACTGAAACTTACTGTTAGTGTATTTTGCAAATCTCACTAATACTCAATGATAATAATTACATACTCTCCCATGGTCCACTATATTAACACGACCTAATAGTTTGCATACCGCATTTTAGAAGTAATACTCCTCAATACTATGGGGTACATAAAATCGTGCCCCCATAGATAATACAAATACAGTGAAGGACCTAATCCATTACTTTCACTGTCGACTTTGGAAATGTCAAGCCCGAAACTAGGGTCATTATTTGGGTGAGGCAGGTATGAGGCGGGCAAAGGGATCAGAACGAGTGTCAGCTAGTCGTTTGGAGTGCAGCGATAAAAAATAGCTGCGGGTTTTTTGAGGCAGTAAAGCCCCTTCCCCTACGAGGAAAGATTTTCAGATTTTTAAATTCAAATGACTTGATTAAGCGCTTCTTTCGGTCATTTTTCAGAGGATAGTCCAGGGTTTTAACTAATTTTATGTGGGGTGATGAAAATAGAAATAGGTGTAGCAAAATATGATAGAGCATAAAACGGGAGTATGGCAAATTTTAGCAAACAAACGACGCAAGCGAAGCGATTTGAATATAGCTAAGGTGGGGGTGCTGTAAGTATTTTTTCTTCTAAAACAACTCAGTATGCTTAGGTTTTGCTTGTTGTTTGATAAAATTAGTACATAACCGATTATCTTTAGGAGTAGAATAATTTTTAAATATCCAAATAGACATACGCTAACAAACAGTGACAGGAATTTTACTTCAAAATGCTTTAAGTTAATAAAACTTCTGGTTCTATGTAGAACTTTCACCATGGTTGAAGAAAATTTTTAAATCTTCTTATCAAAATTGTTTAAAATTGACACAATTTGGAACAACTAGGACCAATTGAGAGAAAAGAACGATAAAAAACAGACACCCTAACGGAAAGGATATTCATTTCAAAGTTCCTTAAGTTAATAAAACTTCTGGTTCTATGTAGGACGTTCACCATGGTTGGAGAAAATATTGAAATCTTCTAATCGAAATTGCTTAAAATTGACACAATTTGAAACAAGTAGGACGAATTGAGAGAAAAGAACGATAAAAGACAGACACGCTAACGGAAAGGATATTCACTTCAAACTTCCTTAAGTTAATAAAACGTCTGTTTCTATGTAGGATTTTCACCATGGCTGAAGAAATTTATAAAATCTTCCAAACTTTTGAAATATGTTAACCCAAATGGCGTAAACTTAGCCCAACTTGGAATAAATGTATGCACAATTTATGACGCAAAATTATTGGATGGCAAGTTTGAGAAACAAAACAACTTAAAACTTCAAAACGGTCTAAAACTAAATTAAACTAAAAGTCTTAAATCACAAATATTCGGCCCAAAAGCAAATTATTTTATTGAGTTATAACAGGCTGAATCCCAGCTTGAATAAGATTAGTAAATATATAGGAATCACCGGGGTTATTTTCGTAGGTAGGCTTACCTTTAACGATAATTATTTACGATAATACCAATCCAATGCTTTATCATAATTGTTTTATTTTTTCGGCCATTTAAGTGAGGGGTCAAAAATGATCACAAGATTAAAATTTTCATAACCGTCATGACGCGTCATATATACTTTTTGTCTCATTTGAAAATCTAGCCCTGGTATCGAAATCAGTTCTTTTTATATATGTAGTTAGATTTCCTTTGTTTTATGTGGAAATCGGATCATTAGAAGACAAACCAGTTCATTTTAAAATCAGGAGACAAAAATCTACGACATATTTCAAAGGGAAATAATAATTCTGAAACTATGATTAAAACACCCTTTCCTTGTACTCTAAACTTTTAGGACTTAGTTTACATGTGTTTAAGGATCAAATTGAATTGGATCACATCACAGAGAGTGTTGTATTGCAATTTGAATAAGATGCCGAGTTAATAAGTTGGGACGCAGCCCAAAAAACTTTGAAAATCTTCTTCTAAAACTACTTAGAATGCCCAATTTCTCAATTTTGTTCTCCAAATTTGATTTGTAAATAATGCAATGTGCAGAATGTACTCAACAGAGTGAAGAAAAATAGGGAAAATACGATTGAAAAGAAGCAGTTCATTAATGATTAATAGTTAAATGAGCCTGTTAGTTTTAACTGTTAAGTGTATGAGAAACGTAACCTCGAATTTCCCATCTCATCACAAGTAAATGAAATAAGAATTGGCTGTTTTGAAAATCAAGTTTGTACAAAACATTTCTGGTGAGGCAATTCTATCAAATTTATAAGCTTAGGTGAGGCAGCTGCCTCATCATGCCTCACCTTAGCTTCGGGCCTAGAACGATAAGTTTTTAAATAGCAGAATTAAATCTTCACTAACTTGTTCGTGACTATTATTTCAGATAAGGATATATTAAAATGATGAGAAATTTGTGAGCATTAATTGACTGGAATTAACTCTAATGAATTTTTTTGAAAGTTAAGTCCATTTTCCGATATGTTAAGGATCACCCGGAAATAAATTAAAAAAGTGTACCAAAATAAAGTAAGAACCACAGAAATAACTTCAAGATATCGTTTGGCGTAACTTTAAGATATACTTTCTATTTTTTCTGCCAGTGGTAGTTCCCCTCGTTTTTGCACTTGCAAATGTGTGATAACTCGCTATCTAATTTCATTGAAATATTTTAGCTCCTATAATTGTATTTATGCACTTATGAGGCCAACAAAGTTTCCTTGCCCAGAACATGTTTTTTGTTTGTAAAAGAAGAGATACAATCGAGCTTCTGATCAGCAGACACACGGGCTACTAGAATCTAGTAGTCCGTGGCAGACATCATCGGAGCGTCAACTATTTACCCTATCTATAATGAAAAACGTAATTTAAAAAATAATGTTTTGAGGAAAAAATTATTTTTGGTAAAGTATATTCTTCCTGTATTTGTCCAAAGAAAATCACATAACTTTCAAATTGAAGCACCTCTTTATAAAGTGATATTGGACCCCCTGAACACATTCAATACAGATTTCAGGGATGTATTTGTGTAAATGTTTGACTGCTATTATACCTACTTAGAGTATGGTCCAACAACGTACAAATATCTAGATAATTTCTGATTAAAAGGAATACGTATTTCAGTACCTTTGAGTAATTTAAAGTACCTTGAGGAGCTTTTTAAGTAACTTTGAGTACCTTTAAGAACCTCGAGGACCTATTGGTTAACATTGAAATTTCTATTGTTCTCACACAATGGCTACCAGGAATTTGAAAGTTTCATCTTTTCTTTGTATCAGTACCAACAGTTTTACCATCCCACCAATTTTCGAGTCAATTGAACAACAATAGAATTTTCTATTGTTTTTTAACAATGGCTTCCTGGAATTTGAATTGTGACGTCATTTGTTGAATTCTCTTGAGGACTCAACCTCATTGGTCACGTGACAAGCCATGTGGACTCTGACTCGTGTGTCATCAGTCACGTGCCAGTCCCTTGCTGAGATCCACCGTGATTTGTTCTTTTGAAGCCATGTATCATATCTACTCGATGGCGTCACCTTGAGTCTCCTTCCTCTTAAAATTATTTTTGCCCAAAACCCTCAAGATGCTGAAAATTTCCAAACCAAAATCATTTTACCTTATAAATCTAATCAATGCACTTCAAATAAGCCCTCAACCACCATCACGTCAACTATTCATAAAGTTACCAGGAGTGCTGCAGCAGCACTACTCCGGTATTCCTTTACCTAAAAAATACCTCGGTATAAATAGGATTAAAGAATAACAGAGGTTTTGCTCTTATAACTGAACAAATCATGCTTGACACAAAGAGAATCTCCCTTATACGTGAAAACGAGGTTTCCAAGATAGATTAATATCATACAAATGCCCTTCACTATTATATATCAATTCCAAAACTTTGGTTTAAAGGATTTTTGATAAACGTTCTTTTGAATCATCTGCGTAAAAATTTTTCATATTGCTATGTTTAGAATTGAATCGTACAATATCCATTTCCGTACACAATACTGAGGTGAAATTTGGCAAGGTAATTGGGAAACAAAATTTGCACCTTCATAATTCTTCAATGAAAAGGGTTTATCACTAAGTCTAAAAAAAACAGCAGTGTAAAGATCAATTAAGCTTCGTAAGCAAAAAAAGTAAAGTTACAGATACTTCCAATTCCAGGTAATTGAAGCTATAGTTGAGTAGGTATCACAAACAGGAACCGAAATATTACCATATCTACATTTTTCATAATTTGATTCCAGGATGGAGTCGTGAATCTATTGCGATTCAAGGTGATGCTTCTATTTTATTAAATAATACAATAAAACGCATCTTTTTGCCTTCATGCCTGTCATGCCGATTTCTTAATTATAAGCACCCCCTCGTTTTAAGCACCCCCCTCTCATAAGCGCCCTCGCCCTAAAACTGAAAATTATTTAGAAGCGCCCGGTGAATGGTAAAATAATGTGGTAAGAATTGTTCATATGTAACATCATCAACTGATGTAGTAGCGTATGTTGGGAGTGGGCCTGAATTTCTTATGTTATATTTTCGGACCAAAGTGAAGACTATAGAAAAAATGCGGGGGTACTCAAATCAAAGGTCCTATATGTTTGCTGACGTGAGATGTAAACAATTTCCCCTCCTCGTGGGAATCAAATGCATTTAAGGCAGAAATTATTTTATTTTATAATTGTATAATTCCACGTGCATTATTATAGTCAAATTAGTTAATTATTATTATTATAGTCAAATAGTCTTCAGACAAAATTCATCACAAGAGTCTAGAGTGACCTGGTGCAAAAGTAACCTGAAAATAACACTATTCAAGAAAAAAACAGAATAACAAGTCTAAAACAGAATAAAATTTGTAAAATGTAATAAAAATCATGTTATATTTGAAAGTACTAAAAATTATTACCAGAGCAAAGCTCATTACGGGCTTTTGAGCTATTTGATTGGTTCAGATCCGTTTCAGAGCGGGCAATATTTTCCATTATTACTCGATTCCGACTTTTTAAACAAATCGCCCAATCTGATTGGCTAAAGATCGGTCCTTCCCTGAGCGGTAATAACCGTTTTGTTATGAACTAAGTTGACACTGTCACTATTGGGCAATAAAAAGTCACAATTGGGTAATAACACAAATACTAACTGTATAAGATGGTACTACCAGTGGAATATTGACCCTCGCCCTAACGCACAACCCCTCGCAAGCTTGGGCTTGTACTATTAGGTCTTGGGTTAATATTCCACGGTATTACCATCTTATACAGTTAGTATTGGTATAATATTGCCCTTGGTTGCGTATGACCCTCGCTGCGCTCTGGTCATACTCCCACCGCGGGCAATATTTTCCAGTATTGCCCGCTAAAATCGGTAGTATAGGGTCAATACGGCAAATAGAAATCACGTGATCGGGTTGGAGTACGAAAATACGAAAATACAATAATTACTATAAAAAATAAATGTTGACGCATGCGCTTAAGATACGCCGAACTGGAAAACTGAACATTAGGGTACTGATGAGTGGC
>Ga0099797_101793_pt1 | contig 10510 bp, 14 predicted proteins | sample Uncmet_Sort48C_1_FD_89871 | JGI IMG/M metagenome (GOLD analysis project Ga0099797, IMG submission 89871) | Marine eukaryotic communities from CALCOFI LINE 67, Pacific Ocean - C012_Sort48C_1 | ecosystem: Environmental > Aquatic > Marine > Oceanic | place: Pacific Ocean: Monterey Bay | collected... | reverse complement strand
CGGAAATGCGTCTGTCGCTGACGAGCGCTTGCCGTATTAATTTTTTAGTTATTTAATCTAGTCTGCGTCGTCTCAGTGTATTATCAAATGTGAACCAATGCACCGATTGATTTCTTGTATTAGCATAGTTTATACATAGTAGTGGATTGAGTCCGACTGCGCAAATATAACATGATTTGAATTAATTTTTTTAAAAAGGTATAGCAGCAGCTGCAAAAGTTGCACGGATAAGCAGGCTGCCAGCGCCAAAATCCCACTGCCGACACCCTCGCCGCCAAAACGAAATGTTTTGTCCGTCGTAGCAGGAAATATGGCGGATCAGCGTGCGAAATCGAGGAGCGTGATCGGCCGGACGTCGCGAGCGGAAAAAAGCGCGAGTTCTTCTAAAAATACGATCTCTGGCAGGCTGTCTTCTTTCAAGGTTGACCAAAAAAAAGTAACGGGGAGGAGCCTGGAAAGCAAGGAAGGCAAACGTGCTCTAGTGAAGGGAGGAAAGGTAGACGTGGAGAAGAAGCTGCGGAAACTGATCAAGCAGGCCTTTACGAAATTACAGGCGCGGTGGCGCGGCGCCCGCGTCCGACAGCGGTCATCTTCTGTTTAAACATTTTTCGGGCCGTCGACGATTCTGAAATTATTTTTGTTTGCATAATATATTGTCCGCAGTTACGAGAGTTCGTCGATAAATTATGATGGGACAGTGGTATAATAAAGGCCGGAAATCAAAAATATTAGGCTGGAAGACCCCGATTTCTGGCAAGAGGTGTTTTTCGGCGGCGCGCAGAAGTAGGTAAGCTGGTCTACGTGTATCGCCTCTAGTCTAATATTTTTTTTTGAAGGACACTCTCTTGCTCCAGGTAGACTCCTTGTACATAGGCAGATCATAGAGAGCTGTCAACGTATATTCATCACTTTGTGTTTTGACATAGATTCGGACCCCATAGGTCCATTGTAGATTCAAAATTTTTTCCATAATATTTTCGCGTGTATATTTATAGTTATGTAGGTTTTTCCTGATTTCCTGTATCATTACATTGTTTCCTGTATTTACATAGCTTCCAGCATGGTACCGGTGTGAAAAAATAATTTTCAGGTATACAGTACCCGTCTATCAAATAAGAATCCATCGTGAGATTAAAAACGTATATTGCCTACATCGAAACGTATCCACATTGACTCTAGAAGTTGAATTATCCGAATAGCAACGAAGATGACACTAGTAACACAACTATCTATCATGAATTATCTCGAAAAGAACAACATCAGGCCGCATCGGAGCATACTGGAATGACTTTATTTCCGACTATCGCACAGCGCCAGCATATTATACTGTACGCGAAGGCGCCCGTATGATATTTTGGGCCTTACGACTTGTTTTCGTTTCCCATTTTTTCTTCAGTATCCATGTTTCCATCTCGTGCATTATCAATAAAAATTGATGTTTCACAAACAATTTTCGTGTATCGTGTATGATAACAAATCGAAGACCTGGAATCCATTAAATAATTCCTCTTTCTCCGACTCGCACGGTCCGTTTCATATCCATAATCTTTTCCAAAAATCTTTTGTATTCCTTGTGTACATACCTCGTATATCTTTCTCAAAAAATATTAGAGATTTGTAGTACCTCATCCGAAATCATTTTTCTTCCCTCTTCCTATTATATTATTTCGATCTTCTCCAAAAATTATTTTGACAAAGAAAAAAATTCTCGTCATCCCATAATCTCGAGAACGCATCTCTAAAAATCATCTGCAGGCGCTTTATTTGACGTTATTCCCAACACATAGCTCAAAACATGGGTCGCATGTACGGACCGGGAAAGGGTATCAGCAGCTCCGCGCTGCCGTACCGCCGCCGTGGTAATTTTTTTTTTCTTTTTCATGGTATCTACGCAGCAATGATGTGATATTATGTATTGTAACTTTTTTTTTTCATTTTTGTTTTCGTGGTAATTGTACATAGTTGTTGTATTATGGTGTTAACTTAATACTATTTGTATAATAGTGGTGTGAACAGTAGTGGTGTGAATAAGGTTGTTGGCATTATGATTAATGTTTTAATTGGTGGATCGCGTGCTCGCAGGAGACACGTCGAGGCTACAAAGTATTTCGTAAAAAATAAAACAGCCCCGGCTTGGTTGAAGATGCAGAAGGCTGATGTCGAGGAGCACATTGTCAAGCTTGCCAAGAAGGTTTTTATAGATTTTTTTCGGAATGCAGTAGGGCAAACAAAAAAAACATTTTGGAGTACAGTATTGTCTATGGATCTTTTCTTGTCCGAAAAACGATGTGGTACGCCCGCTCCTATATATGTCACAATGAAAACATTAACACGGATCCATAATATGGAAATATAAAATCCCAAAAAAAAAAATCAAAGGGCCTGCCTCCGTCCCAGATCGGTGTCACTCTGCGTGACTCCTTCGGTGTCCCGCAGGTGAAGAACATCACCGGCAACAAGATTCTGCGCATCTTGAAGGTCAAGGGCGTCGCTCCGGATGTAACTTTTTCTTTCCAAAGTCTTGCGTACCCTAGCTCAGCATATGTATAGTATACAGTATGAAATGGAGTAGTAGCTAAGTAGTTGGAGAATCTCTCAGAACATTGCGGAGAAAGAATGATTAAACTGAGCACGGCTTAATCTTTGCTGAGATTATCCCGTGATTACTCAAAATACTGAGACATGTGTATGACTTTCTCCACTTCATCTGCCTAGTAGCTGAATACACCTAGTCGCTGAATATCATGGCACGAATATTTGTTTTAAAGACATACAGTATGCCTAGAAGAATGATTAAATTTAGCACGGCTTAATCTTTGCTGAGATTATACCGTGATTACTCAAAATACTGAGACATGTGTATGACTTTCTCCACTTCTTCCATAGTTTAAAAATGATTTTCACATCTAGTAGCTGCATATACCTAATGGCTGAACATAATGGCACGAATATTGGTTGTAGAGACAAACAGTACGCCTGGAAGAAGAATGATTAAACTTAGCACGGCTTAATCTTTTCTGAGATTAATCGTCTGTGATTACTTAAAATACTGAGACATGTGTATGACTCTTCAAAAACAAATGAGAAAAAAATATTTTCTTTGATGATATTTGTCCCCCATGAACAGTAGTGAATATGGCCGACAATCACACTCGATAAATAATACAGGCTCAGAGTAAATATACCCACCGCATGAAATTAAACAAAAAAAAAACCTATAGATCCCGGAAGACCTCCACCACCTGATCAAGAAGGCCATCGCCATGCGCAAGCACTTGTCCCGCAACCGTAAGGACAAGGTTTTTTTTTCAATACGTAACCGCAAGGACAAGGTTTTCCTTTTATTATTGATATAGATCTTTTCGGGAAAAAATATTTTTCGAGCTTAGTAAGGAGATCCCATGAGTTCTATAGGGGATATAAAATACGCATAGATCAAGGGGCCCCACTGAGTTGTTTCTATTTGGTAGTAATGCGCTTCAAAAGAAATTGTTGTTTTCAGATTGTTTAATACTGAACGAAGGAATTTCATGGAACCAAAATTGAAAACAAAAACAAAAAAACAACAGGACTCCGGCTTCAAGCTCGTCCTGGTCGAGAGCCGTATCTACCGCCTCGCGCGCTACTACCGCCGCTGCAAGGCCCTCCCGTCCGCTTGGAAGTACAAGCACGAGAACGCGGCGGCGCTCATCTCCGGTGTCTAAGAAGCCTCCACGCTTTTAGTGAAAGCAACGAGACTGGTGTGTGCTAGAGCTAAGAGTGGCACCTGCTGAGCTAAGCGGAGTGTGATCCTATGTATATTAATTGTTGATCACATTGTGTGCAGTAGTTAGGCACTATCTATCATCTGTCGACTTGCGAAATACGCAGAGAAGGTGTGTGAAACTAAGCTGTGATATACGTCAAATCTAAGCAAGAAAAAAAAACTTATCGTGCGGCCTTATTATGCATATTATAGACAGGTAGAATTTAAGTTGTGTTCTCCGGCAAAAAATTGTTTTGGGCTTTCGGTGGTCATACGATTGATCGTTGGGATAGAACGCCACCTATTCTGTTGTATAGAATGCAAATATTTCTAATGCGTATGACTAAAGGATACGGGGCTGCCGAAAAGCATGGTCCCCATTTTCTTGAAGTCTCTGTTGAGACCCCTCGTCTTTTCAATCGTTATCGTCGTAGTTTTGGTAATTGTGATTGTCTTTCGTCTTTTCATTGTCTCCAACCATCGCACTGCAGAGCATTTCGAAGTCCATAAAGGCGCCGCCCGAGCCGCCCATAAGGGCGACGGCGGTGGCCGTCGAGCGTCCATATCTTCCATTGAAGAGCAAGTCTTTGCAGAGGGCGGCACCGTGCAGCAGCTGCGTATGAATGTGGCGCGCAAGGAGCTGCTGCTGGCGCGGGATGCCGAGCAGATTGAGCAGCTGAGGAAGGAGGTGGAAGACCTGAAGAGGCAGCTGCTGAATCAGCAAAATGGTGCGCCAAATGATGCGACGGCAAGAGCGAAGAACGTCCCTACTCAACCGGAGGTGATCGCGGCACAACCCGCAGACAGCAACGTAGTTCGAAGTGCGACTGACTTCGTTCAGGATGCGTTGAAACCCACTGCTAAAGCCGTGGTTCAACCCACCAGACTACCTGGAGAAACCAAACCGAGTGGAGTACCGAACGCAGCCGCGGTGTCGGCGGGAGGAAGAGCCGAGGTGTCGGCGGAGGGCAGTGTTCTGATAAACAGCACATCAAGCGATGTGGAGAAAGTTCAAGCAGAGGCTGCCCAAGCAAAGAATGGCGCAAACGCAGACGCGCCGGACAGCTTTGTGAAACCAACAAGTTCTGCTTCGGACAGCAGCAGCGTACAAGAAGTTCCAGCAAAGAAGATCAAGGGGCTGGAACGGGCCTCCCTGCTAACGGGGACGCCTGTTACTGATTCCGAGGGCGTGCAAATCGTCTACCGGAGCAGCGTTTGGGAACAGGAGTGGATTAGCAACATCCGTAGATGGACCGATGAAAAGGCTATTTGCCGCGTTTTAACGGATGCCGATACGCAAAACGCGTTGTTCCTGCGGAAATATCTGAATGCCACCTGCACGATGCGTTTCGAGGGAAGCGATTGGTGCCGTGTCGACACCATACGCGATTTGGCGCGTCTGGGTGACCGCCGCGGAGCCCGGTATAGTATACTGTACAGAAGAATTTCAGCATGATATGATAGGTGTTTTGCATCTTCAAAATAGTGTTTTTGTGAATATTCTTATGTGCACGATGCAGTGTACAAACAATGTCTTTGCAATATAGCGGATACGATAGCAGGTACGAACTCGTGAACGACGTGATGTCCAAAAAAATCCGCTAGGTCCGCTGTTGTTTATTTTAACGCTGCGACTGGTGAATACACAGCAAAGAGCCCATTTTCTTCGGTTGGTGATGTCAATGATACAAGTAAAAATGCGACAGTAGCAGCAGTGATCGCCGCGGCGCGCGGTCTGGATACAGTGTATCCTTCCAATGTGAGGAATTTCACGGTCGACCATGATGACTGTTGCAACGACCCTGCGATCTGGAGTTATTTTGAACGCACCTACCCGGATGGTGTTGTGGAAAGAGACTACATCGAACCCCTCGTTTCGCACCTGCGCCATCCCTTAGCGAAGTGCCGGGACCTCAAAAACGATGCCGGACACCTCGTGCTGCTGGACAAAACCTGGGTGTTGCCGCCGCCGCGGAACACGCGGCTGACGAAAAACAGGAACTCGAATCTATTCGACGCAGGCGCCTCCTTGTTCACTTCTGGGCCCGGCGGCCCGAGCTTGGAATACTTCACGAGGGTGTTATCATGATATAATACAGTTACTTGTGTCGTACTGTGTACAACCGCCTTGATTCGGGTTGGAATAATGATAGTCACGAGAAGCGCCGCGACAGTCATAGGCAGTGACGCGGAACTGGAAAACAGATGACAGGAACTGGAGTAGGCCATCATTACATATTGAGCTACTATACCAATCATGGAACTCGTCTCTCACTGTGACTTCTATTAGCATTACTTTTTCAAAATAAAATATACCATAGCATCATGAATATTATTATTTTGATGTTTAGCTGAATGGAACTCGTCGCTGCGACCCAACAACTTCTAAACTCGTATTATTGTAAATATAAAGGTCTGGAAGGAGCGTGCGTCTGTGAATTGGACGAAAATCGAGGCGTGGGAGTGCGCCATTCTTGCCGCCGGCCGGGGGGGGTCGCTGCAAGCTTTGAGAAAATCTGTGCCCCAACAGTGGAAAAGCCGCACTTTTTACCACCACGAGTGTGTTTCCGGGAACGACACGCACAAGCCCCACCTGTTTTTGCCGCTGATAATAAAGAACAGGACGCAGCCACAGGACTATACGTTGTTTAAACTCGACATCGACAACAAAAAGATAGAACGACGGACCGTGGAATATTTTCTCGAACCAGATAAAAGACCGCTGGACTTCATCAAAGAGTTCGTGTGGGAACACCACGTGGTGAACTACCTGATGGGGGGCGACTGGAAGGACACCGCGGACTTTTCGAAGAGCATCGCGGACTCGTACGAGTTCTTTTTGCGCTTGCGGCAACAGGGCGTACGGGCGCACAGCTGGGTCTAGCAGTTTGGAAAGAATGTACAACATTGTTCCGCCTTTACAGAAAATAGAGCACAAAAGGACGACCATGTGCGTTACGGAACTTACGGTGAACCGCCATGAAAACGTATCCAGTATTGCGAGCCGAAGCTGTGTTCTGGGACCCATTTAATTTTGACTTTTGAGCTTAAGTTATCCATCTTATTGTATACATTTGGAGCCAGTCTAAAATCTGATCGCGGGAAAAATCAATGACCGCTCTTATTGAGGCCTACTGTAGAAGAACGCTTGCTACGCATAATAAGCATTATTAAAGCATGAGCGGTAACTGGGCTGGTAACGGGGCCGGCCACGAGCCCGCTGGCCAGGGCACTCTACAGACCATTCTCGCAAACGAATCGGTCAGTATTTATTGAGCAGACATCACATAATCATTACATGCGACTGTCTCTGACACTAGTCAAATCATAATTTAGGAGCTTATTAATGTTTGATTTAATGCTGCGCAAATAATCATATCATGGGGAAATCAAAGGTGGAAATCTTCTACAGCAACTCTATGATATTAGGCAGTGTTGTATGGAGAGAAATCATTTTGGCGGACAAATCTCAAGTGGATTTCGTATTATTTGAAATCTCAACGGAAAAAAATCCCTGCTGTAGTCGAAAAAACAGCTAAACACCAACAGGCGGAGAAGGAGGTCGCGAAAACCTCGCTCTACAGCTGGAAGCGGACACTGGAGGGCCACCGGCGGCACGTTTCCGACTTGATCAAGGATGGCGCCGAGAAGCAAGGCAGCAACGTGTGGCGCGCGTTGCAGGAAGAAATCAGGGACTTGGATAATTCGATTCGGACGCTCGAGGAAGCGAAGGACAGCGGCGTAGACGCACCGGGCAGCCCCCGGCGCACCTTCGAAGTGCTGCGCACGGCCCTCGCCGAGACGCAGAAGCGGTGCGAGAGCTTGAACGTGGACATGGGCGCGCAGCAAGACTCCAATAACGCCTTAGTGGGCGCACTACAAACAGGCAAAAACACCAACAAAGATTTGTTAGACCAGATCCAGCAGCAAACAGGGAAGATCACCAGCCTGACGCAGGTTTTTGTTTCACTTTTACCTTCGTTGAATGCGTTGCAACCTAAATTGCGGTAATATTCACTAATACAGAAGAGGTGATGCGCCTCTTTACGATGATCGGTGCAGCCGAGTTCCAAAACCGTTGGATATGATGAGACTCCACAAAACTACGAACGAAAGGAGCGCATCTCCGACGAGCAAAAGATGGAAGCACTAAGAAGACAGCACTCGCAGGAAGAGGAGCTGTGGAAAGAAGACGCCATTCGCCGGTTCCAGGTCGCTTATTGACGTTCGTCATGTCCATTTTTCTCGACATGTCCGCAAAGTAGACACATGGAGAAGTCCGGAGTTGGATTGTCGGTAGCGCGTGGATTGTGCCAGACGGCATTGTTAGAAAAAAAGGTCTTGCGGGACCAGGGCGACGACCGCTATTCGCAGTCCTTCAACCACCTGTCGGGCAAATTGCGGACAGTGCAGAACCGCGCGCAGTTGCTGCAAAAGGAGGTGCAAGGGCTGCAGGAAACCCTGAAGAACCAGAGGTACTGTGGCCTCTGTGGTTGCGTCAAGAATTTTGTTGGAGATTTTGCGGTCCTTTACTTTATCGAGTTTACTTAATATGGGAATATATATTGCCAGTAACCAAGACGACCAAAGTATTACTTCAAACTTCAAAAGGACTGACCTCGGCTCGTTCAAGGAAACGACGTGCCAGCTCTTCAGTAGCATGGAAGCCCGGATGGTCACAGAAATGAACAGCAAAGAGAACGAGCACAACCGCGAGTGCGAGGCGCTCAGAGACCAGATCAAGGAGGCGCAGATGAAGTTCTTCTATAGTAATAGTATACTACATAATAAAAACGTACTCTAGAAAACTACATTCAAAACGTACTACTTAAATATACAAATTCGAATTCCATTGTATTAGAATCCATATAATATCCACACAACAGTGGAAAGATGAAGTGAAAAGAGGAGGAGAGAGAGTTATTAGCGTGCCAATGTCTATAATAGCGGGAGAGAAGCTAGGAGGGAATTAATGGAACCCTCTCGGACGATTGCAAAACCCATCCCCATATCCACACAACAACGCAGCGCTGCGTATAATAAGAGCACGAAAAACTATTACCGTAATAGTTTTTCGTGCATCTCGTCGTACTCGCTTACGAAAAACGTAAGCGAGGACGACGAGATGCACGAAAAAAGGTTCAGCGAGGACGACGAGATGCACGGGCACGAGGTGAGTTCCTGGCACCACCGCTTCGTCTCGGCGCAGGCCGAGAAAGAGGACATGCAGGCGCGGTGCGACCGCGAGGTGGCCATGCTGCACTCGCAGAGGGAGACCCTCCTGCGCACGCTGAAAGCGGAGAAGGCCGGCCACGAGACTGAATTGGAACTACTCAAAACGCGTGTCGCCGACGCCGACAAGATGCGCCTGGACTTAGAGAACCAGCTGGACGAAGCCAAGCGGGAGGTCTTCCGGCTTCTCAACACCTCATATTACGAATTCACCCAACAGAAATCACTACCCGATCTCAATGAATCTCTTCTATTAGGAAAGCTACACACCTTAAACGTCGCCTACAAAGCAGCACGAAATTATTGAGGAGATAAGCCTCATAACAACATGATCTAAAAATCTATAGGTCTTCCGGCTGCAGAGCGGCAACGGCTCGCTGGATTCCGAAAACCAAGGCAAGGAGCAGCAGCTGGCGGGCCTGAAAAAAACGCTACGCGAGAGCGAGGATACGCTAGCGGCGGCCAAGAACGCCAACGAGCACTTGCGGTTTTTGATAAGAATGCCAATGAGCACCTGCGGTTTCTTCATTTACGTGGATCTCCATCAATAAAGGGTTCTCAGTCGCGTGGTCGGAAAAAGAAGAACACACGACGAATTATACAGAATTTGCAATGAACCCACTCTCTCAGGGTCCTCGATTTGAGCATTAGTTACTCGAGATTTGTATTATAGCTAAATGCTTTGAAATAATTGTAGAAAAATAGGGTGCAAATGGACGAGCAGCGCCTGCGGCTGCAGGAAGTGAATGCGTCGGATCTAAAGGAGTTGTCATGCTTGTGGGAGGAGCGTCTCTTCAAACTGGACGAGTTCCATAAGGGCGAAGTGCAGCTGGTTTTTTGTCAATAAAATTTAGTATCGTTTAGGATTTGTCAGCGCGCATAATACGATATCCTGAGGAGCACTTCAAGGTATACTATTGATATTGGAGTTGCATTTCATTTGATGTCATACATACTCTGAGTCCTTATACAGTAATTGCAAACAACAAAAAGAGCCAATGACCCACTGATACAACATAAAAGGTCGAGTACCAGATCAAAACTCTAGAGGACGTACGGGACGAGAAGAACCAGCAGCACGAGCGTATGGTACGCACTAGTTCATGTCGCTATGGGGCCTGTCTTTCGAATAATTTCGTGGCATGTACGCAACGCTAGGTGTGTAGATCCCTTACTAGAAGAGATTGGTTGAACGGGTAGTGGTGTGTGACGGGCGAATTCGTTATGAAGTGTTAGGATAGTGTGTGTGATAGGGTAGTTTGCTATCTCCTTAAAGGGGCCCCACCCCAACATGCTCTAGGTACGCACCGGGGACACGCTCCAGCACGAGCTCGAGACCATGCTGAACAGCGTCGATGAGACCAAGGCCAACTTCGACGTGGCCCTCAAGCAGCGGCGGGAGATGGAGCGCGACTACGCCAGTTTGCGGCAGGAGTGGGCGCGCACCCGATTGCACATGCAGGAGACCACGCAGAACAATCTGAGTAAAAAAGCCGATCTGGAGATTTCGTTAAAAGCGATCACCGACGGCTT
>Ga0099797_101792_pt1 | contig 10516 bp, 4 predicted proteins | sample Uncmet_Sort48C_1_FD_89871 | JGI IMG/M metagenome (GOLD analysis project Ga0099797, IMG submission 89871) | Marine eukaryotic communities from CALCOFI LINE 67, Pacific Ocean - C012_Sort48C_1 | ecosystem: Environmental > Aquatic > Marine > Oceanic | place: Pacific Ocean: Monterey Bay | collected... | reverse complement strand
GATGAGGAAATCAAAGTTGTTCCACTTCCATTCGGCGTTTGTGAAGTACCGCCACGGCTTGGTCCCCTCGGCGAGGGACTTGACGAGGCTTTCGAACGTAAAAATCATGAGGATGATCCAGTCGAGCCAGAAGAGAACGACCGAGACGCCGTAGGTCCGGTCGGTCTGAAGTGTTTTGTTGTTGTGAGGGCAAGTCGACGGCGGCTCCTTTTGCAGGGTACGCGTTTTGGATTATATTCTTTATTATTGGTGGGAACGTGCTTCTGACGCTATTTATTGGTGTCATTACGACGAGTATGGAAGAAGCTCAGTCGCAACAAAAAGAAGAAAAGCAGAACGAAACCGATATTGAAGAATCAGCGACCAGTATCGGGTTCTCGAAAGTGACTGTCGCGAACTTTAGGCTAGTCTTCAACTTGCTCGACTTAGATCGCGATGGCACGCTTGACGAGGACGAGTTAAAGATCGGCTTGCGGGCCATTGGCTACCCAACTAACGAGGACACGTTGCAAGAACTGTACAGCTACTTAGATATTGACACGAGTCAAGACATTTCATACGTTCAATTTATGAAGATGCTGAGTCATATAAAGACGGTAGAGGCGGGGGAGAAAAGTAGTAGCGATGACGATGCGGAGAATGTAGATGCGAAGGAACATGCAGACGGGGATATCAACACGTCATCTTATACCGGAGCGGTTACCGAGGAGACACTTGAGAGTAACCTGGCCAGTAAAAATGGAGAAAAGTATAAAGTGCAGGTCAAAGGGGATCTTGAGTCCGGGGCCTTGTAGGCGGCGTCCCCTAAAATTTTTGCGGCTTGCCTGTTGCATATTCGCGTTGGATAAGAAGATGTCTTTTTACTTTGCAAATTTTGTTTGGGAACCCACCCATTCCATGTACAAAGTATTTAAATAATGAAAGCTTTAACATATAAAATCATCATCATACATACAAAGATTATTATATATATATCACAATAAAACGAAGGAAAGAAGGAGCAAGAAGAGAAATGCTTACACTGTCTTTCCAAATCGCGACGCTTTAACGATGGGCCGGTCGTAATCAAGTGGAGATTTTTTCCGCAAACGCTTGACTGCGTTACTATAAACTTGATGGGGTGGACGGTATGCGCCTGGCCCAGGAACCTTGTCTACGCTTAATTGATTAGCCGGCTTCCCTGTGAAAAATTTGCAAACTGTAGAATTGGGATATGTTGATAGGATTTGGGGACCCACTGATGATCGTCCTTGAAACGCCGGCCCTGGGGACTCCCTGCCCAAAGAATCAGACGGGGCGCCAGGAAAATACCATTTTTTTCTGGCATCTCTGCCAGCTGTTGCAAAAACTAAGCTGGGCGCACTTGCGATCGTCGAAACGGGAACTTTTCCCATGACTGAAACGGGGGAGTATTCGTTAGGTCCTGGAAGTTTGCTGGCTCGAAGCATGACCCACTCGACGTCATCCATGGGAAACGCAGTGCTGAACCGCCCTCCAGACGCGTCAAACGTCCTCCCGGTTGTGTCGTAAGATGCCGGCCCTGGCACGTCTAATGTTGCATCGGGGTTCACCTTCATGTTTGGCTGATGCATCTTGCGTGCTTGATCACGCGTCCCAGATGCCATGCACACTGTGCCTGGAGTTTTAACTCGTGGATCTGGCCCGTACTTCATGCTGACAACATCTTCAGGTTGATGATTTAAGCGGTTAAATTTCCGCTGAAGGCGTGCCAACATGGCCTTGATGTCATTGTACTCCCCTAAACATGCTAAGTGCTCATCTTTGGCCAATTTCATGCTTCGTTTTTGTAGTTTGATGGCGCGCTCTCGTTTTTGTTCCCGCGCCTCAACGTCTTCTAATGTTATTTCTGTGCTCTCTACTTGAGGCTTCGTTTTTCTCTTAAGTTTCCCTGGCTCAGGGGCATTGTTTGCGATCTTACGTTTGATTTCATGTTTCAACTTTTCGTCCTCATTTTTTGCCATTTCCAACTTTTCCAAAGCTGCCTCTGCATCTTCGAGAATATTTTTTGAGTCTTGAACCAAGGAATCCCGCTCTCGTAATTGATACTGCAACTCCGAGAGATCGATTTCTGTTTTATCACGTTGATGTGTTACCTCGTCCATTCTTTGCTCAATCGAAGTGTTGTATGCCCCGGGACCAGGTATATTCTCAAACTTGACACGATCTTGCCAGATCTCCACCGTCCGTTTTGTATAATGAGGAAAATATGCCCCAGGCGACTGAGGCAAGGGCGGGAGATCATATTTTGGGCCGGGTGCAGTCAATCCTACAGCAGTGGAAGGGCTATGCGGCATATGCATCTTCTCATTGAATTTTCTGTCTGTTCCAAATTTTGCGCTGCCATAGCGCCGGAATGGGCGACTACGAGGTAAACTATGCCCATCAAAGGTGGGAGCCGTTGATGCACGAGACGCTCCACGACTTCCACCAAAGACAGATTCTGGCCGCAGCCACTCATAATTTTCAACAGTATCGTTGTGGTGCGGAGTTGACGCTCGACTTTGCCGTTGTTCCTTTTTGAGTTGCTGCAGTTGGGCTTCAAGCTCTTCGCGTCGTTGGCGAACCCGTGCCAGTCTACGATCCCCCAAAACGACATTTCGCCCAAAATGCGTCGAGGGCGAGTGAGGCCGAAGGGAATCTGGGAGTTCCGGGTGACAATACTTGTACCCCGCCCCTTCACCTAACGTTGCTTCTACGGTAGTGACGCCATGTCCCATGTACATCTTGGTCCGTTGTTTCCTGGTGCTTGAACCAAAGCTGACTTGTGCAGGCGAGGGCTTCGACGATTCCACTTGCTTACCGACCGACGAGAGAATGTTGTACGCGCCGGGGCCAGGACGGCGCTTGTTCGCTTCAACAGCCGCTTGTTGCGATGGGCGCATAGGCTTTGGAGCATTGAATTCAGCGTGTCCACCTAATGGACCAAACTGTACCCCGCCCCCGTGCAAAGGTAGCGACAACATGCCGTATGCATTCGGCCCAGGTACTTCGGAGTCGAAGTCGAACAAGCTCTTCCGTTTCGACGCAGTCATTTTGATGCTCGTGGGACTTTTGTACTGCGACAATGGCTGCTTTCCAAGGCCATCAGGAAACTCGTAAGACGCAGGACCAGGAACACCGTTCCCGAAAGGTTTCTCGGGCCTTGGTTTTGTATAGCGCACTGGCGACGGGTTTGCAAATTTTCTGGAAGCCGTCAACATTTTCGTGGCGTCATAATGGTTCGGGCCAGGCTCGTCTGGTGACGTTCCGGGCGCCCCGGCGTTCTGACAAAACGCGTCCATAAGTCGTATTATTGGGTAAATGAGCTCGGTAGCTGCGAGGAAGGAGAGAAGGTCGCACACCTGTACCACAAATCTCCAACAATTGGATAAGATATGCGTTTGCACCCATCAAGGACAACTTGGCCATGCCGTGCCCATCGACGTACGCGCGCGAACCAAAACTTGTCGTAATAAGTTGCTGCAAGCGTAGCAGGCTCCTAACCTCCTGAACTCCTGAATCCTGAACGGAACTAATCGCGAGAAATAAATAATAATTGTACTTGATTTTTGTATCTAAAAAATATGAAAAACCTATGAAAAACTTGCAGTTCATAATTGCTATTTGCTATGCCTCCTCGTGGACGGCAATGGAGGTTCCTTAAATTCCTTCCGTCCAAGGCATCGCTTTAGTATGGCTGTATTTGCGCTCCTCCGTTCAACGGATCGAAGTATAGTTACATACGTGCCGTATCCCGTCGAGGAAGTTGTGTTCCGCCTTGGGATACCTTAAAGTCGACACTGATACTATCATATTTGAATGTGTCGAGAACACGAGTTTTTGTTGGAAAGCTCAGTGCCACTCAGTTTAGTACTAGCTCCTCCCTAACTCACCTAAACGGAGATGATGAGATGGTTTCCAGTTTCATTGTTGCAGGTTGTAGACAGATACTACGGTACTACCAGGTAAACAGTAAGATTATTGCAGCAATGCTTCTAAAGAAATATTATCGTTGTGCAATGATGATAGACGTGTGTATGCACGTGTGCATGTTTGTGGCGTGCACGTGTGTAGCCGCTTCTGCCACCTGGTTGCGTCCTCCATTGGAACTGTAGAAACGTTATTTTCGGGCAAGCGCAATATTCAGGGCCAGGTATTATTCACACACTTATATCTTCTTAGCACCCTTTTATTATTTGCACACGAGCGGGTTGACAAAGATGGCTGACGAGGCGACAGCAAAAGCTCCTTCGGCTACAGCCGAAAGTGCTGAGGTGAAGGGCAACGCTGCGTCAGCGCTTTTGTTGGGATCCAAAGCGGGAAATAAATTCACGGTTCCGGAAGCGGGAGGTGGCAAGAGCAACCCATTTGCCGCCGCCGGGAGTGCCTCCAAATCACTGGGGGGGGGGTGGAAAGAGCAAATGGATAAAGGCAAGAGGTCGACTCAAGACTAGCGTTGTTTTGAACATATCAGCCAAAAAAAATCTGATGAAAAAAGCGGATTTGTTGGTAGACGATGGGCATGGCCATCACCATCCATGGGGCAAGTACATGATACATCCAAATAACAAGGCTAGACGAGCGTGGGATGTAATTACCATTTTATTTGTGCTTTACTTGTGCTGGAAAATTCCATTATCCCTGGGCTTTGGCCACTGGTATGGAAACAAAAGCCTCAAACCATTCGAAATATTTATGGATTATTGGTTTTTGGCTGACATTCTTTTAAATTTCGCCACTGGGTTTGTCCACGACGGCCATTTGATTATGAATCCAGTCGCTACGGCGCACCATTATTTAGAATTTTGGTTTTGGATTGATACGTTTGCCTCCATCCCGTTCGAACTCTTTATGCAAGTGTCCAAGAAAGATCGAAAGGCCATTAAAATGGTAAAATGGTTAAAAATCCCACGGTTGCTACGTATCGGCCGCATTCTGAAACAGCTGAAAGGTTATGCTAGGTTCTACAAAGTGTTCTTGGCATTTGCTTCGTTTCTCTGGCTCATGCATATGATGGGATGCGTGTGGGTGTCCATCATTGATCCCTGCCCACTTGACGACACCTACGCATATAACTTCGAAGACCCTGCGACGACGAAATACATTTTAAAATATTACGACTTATATCCCGAAGGGTCCGATTGCGCAGATGTGTGGAGGATGTACGCAACGGGTTTAAACATGGGGGCGAAGTCATTGCTTGGTGCTGCACCGCCTGTTTTATTTGGAGACGAATGGGCGAACGACATCGACCATGAAACCGCTGGCAGTATTCATGTCTTCGGATTCTTTGCTTCTGCATTCGGTATCATTTTTACTGCGGCCGTCTTTGGGGAAACGTTCGTTATTCTGAGCCACAAAGACCCACAGGGCTGGGACTATTTTGGCCGTTTAGACCGCATTAAAAAAGAAATAACAAATTATGGCCTTCCAACGGATCTCGCAGACGATATCATTCAGTATTACGATTATTTGTACATGAACAATCTGTACGGAAAGACTGCGTTACTTGGCGATGTGGACATGAGCTCTTCTTTGAAGCATCGGGTTGGAGTCGCTTTGAATGTAGATGTAGTCAGGAAGATTGATCTTTTCAGGCATGCTACTGCACCCTGTCTACAATTTGCCTGTTCGAGGTTGAAGCTTGAAATACACATGCCTTACGAAGTACTGATCACGGCGGGCGAGTCAAATGTACACGAGGCACTCATAAAGATGTATGTCGTACAGCGCGGACAACTTGATGTCATCAAAGGCTTACCCTCTCGCCAATCAACCAAGCATACGCATGGACACCATGATGCAAAAGGAAAGCATGGGAAGGCGTGGCTCTTCAAGAAGCTAGGACTTGTGAAAGAACCTGTAAAAACGGAAGAAGAATTAAAGGAGGAAGAGGATTTGAAACAACGAGAATTGGAAGAAACGCAAGAACTTTTTGGCGGAGATGAAGAAGTCGTCATTGCTACCTTGTCAAAGGGCCTGTCGTTCGGTGAACTAAGCATGATCGACCCCTTCTTTCCAAGAAACAACTCCGTTCGCACGCGAACAATATGTGAACTGAACACGTTATGCCGAGCCGACTTTAAGGTGCTAGTGGAGTCGTTCCCAAAATTTGGGCAGGAAATTGCGAAGACAGCAAAACGGAAAAAATTGAACTTTAAGTTTGACGTCTACAACGAAGGAAAGGAGGAGAAATTACACGACCATGACGACCATGTTGAAGTGGATGTGAATGAAAAGCTGAAATACCTAGACAGACAAGTAAAGATGGTTTTAGAAGGTGTTCGCGATCTTCAAGCTAGTACCTAGTTTGATACCACGACAGATGAATCATCATGATGTGTCTCTGTATGTGGGAAGATTATACGGTCTACATAATCAAAGACAGATAAACTTTTCATTAACGTAAGATACATTATTTTTTTTTATATTTTTCAGATTAATTTTTTAAAAATAATATCATATCTTACTTTTATTATTATATATCATATAAATAGTATATTGGCTATTATTTATTTAAATAAACAAGTTTTAAAACCTGATTAATCGTCTTGTGATGAGTCTATATTTTAAAATTTTAAAATATCATATGTATGATATGTACAGTATTTAAAGAGCCATTATGTTCTTCTTAGTTCTATGAAATTACTTATTATCTTTCTTCCTTTTCTTCTTCCTTTTCTTCTTCTTTTTCTGGCGTCTTTTTTGTTTCTCGTCCGCTCCTGTCTTTTGCACCCCTACTTGCGGCGACGAGTCTGTCAAAAGACTTTCGAAGACTTGGAGTTGCTGTACGAAAACAGGGGCGTCGCGGTCGTTCGGCGCGAGTCGAAGGAACCTTTTTAGTGCATCAACCGCATCCGGCAGTATTGTCTGCAAGGCAACATCATAATTCTCTGGAAGATGGTGCTTGCTAACAGACGGTAACCAAACTGTGGCACTGACAGTTCGGCTAGCCGCAAGGGCTGCATTCTTGAAAACATCCTCGGCTTTCAATGTGTGCGGATGACTTCCCAATGCTTTTGATAGGTCATGAAGACCATGGAAGCTGGTAAACAACGCATCCAAAAATGACGTGGCTTCCCCCCTCCGGAGCAAATTCTGAAAATCTTTCAAATTGTTTACATTCCTTCCAATTGCATAGACAAGCTGAAACAAAAATGTTTGGTACCGAGCATCAAAGTAGGTCTTAATGATAGCCTCTTCCCACGATCCTGCTTGCACAGAGCCCCGCGCTGGCAGTGGCTGAAGGTGAGACTCCATTGTACTCGCTGCACCCGACTGGAACTTGTCCATCCAATCGGCGTAATTGAATACTTTAGACGGCTTTGTTACTCGCCATAAGACACCATGTGGAACAAACTGCAGCCCCGCGAATATATTCTCTCCTTCAAATTGATCGAACCCAATAGTCTGTAGGTCAATGAACACGGCGGGAAATTTGTCTACGTTGGCACGTAAAAACTCCCCAACCAAGTGGGCATGCCCGGTGGAACCCTTCTCCATTGATGCATCAGGCCGGATCTTCGGAAATGCTACGCGCGGATACAGTTGATGCTGATGCGTAAACCACGGAAAGGGCATTAGCTGAAAATTTAAATGGGTCACGTCAAGCCTTACCTGCTCGCATGTTTGCATATACCTCACCGAGTTCCAATTCAAATCTGTAAACGAAACAACTAAAGAGGAAGCAGGGACTGTCTTCAAAATAATTCGTGCTTGCTGCTCAAAAAAACTCCCAAGCCGCCCGTTATACTCTTTCATATTCCAATAGTATTCGTTCCATCGCACGGCAACAAGTGCCAAGGGAATGACCAACATTGTAGCGTGAAACATTTTTCTTCGTCGCAGCTGTTCAAAGAAAGTTGCAAGGCCGATTCCAACCCAAACGGCAACAATAACATTGGGCTGCATCCAGAAGCGCCGATGAACTTCAAACGGCATACTTTCTGACAGTGGTAAATTCGACAGGGAGTGAAACATCACCACGTACACTAAAAACATGGCCCACACTAATTGTGACGTAGCTTGGTGAAGCTCACCATCCCCTTCCTTCTTCTTGGAGAGGGCCACTTTTAGCGTCGTCGCGCCCCCCACAGCGGCCAAAATAAAGCCGACGGCATGGAACTGAAAGAGAATATCCTTTGCGTAGTACGCGGTACGCTCCACAAGGCCTTCGGACTGAAACTTCCCCGGTGATAAAGAAAACGTGCCATATTCCTCACGTAGAACGTGGGTACGGAAACCAGCCAAATCACTTGCATTCCCCCATGACCCTTTTTGTGGTGTGGCCGCAGACAGAGGGAGGTATGCATACGGCAACAGACCTGCAAGGCCAGATAACCCGAGCATGCCAAGTTCGGTCCAGACGCTGCGCACTGTGCTGCCAGGCCACAGGATATCCACCAGGACTTTGGACCCAATTACAAGCACAAAAAAAATCGCAGTATGCTGGTTCGTCAAGCCAAAGCCGCACGCAAATGCTCCCACAAGCGCAATAAAGCGCCGACGACCGTGTTCCCCTTTGCCTGTAGTGCAATATAGCACGCTCAAGTAAACGATCAGCGACACGCAGAGATTGTTCAGCGCAAAGACCTCGGCCCCGATGGAGTACAACCAAGACAATTCGGAAAACGCAAAAGCCCATCCTCCACAACATGCAGCAAGGCATCGAGTCGCCCCATGCTGGGTCAGTGTCACGGAGGCCCACCGCTCAATAGTCAGTGATATGAGCAGAGCTGCTGTGGCACCAAAACCCGCGGAGGCAAGGTTAGCTGCCACGGCGGGCTTGAGGGGCAGCGCTTGGGTTGCCCACCTCGTCAACAGAGTGAACGTGGGGTATCCAGGAGGGTGTGCCACACCAAATTGACACGCTTCGCTAATTAATTCACCGCTGTCACCACCAGGAACCCCCGACTGCAAGGTTGCGCCATAGGTACCCAGCACAGAAAAAAAGACCAGAGCCCCGGTCAAGAACGTTCTACAGACGCTGCCCCCATCGACAAACTCGGGTTGCCGCGGTGTCCCCATAATCCTGTCGCTGTCTGTCTTGCACCCCTACGTACAGTCCGTCTGTAATAAAGTATACTCGCGAACTGTCAGTCACCCTCTCGCCTGTGGTCGTTGCAAACCCTCTTGTTGAAGTATTGACTGAATTCTCAAAGGGTCATTCCGTAGCGTGGTTACATTCTACACAAATCTTTCGTGTTGATTCGCGTTCGTTCGATTGATTATTTTATTTTCGATTTATTATTATTTCGTATTATTTGCTAGCTTATTATATAGATAGCACCGAAGTACAATGAAGCAAGAACGAACTCGCTCACACCACGGCATACTTTACTTTACAGTTCGTTCTACGCTCTCAGTTCTCAGTTACGTTAGTGCTTCTTTGCCGCACGTTAGTGGCGGGGGCAAAAAAAAAATCATTTTTAAAACACATCCAACATGCACACGGAGCACCCGTCATTTGCATAGAGCCGACTGGACTGTATACAGTGCTGTGTATGGTCAAAGGTCATCCATCTAAATAGTTATACTTGACCCGGAGAGTTAGCATCTTACATGGACTTCACCGGAAAGATTCACATGCATCTGTGAAGGTCGACTGTTAGCTGCATGCGGGCTAATCCTCTTCGAGTCCATTCACTTCAGCGTAGTGTTTTCTGCCTACCATCATAATCACCAGGGCGATGCCAAGAATAAGAACCGCCAAACCCAACAGCACGACAGAAACGAAAAGACCGTATGGAAACGGGAACGGTTCCAACTTGAAATGGTATCGCATTCGACTTTGAATACCATTTGGCCCCACTTCCTCGTGGAACCCACGAGTGTCAAATCCCGCCGGATAAAAAGTACAAACGTAATCCTTTGATTTTAAATAAGAGGAGCAGAAGTCGATTGGCTGAGTGCAATTGAACTTGGTTGTCTTTCCGAAGCAATCCTTTTTTATAGCTTCTTCATACCACCCAGGAGTGTTAAAACCAATAAATCGAAACCCACGCGCGACCGTGCCCGTCTGAGTCTTCTCCCTGACGGGGAGAAGACAAAAATATTTTCTTTGGTAACGGTCGCCTCCAACACGAGCTTTTGTAAAGAATACTTTCGGGGCGCACACGGTATCCACATTCCGACTATTTCCGCCTGAAACGTTTTCTTCCATTTCATTTATATAAACCCCTTCACAAAGCGGCTTCAGATCAGACACGTCACGGCAGATTCCTGGCACTTGGGTGTCGTATGTAACAATATCGTTGCTGAAGAGTGCCGCGCAAATGAACAGTGCAAATACAAGCAGACAACATGCCGATCGCAGAAGTAATTCCCTGTTAAAAAGCACATTCAGCCACCGCCACCGTTCCTTCAGCTTCCGGCGGGCATCTTGCTCAGCAAGATCAGCCAGCATCTGCGCTTCCCGTTGGATTTCCTCGATGACTTGCTCTTCCTTGATTTGCCCCTTTGACACGCCTTGTTCCTTGCTGCGCAAGTTTGTGCCCCCATCATCGGGTGGTTTTGA
>Ga0099797_101791_pt1 | contig 10516 bp, 10 predicted proteins | sample Uncmet_Sort48C_1_FD_89871 | JGI IMG/M metagenome (GOLD analysis project Ga0099797, IMG submission 89871) | Marine eukaryotic communities from CALCOFI LINE 67, Pacific Ocean - C012_Sort48C_1 | ecosystem: Environmental > Aquatic > Marine > Oceanic | place: Pacific Ocean: Monterey Bay | collected... | reverse complement strand
TCCAAGTTGGCATGTGACATCAAAGTCACGACAGCCCACCTGACGGTCACGCATTGCGATTGAACAGGCGAAGTGCGACAGCCAACTTGCAATCTGAGCTTGAGCTGAATCTGTGTACAATGCCTACTGGATCAGAACGGTCCTACCAATCGTCCGATGCGGTGCATCGCAACAAGTCTTGCTGCATAAGCCCTGGTCGATCCCCGATGTGAACTCTCTGCATGCCATCAACGGAACTGAAGTTCAACTCTTGCAGGACTTCGCTGCGCATTTCCTCTGTACTCGTCAGCCTCTTCTGTTTGTTGAGAGCCTCTGTTCAAGACTTGTACGCGGAAGCTGTCCGCTGCCCCGCGGGCCTCCTCTGTTTGTCGTGGACTTCTCTTGACGACTCGCACTCGCAGGCGTCCCCATACTCGAGAGCTCGCTCTTTATGCGAGACATTCTGCAAGCACAAATTCAAAGTGCAAAACATTATCCCAGCAGATGACCCTGACGATGACTTACGATTGATAAATAAATTATTCCAGCGCCGACCCCAAACATGATGTTACAGATTTCAATTACCATAATAAGTCGGTTGCCAAAACAACGGGACAATAGTAACAGGTGGATTGGGTGGCTGACTGGCTGGCTTGCTGCCTCTCTTACTGCTTCACCTTCCGCCTCGGTCTATCAGTGGTCCGAAGTGTTGTCTGGGCGCGCGGGGCTGCGCCCTGCGGGCGCGGCCCCGCGTGCCCATGCTTGTCTGGCGGGGTAACTCAATGGTTGGGTGGCTGGTTCGCTAACTAGCTGGCTAGCCCGCGAACTGGCCCGCTCGCCGAACGATGGGGAAGCTGATTGGCGGGCTGGCTGGCTGTCTAGCTAATCTGGCAATGGTCTCGAAGTGTTGTCTGGGCGCGCGGGGCCGCGCCCTGCGGGCGCGGCCCCGCGCGCCCATGCTTGTCTTGCTGCTGCCTGGCGGCCAGGCAAACGTGATGGCTTTGTGCTGACTGGCTGGCTGGCTAGCTGGCTGGCTGGCTGGTTGGATGGGAATGGTCAGTGGAGGCCAAAATGGTGCTAGGCCGCATCTGGCCAAAAACTTTAAAGCAATGGATTTGTGATAACTTTATGAAAGAAATCGTATTGTTTTTGGAGGTGTGCCAGGGAGAGGTCTGGGCGGCATCCTGGCTGGCTGCAGCTACCTGGCTGGCTGGCTGGCCGGCTGCGGACGTTCAGGAGGCAGCTGGACTCCAGAAATTCCGGGAACGCTGATTTGAGCAAAAACCTGTGTGCTTCGTATGTTTTAATTGATTTTCGTCGAAAATGTTGCAAAACCACTGCTTTTTTATACATGTTGGAGCGGGTGGTATTTTCCGTTTATTATATAATAGCTCCAAATTTATGTTGGCCCATTTGCGTTAATTATTAGTATTATTATTATTATTATTAAAATTATGATTATGATGCTGATTATTATTATTATTATTATTGTTAATATTATGATTATTATTATTAATATATATATATATATACATGTGTGTGTTCCAAATGGATTTTGCGTTTTCGGTGTTATTTTCCGCTTACTATAATGTCCCCAAATGGATTTAGGACACTTTTGCGCTTATGATTACTTGTGTGTTTTGAATGCTCGATCAAAATTACGCTGGTTTTTATACAAAGAATATGCGGGATACAAATTTGCGCTTACTATAGTATTTGTTCTTGAAATTGTCTTGAAATAACGATGTTTTTTGTTATAGCAAATTGTTATCGGCGACCGAGAGCGACCTTCTATTCGGGAGAGGTACATCTCTGTCCGGCTGGCTGGCTGGCCGGCCGGCCGGCTGGCTGGCTGGCTGGCTGGAACCAGGCTTGGGACCAAGCTTGGGACCAAGCTTCGGACCAAGCTTCGGACCGGGCTTGGGACCAGGCTTGGGACCAGGCTTGGAACCAAGCTTGGAACCAGGCTTGGGACCAGGCTTGGGACCAGGCTTGGTAAGAGGCTTGGCAAAAGGTATGGTAAGCGGCTTGGTAAGAGGCTTGGCAAAAGGTATGGTAAGAGGTATGGTAAGAGGTATGGTAAGAAGCTTGGTAAAAGGCTTGGTAAGAGGACGGTAAGAGGCTTGGTAAGAGGCTTAGTAAGAGGCATGGCAAGAGGCTTGGTAAGAGGCTTGGTAAGAGGCTTGGTAAGAGGTATGGTAAGAGGTACGGTAAGAGGCTTGGTAAGAGGCATTGTAAGAGGCTTGGTAAGAGGCTTGGTAAGAGGCTTGGTAAGAGGTATGGTAAGAGGTATGGTAAGAGGTGTGGTAAGAGGCATGGTAAGGGGCTTGGTAAGAGGCTTGGTAAGAGGTATGGTAAGAGGCATGGTAAGAGGTATGGTAAGACGTAGCGGCGACCGAGAGCAACCAAAGCCAATTCCTATACGCCGGGTAAGAACCCCAATGGTTGCACCATGTTTAGAAAATAGAAAAGTAGATAAACACAGACGAAATTAGGCACTCAAAAAAAGCTTACAATTACGATGGTATTCTGCAAATGTATACGATGGCCACCCAGCGGCAAAAAGCAGACACCCCAATTTTGATTGATGTCCTTACCTGTTTTTTATGATGTTGATGGTAACCATGGTAGACGTCATGTGGCGTACATCGGAATTGTGATTCTGGCGGGGGCCACAGCAACATGTTGAAATTTGGCACTCAAGAAAAAAATGTCGTGCTAAGGATTTGGTAATTTTCCTTGAGCCACAAGAACATTTTGAAATCGATAATTCGAATATGCGAATATCAGCAAGGACATGTGAAAAAAATGAGGTGGTCGTCGCGGGGAAAAGCTGGCGGACCACAACCGAATTAAGAGATTCACAGCTAGGACCCCATAGAGGCAAGCTCTGTCTGGGAAAAAATAGACACACCAAAATGCTAGTATTCCCATTGGAAATACAACAAAACTGAAATTTGACATCGACCCGGTTATTCAAAAGTATTGAATTGAAATTCCAATGGTTTTATTAACATGTTGAAACCATGGAATAATCATAAATTCGGATTTGTTGATATTTCGCTAGACGTGTAACAAAAATGCTCCGGGGCATCGATCCGGTTATTCAAACGTAGTGGAAATCCGTAGGTTGTATTAACATCTTGAAATCACGGAATCATCATAAGTTCAGCATTGTTGATACTTCGTTAGACGCGTGACAGAAATGCTTCGCGGCATCGACCCGGTTATTGAAAATCTTGACATTTCGTTGGACATGTTAACGTTTTGATGATGTTCAATGAAAAACCATTGGTTTCTTATAACTCACACCGAAGGCGGCAAACACCGGGCGCTAAAGCAATTGTTCGGGAAAGACTTGGACACCAGGACACCTTCCCGAGTTGAATGGCCAGGTCTAGAAGGTCCCGGCCTCTTCCCCCCTTCTCCCCTCTTCTTTTCCGCCCCCCCCCCGCCCCCCCCCCCCCCCCCCCCCCCCCCTCCCCGCCTCTCCCTCGCTCCCTCCTTCCTCTCCCTCGCTCCCTCTCTCTTCCCAAGTTGAACGGTGAGGTCTAGGTCCCAAACGGGCCGTAATGACTCAGAGTCGCGAGAGCTCCGTAGCTCGTCTGGTTAAGAGACTGCCCAGTACGACTGTACAGCAGCTGGCCCGAGCGTCTCCAGCCTCAACAAGGGACGTGGGTGGCCGTTCTGGGACCGATGCTCGGCCATTTCAAAGGATCGGAGGCTAATCAACTATTTCCGACCTCTCTGCGCCTAAGAAACACAGACTCTGACTTCGATAACAGGTCAGAATCCGATTAAGAGACTTCTGATCAAGAAATCGAGACCCTGAACTGCGCAGCATAGCTTAGATTCGAATCCTAGACAACTAAGAAATCGCACAACACAACGCCGGTAAAAGGCTCAATCGATGCTGAGACGGCAAGACATTCAAGAAACATTGAACCCTGGGCCCAACAACACGTTACAATAAATCAAGGGTCGATGAAATGTTGGCAATTTCTCGATCCTCCGGCGACCTGTAAGTCTTACGTCGCGCTTATGGGTCTAGCATGTTTCTTGAGTCTATAGTTTAATCAGGAAACGCTGGACCCTGACTCCAAATGCGCCAAGAGACTCAGGGTCCGACCAAACTGCGAAAAGTCCCGATTCTCCTGCCAGACCGTAGGCCAGAAAGGATTCCAGGAGAACATCTCGCGATCCAGTGCATCAAAGACAAGAACAAGGCCTCCGACATATTCGCAAACGGAATTGCTGGTAAAGAACTTGTCTATTATATTATAATGCCAACGGACAGGTCCCCTCTAGAGAGGTCTGTGAGATTCTGACAAATTGTCAACATGGAACCGAAACCACACTCAGCTAGTTTGGGGCAAGACATCACGAACAGCGCGCAAAAGCTCACGAACGGCGCGCAGAAGCTCACGAACATAGCAGAAGCGCCTGACAGCGAGCGAGAAGCCCCAGCAGCGAGCACGAGCCCCCGAGCAGCGAAGGACCCTCAGAAGCTCCCCTTGGACCCATGGAGGCTCAAAGGGCCGGCAAGTCTGCTCGGGAGTCGCCGTCCCAGGGTCAAAGCACCCGGAGGCCGCCGGCGCGTCGCGAGCCTTGGCACCGCTGCGCGTGACTATGAGGTTCAGGCTTGGCCTGGCACGCTCCCACCAGAGGCCTGGTCACGGTGCTGCATCTCATTGAAATAAGTGTTGTTTCTACTGAACACATAATTGTTGCATTCCATGTGTTCCTTTTTGGATGGATTCTTGAGGGTGGAGTGTTGGGCTGGAAATAACGACGACAAGCTCCGGTGCCTCCGGCGCCTCCGCTCAGAACAGTTTTCTTCATTTGTACATTAACTTTTCCCCAAACAGTGCTTGCGCTAAGCGTTCGTATTTGTTTTCTATGGAATTAAGTTTGAAAACCGGGATTTGCCGTCGCCAGCACCTGTTACTACTAAGCCTGAAATCCAGGATTTGCCGTCGCCAGCCTGGATACCTGGGTACCTAAGCCTAGGTACCTATTAGCCTGAAATCCAGGATTTGCCGTCGCCAGCCTGGATATCCGGGTACCTAAGCCTAGGTACCTATTAGCCTGAAATCCAAGATTTGCCGTCGCCAGCCTAGGTACCTCAGCCTAGGTACCTCAGCCCCTCAGCCCAAGTACCTACCCCTGAATTCCAGAATTAGCCGTCGCCGGCCTAGGTACCTCAGCCCAGGTACCTCAGCCCAGGTACCTCAGCCCAAGTACCTACCCCTGAATTCCAGGATTTGCCGTCTCCAGCCTAGGTACCTCAGCCCAGGTATCTATTAGCCTGAAATCCAAAATTTGCCGTCGCCAGCCGAGGTACCTCAGCCTAGGTACCTAAGCCCGGATAGCCCAAAAACTCTGTTTGGGGTCCACGCGCAGGTATCATTGTTGTTGAATTTGACCTTAGATTGTTTTGAAGTGAGCTAGCATATGGCACACCAAAGATTTGTCTCGGGGTCAATCTCGACCGTGGAGGCCGCTTCAGTTCACGTCTCTTCAATTCAATTAAACAATCTTGGCGTTCCAGGCGATCCAGGCGATCCAGGCCATCCAAGCGATCCAGGCGACCCAGGCCATCCAGGCCATCCAGGCCATCCAGGCGATCCAGACGACCCAGGCGACCCAGGCGACCCAGGCGATCCAGGCGATCCAGACGATCCAGACGACCCAGGCCATCCAGGCAATCCAGGCAACCCAGGCCATCCAGGCCATCCAAGCGATCTAGGTAATCCAAGCGATCCAGGCCATCCAGGCCATCCAGGCCATCCAGGCCCATCCAGGCGACCCAGGCGACCCAGGCGACCCAGGCGACCCAGGCGACCCAGGCGACCCAGGCGACCCAGGCGACCCAGGCGACCCAGGCGACCCAGGCAATCCAGGCGACCCAGGCGACCCAGGCGACCCAGGCGACCCAGGCGACCCAGGCGACCCAGGCGACCCAGGCCATCCAGGCCATCCAGGCCATCCAAGCGACCCAAGCCATCCAGGCCATCCAGGCCATCCAGGCGACCCAGGCGATCCAGGCGATCCAGGCGATCCAGGCGACCCAGGTGACCCAGGCGACGACCCAGGCGACGACCCAGGCGCCGGATTCCGCCTGATCGTGGGGGGGACCACAGTGCACCCTGTATTTGCTGAGGGTGATCCCTTCAAGTATTTTGGGTGCCGCTTTGATTGCAAATTCATGATGGCTTTAGAAATTGATAGGGTCCTGGCCAAAGTGAATCCCAAGGTTAAAGTAATCTTGCGAACCGAAGGGTTTTACAGGACGAGTTCTTTAATACAACAATTCAGAGCCCATGTCTTGCCCTTGCTTGAATGCACGTCTGGTGCGTGTTTTCACGCGGCTGCTTCTTGTTTGGGCAAATTGGATTGGGTCCAAACGAAATTATTGCGCGAGCTTGGGCTAAGCATGGAACAGGCTGTCCTAGAGTTTCGGCTCGCTCTGTTGCCGTTTAGGCGGCGCATATGGATGCTCGGTTTCTTGTACAAAATAAGGCGATGCCCTGCACACCCCGTATTCAGCACGTTGTTCCCAGCAAGCGAAGTCTTGAGATACCATACGAAACACGTGCTGAGGAATGCTCCTTCGCACCCTTGGCAAATCAGTGTTTTTTGCGAGTTCGCTCACAGCGAGCAATTCCATCGCTCTATTTTCGGAATGGTGCACGGATGGAACCACTTGCCCCACGCAGACCTCTCTGCGGATTCCGTGTCAGGGTTCCGGCGTTTGCTGACCCGCATCGCGAGCCGTGAGTGCGAGACAGGGTCCAAGTGGACGTGTTTTTCCATGACATTGTGATCCATGAGGCTTGTAGGCAAAAAAAATGCACGGACAACGGCCGAATCGGTAACGCAATTAAACGACGCCCACAGGCGCGTTAGCCAGGGATAAGTTAGTGGGGCGCGTTAGCCAGGGACCGGCGACACAGGGCTCCGGATTCCGTCCAATTTTGACGTATTGAGAAACTCCATACAACGGAACACAGTCGTGGGGGGGACCACACGATTTCACCGAAAATGGCTGAGTCCTGAGGGCTCGACTTTTTGGGGGGGCGTGCGTGTGGATGTACGTGGGCCGAGGGCGCACGTGGAGCGAATTTGAAAATACAACTCTCCCCCTCCGACTCCCCCTCTCCGTTCATATACAACGCCGATGATTTGAATCTTCGGCGTAATGCCGCTAATGCGTGCATTGGATGTCTGTGATTTGTGAACATACTTGTCATTGCGAACATACATGTTATTTCGTATTCTTTATTTTTCTGGCCGTGGCAATTCTTTGAATCGAGGTAATGTAAAGGTGCGGATAAAAGCACCGCTCAATACAAGCACCGGGACCAGAAAAGCGTATCTCAAACCGGCTCGAAACTCGCTCGGGAAGCTCCCAGACACGCCTGCCGGCACCTCCCCCGGCCGAAGGCCGCCGCCGGAGGAGGTGCTGGACAGCGCGTCTTGGATACTTTCCGAGCGAGTTTCGAGCCGGTTTGAGACACGCTTTTCTGGTCCCGGTGCTTGTATTGAGCGGTGCTTTTATCCGCACCTTTACATTACAGTACATCGGCTCGCGATTCGCCGAGTCCTCCCTGACGTAGCGGACCTCCGTCCGGGCCCGTGTGGGCCCGCGCCCTGCGGCTTGTGCGCATAGACCCGCCGAGCTCCGCGGAGCCCATTGGCCCTTCGGGGCGCCTCGCAGCGGAGTTCCGTTCGGAGACGGTGCGTCCGGAAGCGATCCTCGTTGCGTTTCGACTGCGATTAAGCGCGAGCGCTTAGTGCGTCTGGAAGCAATCCTGTTCGGAAGCAATCCCGTTCCGAAACCTAAAGAGGGGTAAGGAAGTCGGATGCAGGGGTGTACGTCCCCCTCCCCCCCTGATCCCTTCTCCCCTCCGCCCTGAAAAGCCTCCAGAGAGCGTCCTCTTCCGCTTCGTTCCATCTGACATCACAATTCCGGAGCGGGATCGCCCAAGATTCACCTTCCGAGCCTCCAGAACGCGATGGTGAGGTACACCGCCATTACACGAAGAGCATGTGATGTTACAAGTACCAAGAAACATAGACCCTCAATTCAAACGTTCTTATGCAGAAACTGCAAAGTCTCTGAATTCCAAGCATGTCCGGCGAACACTGCTGGGAGAAGGCCCCTCCGGGCGGTGCGGAGGCCGGAGGTCCTTGAGAGACGCGGGGGGGGGGTGGGATTCCGCTAGCCCCCTCTCGAGAGGGGCCTGGAGGGCCGGAGTTCCGCGCGTGAGCGGAAACTGCGGGAGAGTTCGCCCCTTGGAACCCAGTGCGGGCCTCGGAGGGACCAGTAAGAGCTGTCACAGCAGAAGGTCTCGTGGATCCCGGGCCCCTCGGCCCAGCCCCTCACAGAGGTTGGAAATCATTGGCGGAAATCCGCATCGGCCCCGGAAGGCGAGTTAAAAGGCGGGGGGCGCTTCCACGAGCCTCTGTGTTCTTTGAAGTCAATTTGAAGCTATTCCAGCGAAGTGCGGACCTCCCAGATCCTGCCATCCGACTCGGGAAGGTGTTGTGGCTTTTGTCACATATCACGGGGAGCTCCATAGCTCATCTTGGACCGATTTTCGACAATTTTCGGGAGGTGGATTCCACCCAACTCTTTCCGGCCTCCCTGTAAATGTTTACTGCTTGTCCTTTGCAAATTACCAAGATAATAACAGGTGTGATTGTGTAGATGACCACCGATAGGTGCGTGAGTGGATCAGCGATGAATCACAGGGGGTCTATCACGGGGGGGAGGGGGGGGGCACGGTGGCAGCACACCTCTGGATGGCCGCCCAGACGAATGGTTGTCTGGATGGTGGATGATTCGGTGGGGTTACTATCTGGGGAGGGGGGGGGCCCGGCCAAGTAACAGGAGTGACGGATGTGAAATAAAGTTATACCAGCGCCGACCCCAAACATGATGTTATGGATTTCAATTACAGTAATAAGTCGGTTGCCAAAACAAGGAACCAATAGTAACAGGTCGATTGGGTGGCTGACTGGCTGGCTTGCTGCCTCTCTTACTGCTTCACCTTCCGCCTCGGTCTATCAGTGGTCCGAAGTGTTGTCTGGGCGCGCGGGGCCGCGCCCGCGCGCCCTATCCTTGTTTGGCGGGCTGGCTCAATGGTTGGGTGGCTGGCTCGCTAACTAGCTGGCTAGCCCGCTAACTGGCCGGCTGGCCGAACGACAGGGAAGCTGATTGGCGGGCTGGCTGGCTGTCCAGCTGGTCTGGCAATGGTCTTGAAGTGTTGTCTGGGCGCGCGGGGCCACGCCCTGCGGGCGCGGCCCCGCGCGCCCTATCCTTGTCCGGCGCACTGGCTCAATGGTTGGCTGGCTGGCTCGCTAATTAGCTGGCTAGCCCGCTAACTGGCCGGCTGGCCGAACGACGGGGAAGCTGATTGGCGGGCTGGCTGGCTGTTCAAGTGGTCTGGCAATGGTCTTGAAGTATTGTCTGGGCGCGCAGGGCCGCGCCCGCCTGCGGGCGCGGCCCCGCGCGCCCATGCTTGTCTTGCTGCTGTCTGGCGGCCAATCAAACGTGCTCGCTTTGTGCTGACTGGCTGGCTGGCTAGCTGGATGGCTGGCTGTTTGGATGGGAATGGTCCGGGGAAGCCAAAATGGGGCTAGGCCGCTAGCCAAAAAGTATGCATCTCTTGCGTTTGTTTTTGCGAACCTATGTTTTTATATTTTTTGGAGTGGGTGTACAAAAAATATATATTTCTTATGTTTTATATGTGTTTTTTTTCTTTTTCTAAAATTGATGTAAAACTCATGCGTGTCTAAGGATTCTGGAACGGGTTGTATTTTCAGCTGATTATAACCACTCCAAAATAAGTTTGGCGCATTTGCCCTTATGACTCTAGCGCGAGATCCCCAAACATGTTTTTTATTGAGATGAGGTTGGGTATGAAACTGTTCATTGGCTGATTCGCTGCTTGATTGGCTGGTTGGCTGATTGACTGATTGATTGATTTGCTGAGTGGCTGATGGGCTGATTGGCTGATGAACTGCTGGACTGATTAGCTGACAAATTCCATCGTGATGAGAAGCCAAGGGTGGCAAAATCCGTGGGACGGCTCAATGCAATGAATTACCAATATTTACTGGTCCAAATGCACTACATGAATGGACGAGGCGTTTGAATGGAGCATGCGGTTTGACCGCTGAAATTGTGCCGGCTGACTGGCTGGCTGGCTGGCTGGCTGGCTGGCTGGCTGGCTGGCGGCTGCCTGGCTGGCTGGCTGGCTGACTGGCTGGCTGGCTGGCTGGCTGGATCAGGAGGATGAAGTCGATGAGGAGGATGAGGTTGGCTGACCGGCTTGCTCGCTAGGGCTGGGGCTGGCTGAGGTGGCTGATTGGCTGGCTGGCTGGCTGGCTGTGGCTGGCTGCCCGGCTGGCTGGCTGAATGGCTGGCTGGCTGGCTGGCTGATCTGGGCGTCCGGACGGGGTCAAAATGGTGCCAAGCTGGATCTGACCAAAAAGTAATGGATTTGTGATAACTTTATGAAAGAAATCG
>Ga0099797_101794_pt1 | contig 10518 bp, 7 predicted proteins | sample Uncmet_Sort48C_1_FD_89871 | JGI IMG/M metagenome (GOLD analysis project Ga0099797, IMG submission 89871) | Marine eukaryotic communities from CALCOFI LINE 67, Pacific Ocean - C012_Sort48C_1 | ecosystem: Environmental > Aquatic > Marine > Oceanic | place: Pacific Ocean: Monterey Bay | collected... | reverse complement strand
TGGAAACCTTGGTGTTGGAAAAGACGGGTCCCGATTAAATGCATTATCAATTCGTGCTGCAATTAATGTTGTAACAGTGAACGCCTGATATTACAATAAGTATTTAAACTAATAATTACTGTACTGCCATATTTGACTCTTGATAGTACAACAGGAAATGGTATACACCAGCCATTTCCTCATTTGTTGTAGGCCCAAACTTGGTGGTGATGTATATATGTGGTGTCCCCGATACGTTGGAAGTGTGTGGGAGTGTGTGGGAGCGTGTGGGGGTTTAGGGTTTAGGGTCTACGGTACTTTTATGGGGTTTAGGACTTAGGCAACTCTTTTTTTTTTGTCTAGGCCCAATCCTGGTGGTGATGTATACGCATGGTGTCCCCATAACAGGGTGCTGGCTGAGCGACCCAATTCCCAAAGAATAATTGTAATCTTGAAATATCTGGGCCTCCAACGCCAAACAAGGACATGCCTTCGTATTGTTGAAGAGCCTCCACCTAAGGAATTATTCAATACCACAAAACAACTTTATTCATAAACACAAGTACGGTATTTTTGAGAAGGACCAGTGCTTTTATAAATCGTACTATTTTTGAATAATACAGCATTGTTTGTGCTATTTCGTGGATTGCCCCCTTCTTAAAAGACCCCAAACAAGAGAGGGTGCTCTAAATACACTGCGCTGCTATCTCTTTGTGGCAGGTTGCAATGCTAAACTGTATGACACTTGTCGAAGCCAAATGACAACTGTCAACAAGTATGGACACTTGTCGTTTTGCGGTACCGTTGTTTTCGAAAGTACCGTATGCTTTTGAATAACATCGTACATGCTTTGAATAACACCGCACTGTTTTGTTTTAGCCATACCGTTGTTTTGTTGTTGTATTGTGTTGGTTTCCCACTTTTTGAATAATCTCCACCAGAGGCTCTTTGGCAATACTAAGACATGCCGACACCAAGCCCATGCATTCGAATCTTATTGACATCACATGGGGCTGCGGCCGAAGGTCGTGGCTCCCTGTTCAGTGTGTGTATGACATTAGAACATATGGGCGATTGTGTTGGCATGTGATTGTTTGGCCTTGGAGGCCCAGATATTCCAAGCTTGCCCTAATTCTTTAAGGAATTGGGTACGCTTTTCGGAAATGTGTTCTCCCCGAAGGGCTGGCAAAAGATTATCTCCTAATGATGAACATCCAAAAAATGTTTGGATTCGATCGACTTCGAACCATTTCCACATGCAAACTTGATGCAACAAACATCGCAGATGCCTCAAAACATGTCCCCGACCTGTTTTGAAAGGCCTCGGGGCCGGAAAACTAGGTTTAGGGACCTGAGGCCGGAAAATAGGGTTTAGGGTACATGCTGCAAGCCGCTGATGCGTCCTTCAGTCCGACCTGGGCCTCCCTTTCGGCGAGCACATCGCACACCATCATCTTGCTGTGAAAGGACCTGCGCATGTCGAACAAAGGAGGCTTCATACCAATTCAAAAACAGGAATAGGGTTCTGCTCAAGTACAGAGGGCACATCTCCAATAAGGCTCATTTCAAATTCGGCGCCCTTTGGGGGGCTGGCGCCCCCCAAACCCCCTCATTGAAGCTGGGGGAGCTTCGCCCCCCCAGATCCCCCCAATGACGGTCTTAGGGCCACGATTAAGTCGTCGAAATTTGCGTCTTAGGCAGCAAATTTCAGCTTCATTTTGTTCTGGCCCCCCGGCCACCCCACAATGGAGCTCATTTCTAATTCGGCATGCCTGTGGCCAATTAGAAACGAGTCTTGCTGTGAAAGGAACTGCACAACTCGAGCAATGCGGTCTTCATCCAGATTCGGAAAAAGCAATAATAGGGTCCTATTCGAGTAAAGTCTTACGCTTGCCGGTATAATTCAAGCCACACCCTATAGGAAATAGATGGGCATCCCATAGGAAGCAGGCAAAAACTATTCATCAAATCCGGCATGGGCTTTGGTACCTATGTTAACCTGGGAATATACCAGAAATTGCTTGTATAACAATTTTTGCTCTCAAAAGCTGTCCAGCATCCCAAATGTCCAGGGACAACTCGTTTTGGATCAATGGAAACGGATGGAATCCTCCGGTCACCAGGTCCTCGGAAACCCATAATTTCAGTAGAAACGAAAAAGATGTGCAACGCCATTTGGAGCCGGATACATCGAATATCAAGCCGACATGATTTGTCTGGACCCTTCTCGTGAAAACTAAAATCTTATCCACACATCTACAACATCCCTGCACGAAACTTAAGGCGATTTTTGTGTGTTTTCCGGCCTGGGGTCCCTAAACCCTACAGTACTTTCCGGCCCCGGGGCCCTTCCAAACGAGTCGGGGACGTGCTTAAATGCATCTGGGATGTTTTGTTGCAGCGAATTTGCATGTGGAAGTGGTGCAAACCATTGTAAGATCGATCGAATCCAAACACTTCGGAGGTGTTCATCATTTTTGGGAGTTATTTTGCCAGCCCTTCGGAGAGACACTTAAACAAAAAAAAACATCCAAACGCAGAAACAATGATCGTTGATCGAATTTTGGTAATCTAGCCTCAAGTTTTGTCGAGGGTTGAAGGTGACATTATCTTGGTTAACAGCATACTAGGGTTTGAAAACACAGATTCTAGCAAATATTACGTATATATAACGTGGGTGGGGTTTCGGGGATTAACATAAATTAACTTTGTATGAGGGTCTGGAGGCGCATGCAACTTCTGGAATAGTAATTTTGACAAGACCGAGCACGCACTGACTCCATAATCGAGCATTCTGACAATTAAGACATGTTTTATACACGTAATTTCGACACGAACGCTACAAACACCACCAAATTGCCCAGAATTGCTCAGACCGATTCAAACAACGGCTTTGGGGTCTGGGGTCTGGGGTTTACGGGCCCGGAAGTTGAAAAAAGGAAAAATACTTTTAAAAACACACTCACGATAACTTTGTTGTGCGTCCTCATTGTGTTCGAGGGCTGCCACCCAAACAAAAAACGCATTCTGGGGGAGGGCTGCCGCCCTCCACCCGAGACCCCCACCTACTCCGCCTCGCCAACCCGGTGGTGGTGTATATGTAGATGGTGTCCCCCCGCTATATGAACCCCGAATGTGCAAACATATTTTTGCTGAACCGTTTCCGCTTGTGTGCTTTAAATGCTTGGATTTTACAGGGCTGATTGTGGGCAATCGGTGCATGAGGACCCCAAATCAAAAACTTGGGTACATACAGTGTTCAGGGATGGTAGTTGCAGTATTGCAACTTTGAAAGCAATACAATTCTCGAGCTGTGCAGAATTTGGAGAAGAGCATCACGGGTGGGGTAGCAACAAGACACCTTAGCCCCAACCAATCATGACTGGCCGATCCGTTCTTACACTTCTTGCACAGCCTCTCCCATAACGACACAGAGCTACCAAATTTCGTGGTGGGCTTAGCACCATGCCCATATATACAAATATATAACACCATACCACAAGGGGACCGTGACCCCCTGTTCTGTCCATTGCATTAGAATATAATATGGGCATGGTGTTTAATTGTTCTTGTTTGGCCTTGGAGGCCCAATTAGTTCAAAAATCTTGTGAATAAGCCCATACCGACTTTTTATACAAAGAGCATAGACCCCAATGTAAACACAAACGCATGATGATGTGCGTGATAAATTCGGTGTGGGGCAACAGGGACAATTACAACACATAAGTAAATAAACAAAACACACAAGTAAACAATTCAAACAAATTCAATAAACAACTCAACACAGAAACAAATCAAACAACTGAACAAATCAAGCAACTAAACGATTCAACCAATATATATATATATATATACATATGTTTTATCATGTGTTTATTGGTTTATGTAGTAACATCGACCGCAATGTACACACAAACACTTGAAAAGGTGCATGCTGACTTGGGTGCGGGACCACAAGGACAATTTTGTGAATTGTGCTCGGCGAAGCACTTGCTATGTGCCTAGTGTGTGGACAGGAATTACAACCAAAGCGTATATTTTCAACATTTGTACGTTTAGTGTCAGAATATCCATGTGGTGCCCGTCGAAAAAACGCACATGTGAATGCCTGCATATATATATATATATACATATAGGGAGAGATACGGGGAGAGGGTCCAGAAATGCATCTGCGCCTGCTTGCGAGAACAATTGTGGTTTGCTAGTGGCAGCTACTTTCTGGTTTTGCTGCTTATATGGTAATCTAGTGCACACACGCATGCCCCATGTCAGAGTGAAAGCCAGTAAACTGTGAAGTCGGTGGTAACATTTCTGCATGTGCTTAGTTATAGATGGATCTCTCACAACAATTTCCTGACATGTTAGTTGGGACGGTTTGATTTCCGATGCTCGGTCGCGTTTGATTTGCGCTTCCCGCTTGCATTGTATTTATGTTTTCCGTTACGTGTTTGAAGCATGTTCGGTGAATTCGCCCCACTCGTCATGTTTCCCGACTGTTTCGCATGGCGTGTTCCGTCGATTTCCGTCGCTTTCCAACCGGGACAACATCTTCCGAGCATTACCCGCGTACATTTTGTTACCGTTTTCCAGATCTGGGAGGCCTCAGAATAAAACGCTCACATCGTTTTCTGTTTACTTAAGGGTAGGTGCAACACGTTTTCCACTCAAATGCACCAGCAAGTATATATTAAAAGTAATGAGAAGGGCGTCCGCTCATACATATGGCGCGTGTCCAGACGAGGATGTCCAGTGCCCAAAACACCGCATGCCTTGCGACTTTTGGGCGGTATTGAAAATCAACCCTTGATGGATTTCAAAAAACAATCATGAATCTATAGCTATAGACATTGTATGAACTTTGCTATTTGTATACGCAAATATATATAGAGAGAGAGATATATGTGCCTTTGCTTTAGACATTGTTCGCACCTGTGCAGCATTGTTGTAAGCAAACATCAACTGGTGCCAATGATATTCGGATCAAACTAACAGATCAGAAAGCATGTGCAGACTGCACACTAGCCACACTAGCACCGGCCGGCAAGGACCAGCCTGACAGGGGCACATGGCCCTGCGGCTTGCCCCACCGCGACGGCACCTCACCCCAAAAAGTCCAACGTGACTCACTCACATGTTTCTTGGTTTCTTTTTACTTTCTCTTTGCAGGAAACTCGTAGGAATGCGAAAGCATCAGGCCCAACGGCATGCAGTATATATATATATATATATATATATATATTGTGTATGCAAATACACGCATTTCATATTGTTTGGGAGCAGTGGACCCAGAGGGCCAACCATATGTGAAATATACATATATATATATATATATATATATTTGTATACATACATGGGTGCCCATGTATGTATATGTACGCCCATATGTGTATACATATACACATGTATACACATATGGGCGCTCATATGTGTATGTGTACATGCATGTATGTATACATATATACATATATAGACATACACCTATATACATACTGGAGTATATACATATATATGTATATGTATCCATATATATATATATATATGCGTTTCATATTGTTTGGGCCCAGTGGACACCATATGAAATCAATATGAGCAATGTATGAACAACCATATGAAGGTGCAGTCAACCTTTGAATGCCCTTTGTAGCCGCTTATTGTCATAGTTGCACCGTTTTACAGATTCCAGAGGTTGCAAAATGAAACCTCACAACAATAATTTTGAACTATTATCTATATACATCCACTTTGCTGGATGGGAATATATAGTAGTAAGGGCAAGCGGATTGTGGGGAAAGTGTGTGAAATAAGGAATGGCTCCCTTCCCAGCAAATAATACAATAAAACACAAATGTTCGAGAAACGAAACCCTTTTGCTCACACATAACAAGCCGGACGTCAAATGCATTTTTGGAGGCTCTTTAGCAAACCCTCAATGGAAAATGCATGTTCGGAAAATGCACCCCCAAACAATTCTGTCAATAATGGTAGATGATCGATGATTTTCCTTGATTTGACAGTTGCAAGAAATCATACCCTTTGTCAACGAAATGCGTATCCAGATGAGAAACCCTACGGGTCCTGCAACATGTAAGGAATTCTGTTAATCAATGAAGTAGGTGTATTATTCTTATTATTAACAATGGATGCCTGTGGCACGAAAACGAGATCTGCTCTTATGAGGAGAACTGCAAGTGGGCTGTGCCTGTCCATCGCAAACACGTACTTTCTGCATCCTTTAATAGTCCTCGTCATCGCCACCGCCAAAGAAAGCATTCACCATGCCGCCTACCATGCCTCCTCCACCACCCATGACAGCCTCCGCACCGCTTGCGAGAAGTGGTGCACCACCCATCATGAGGCCTGTTTAAAGCCACACAATCAATGAAAAAGCAAGCATGCATATGATACAGCCCCTCCTCCTAACATTCATATGTCAAATGAAAGTTCAAACTCGTTCCCGGATGGATTTGTGTTTTTAGGTCCCGGGCTGGCCCCATTGGATTCGTCTCGGAATGCCATGAGATGTTGTGCTATTCATGCGTCCAGTACTCCGACAAAAGCCACGACCGGGAACAAAACATGTGTTTGGGCCCGCACCAACATTTTGTTTGCTAAGTGTGCTAGGGTTTTACCGAGTATACATATATACCAGAGATATATGTGACATACATTATTCATAAATGATTTTCTCTATTTTCTCATTTCGCATCATATTGCACTTGGGGAATTCTAGTGGGCCACAAATTACTCATGGAAGCTTAAGTCAGATTTTGCCGGCTAGGGAAACTCATTATGAGACGTTTGTTTTTCGAATGTTATATGAGATGTCGGATCAGTGACATATTGTTGTTTTTTGGTTTTCTCCATGTTTGGCACGGTTGTTTCACATTGCTGATCCCCAGATACCGCCCTATGACTGATGCATATGCATGTGAATTCCATTCATCCGAATATGCATTCTCTGATTCATATTGTTGCAAGGTCGGGACAATGCCGCAAACGAACATTAAAAAATGGGTCTGACGCCAACAACTCATGAATGGTAATGACTGCCAGGTGGAGTCAATGCCTCGACCGGCCTTCTGAAATAGGCCAGAACCTGCACAATACAATTCCAAGATACAGTAACATAGCCTCATAATACTGCCTAAAAGCAATAAAAATATCTGAAATGAGATCTCGCGGCCCACGGGGGGGGATTGGGCCGTGAAACGGGCGGAGGTTATCTTGGAGTAATAAAATGAAGCTTCAGTGCAATCCCAACTTTGCCCGCCTGTTGTGCCGGCCTCTGCTGAAGGCCCGGTGGTGCCACGATCTCCCTAAAGGAAATTTGCCTACCTTAGTCTCTCCATGAGGGCTTGAAATTTGCCAGAGGGCTTACCTACAAACGCGCATCTTGATTGCTGCACAACTGAAACTGCGATGCTACGCATCACCTCAAAGCGTTCCTGCTCTGGCTGACCCATTTCAGCTACTAGATAATCAGGAAACGGGAGATAAAAAAGGACCGCCTCTTAAAACGATGTCTCTAGCAAAACTCTCAATGTACTCTTGAGTTTTTGTTTCTCGACTTTGGTTTAACTATTGTTGGTGATAGTGTGTCGGGGCACGACGAAAGATCAAGTTGTGATGAATGCTCCCTAAAAATTGCCTGCTCACTGAAATTTGCCGCAAGCATATGTGACACTGCTGCTAATGCATGCCCCGCACTGCGGCCCAGGTAGTCGAACTTATGGTGAGCTTCACGACCTTCCGAAAATGAGCTATAACTTGACAGGCAACCATCACTATCTGTCTCGCCGCTCTCCGATGAACAAGTGCCATTGTTGCCTGAATGCGACGATCATGCTGCGAACCTTCCATTCGGTGTCACCAAATTGTCTGAACGACCGACACTATCTTCTGATTCAGTGTCACAGACCGAATGTGAAGCTCTCGGGTAAGACCCAACCGACAGGTCCTCCTCAGTAATCAAGAACTTCAATGAATCCTCAAAATGCACACAACTTGAAGCTTGAAAGCGATTCTCTACAGGCATCCGTAAACTGGAAGACTGAGTATGATGCCCAGTGCCTATGCTTGACGAAGCGGGCCAAACACTGGAACCACTGCACAGCAACTCTGAGGATTCATAGACTGACTTGGGCTTGTTCGCCGCAGATAACCGTTCACCAGCCTTGGCGGTTTGAATCCCAGTGCCATGCTCAATAATAGCCCATCCACTTGACCCGATACCACCTTGTGACAAATGGAGCCCAACATGGGAAACGATACTAATGGACATGATGATAAAACAAGCGGCTCCCATGTGCTGCAAACTGCTGATGCATGAGCCCATGAGCCAGAACTACCTCCCTCTAAATATGGTGAGCCACTTTGAGAAGATGAATACATTGGATGCCTGAACTCTTCAAGATCAGATGCCCAAATGGCTACAAGGGGGCGAAATTTATGGCAGCGATTGCCCTCACAGAGTGCCAGTGCCTTCTTGATGCGCTGCCGCGTGTGCTGCCTCTGAAGCTTACAAAGAATTGTACGAGCACTAGGCGATGCATGTGCATCTAGTGCCATCAAGCTGGAGCCACCGGAGCGAATCGCTCGAGGAACTGATCAAACGAATGGGGAAGGATAGCTACCACCAGCCTGTGCTGGGGCACTCATTTGATCAGAAAGTGGCCTTGAGCCAAAATGGCTACGGAAGTGAAATATTATTGGTTATCGCGAACCATATATCAAATGATATGTACATATATATATATATATATATATATAAATAAATCTTATTTTCCCTCGTGTTCTGGGCATGCCGCTTCCCAAACGCCCACATCGATTTGGAGAGGGGGGGCGCGGAGCCCTCCTAAACCCCCTTCCCCAAATGGTGGCCTCAAGGCCGCATTGAGTCGGGACCATTTGCCGCTTGGGCCGCGCAATTCACCTCCGTTTGTTTTCAATCCCCCGAGACCCAACTTGATGACAATTACTCGAAGTTCCTGAATAATCCTTCCGGCTTCATCATTAATCCTTCAGGCTGGGCTGAAGGGCCCCAGGCCCGGAGGGCCCCATGAGCCCCTTGGCCCGGGTCCGGTCCCCTCGCCATTTTTGGGGGCCGGGTCCGGGCCTGAAGCCCAGCCGGAAGGATTATTAATTCCGCTGGAAGGCTTATTGAGCAACTTTGAATATGTTACTTGTGCTCGGTGGGGTGGGGACCACTTGCTATGTGTTCAGTGTGCCGGCAAGCATCGCAGCTCTATGTTTTATTTTCCGCTTTGGAATGTTTAACTTAGAAAACCTCGATGTTGCTTGGCCACAAAATTTAGCGTCCACATACTGGTGGTGGACATAATTAAGCAAAACCTAAACCTTATTTTCCGGCCCGGGTCCCTAAACGTTGCTTTCCGGCCCCGGGGGCCTTCAGAACAGGTCGGGGATGTGTTTTCAATGCATCTGGTGTGCTTCTTGCCAACTTGCATGTGGCAATGGGTGAAACCATTGTATGATCGATAAGATCCCAATATTGTGTTTTTTTGCAATTTGGGCGAGTTTTTTGGCCAGCCCTTCGGGGATAACACATTTTCGAAAAACGAACCCAGAACGAACATCTGGTCATAGTGTTGCTTAATTTAGTCCACCAACAATATATTGCAGTATGTTGAACACATTTCTAACTAAAATTGATTCGAAAGCGGCCTGTAAAATTACACCCAACAAATAGCCCACATAATTAAACAGATACAAAACCTCCCTCAAGTAAATCTACATATTAGTATGTATATGCATGCATATACAGAGGACTCATTTCTGATTGGGTGAATGCGCGCCGATCTAGGAATGAACCGAATTAGGAAGGAGCCCATTGTGGGGTGTCCGGGGGGGGGGTAGCACAAAGTGGAAATGGAATATTCTGCCTAAGCAGCAAATTCCGCTGACTTAATCGCGGCCCTGAGGCAGCCATTGGGGGGTCTGGAAGGGGTGGGGGGCGCCAGACTTCCCGAACGCGACAAATTTGAAATGAGCCGGATTAGAAATGAGCCCTCTGTAAATTTAACCACATGCAAAACCAATTCGAAGGTCAAATTTGATATGGGCGGGTCCGGGGATCTGGCCCACACAAATATAATTGCGGCCCATGGGCCCCATAGGCCCGACGGCGGGCGGACGGCGGAGGGACGGACGCCCAATCAATGCGACCTACGAATTTGGGATCCCTGGGGCCCCATAGGGTCCCATGGGCCCACAGGGCCCATGGATCCCATTGGGGGCCCATGGGCCCCAAGGGCCCAAGCCGGCGGCCGGCAGCCGGCGGCCACCGGCGGCCGGACGGCAAATCAATTTGACCTCCAACGTAAAGGGTACCAACTGGGTGCACCAAACCGACGCAATTCGTCGGAAAGCTGCCGCCCTGCGGCCCACAATGCGGGGGGGTGCGGGGTGGCAGCTCCCCAGCAAGAGGAAAAGGCAATATATGTATACTAGTGTGAACACGTGCATATACATGCACGGAGCATTGCGAACAGAGCAATCCGGCACAAAGCCAAGTGTAAC
>Ga0099797_101790_pt1 | contig 10518 bp, 4 predicted proteins | sample Uncmet_Sort48C_1_FD_89871 | JGI IMG/M metagenome (GOLD analysis project Ga0099797, IMG submission 89871) | Marine eukaryotic communities from CALCOFI LINE 67, Pacific Ocean - C012_Sort48C_1 | ecosystem: Environmental > Aquatic > Marine > Oceanic | place: Pacific Ocean: Monterey Bay | collected... | reverse complement strand
AGAATCTGTAAGTTCGTTTGACTTCTAAGCAATTTTCCCGCGTAGCTTGGGTCACGAGATATCCAGAAATGTATTCTTTGTGTTTGTCTATGCGTTTTAGGAAAAGCTGTACCGAAGAACAGGTTTTTTTTGACACTAAAAAGTTGAGATTTTCATGAAATTTCGAGGTTTCTCGAACGTCGCCGGGCCGCTTCCAGGAAGCTTCTAGGATGATCGTCGAGTGTTCTGATGCGCTTGAGAGTGTCCAGGCATGAATTGGAGAGGATGCAATGGGTCGAGAAGATATCGCTAATGTCAAACAGTTTTCAAGTATTTTGTAATATTTCATGGTATGCCTTTCCTCTTTTCCTGCATTGCGGGATCCAGCTGTAGGTTGGCGGGATCGATCTGTTGGGATCTTGCACGCAGGAGCTGCCGACAGCGTGCGGCGTGGGACATGTTCCGGGGAAGGCTCTACGAGTCATCCCGCGCGGTAAACAAAGGTTGACGGTTTACCGCGCGCACCAAGTTGAGATTTTCATAAAATTTTGACTTTTCTCGAAAGACGTCGGGAAACTTCCAGGAAGCTTCTTGGACCGCTGGCAGGTATTCTGAAGCGTTTGCGGTTTTCAATGCATGATTTTTGGAAGCAGACACGGGTCGATAACATATCGAAAACGTTTATGTTTTTTTTTTCAAGTGATTCGTGATTTTTCCTGGTGTTCTCATGCTATGTCGCTGTATGGCAGTAGCTAGATGCATCGAGGGCAGGTGGATATTCTAGGGGATTGCGCGCAAGCGCCAGTGAGAGCGCCGTGGCGTAAGAACCATTTCGGGGAAGACTCTACGAGTCATCCCGCGCGGTAAACAAAGGTCGACGGTTTACCGCACGCACCAAGTTTTGTCTCACAAATTACTCGTAGAGCTTTTCTGCTCTAAGAATACTACCGGTGCACTGGGAAATGAATCGTAGAGCATTCTATGCTCTAGAGTAATACAGCGGCAGGGGATATTTGATTTCAAAGGGCGAGTCAACAAAGTTAGGAATTAGGTTGGGAAAATGAAGATTTCTCAGAATTTGTGAATTCGTTTGACTTCTAAGCAATTTTCCTACCATTCTTAGGTCATAAGCTATCCAGAAATGTATTCGTCAGGTATGTCTATGCGTTTTTAGGAAAAGTTGTACTGAAGAACAGGTTTTTATGACACTAAAAAGTAAAGTTTTTCATGAAATATCGATTTTTCTCGATAGTCGTCGTGACGCTTCCAGGAAGCTTGTAGGACCAGCAGCGAGTGTTCTTGCGTGTTTTAATGTCCAGGCGTGATTTATGGTGTTGAAAAGGATAGAGAAATTATTGCTAAAGTCGAGGTCTTTTCAATTATTTGGTGCTGTCCGTATGGTGTTTCATGTTTTGTCACCGCCTTCCAGGGTTCAGACGCAGCGTGGCGAAGTCGATTTGCCGGGGGTTTGTACGCACGAGCTGCAGAGAGCGTTGCGATGTGAGATGTATTTCGGGTGAGGCACTACGAGTCATCCTGCGCGGTAAGCAAAGGTTGACGGTTTACCGCGCGCACCAAGTTGCGCTTATTTTCAGAGGCGAAAACTTACTCGTACAGCGTTACTGCTCTAAGAATAATACCGCTGCAACGGTAAATGACTCGTAGAGCCTTTCTAGCTCTAAGAGTAATACCGCGGCAGGGGAAATTTGATTCAAAAGGGCTAGTCAAAAAGTGATACAAATAAGTCACAAAAATAAAAATTTCTCAGAATCTGTACGTTCGTTTGACTTCTAAACAATTTTCCCGCCAAGCTTAGGTTACGAGCTATCCAGGAATGGATTCGCTTTATCTGTCTATGCGTTTTAGAAAAATCCCTCTTTGAGGATAGGTTTTTGCATTATCCAGGCAGGGGAGAAAGAAATAGAAAGAAAGAGAGAGAGAGAGAGAGAGAGAGAGAGAGAGAGAGAGAGAGAGATGATCGTTTATCAGGCAGCACCTGCGAACGGGATGTAAATTTAGATTGCTATTTTACATGGCAATGGTCGCGATTAGATTGTAACTATTAATAATCTTAACAATGTTAACGATGATGGGCATGATGTGCAAGTTGGAATTCAAATGAGAAGCGAATGGTCTTGAACCCAAACAACGGGAAAGTGAATCAGAATAAGCATGAAATGTAACTTGGACTTGCAAATCATTATGCGAAAGGTGATCGAGATGGACATGCGAATGCGAATTGAAATGATAACGGACATTCGTATGACCGTGACAACGAGGACGATGGCGACAATCGAGGTGTACATGGGAATCACAATAACCGCGAGCGTTGATTGTTTTTTTTTATAATTGGTACATACAACGAACAAGGTTCGGGAGAAAAGGTGTGGGGATTTTCATGGAAAGCTCGCATCATGGAGATTTCGCAAGGGAAGAAAACTTTTCAAAATCGTGAGAGGAAAAGATATATTTTTGAAGAAATTGTGCTCGGGCTCCAAGAATTTGTTGTGGAAAGGAAGGTTCTACGAGTCATTTGCGCGGTAAACAATTGTTGACGGTTCACCGCGCGTACAAAGTTTGAATCAATTTGATGAGCGAAAGCATGACTCGTAGAGCCGTCTGTGCTCTAAGAGTAATACAGCGGCAGGGGGAACTTGATTCAAATGGGCTTGTCAAAAAGTGGTGTAAATGGATGAGAAAAATGAAGATTTCTCAGAATCTGTGAATTCGTTTGACTTCTAAGCATTTTCCCTGCTAGCTTAGATCAAGATCTATCCAGGAATGTAATCGTTGTGTCTGTGTATGCGTTCTAGCGAAATCCCTCTTGGAGAAAAGTTTTTTTCATGTCACGAAAAATTGACTCGTAGAGCCGCCTGTGTCTATTAGTCCTTATTATATGACTCGTTGAGCTCCTCTGCTCGTAGATTAATTCGGTTGACGGGAAAATCGACGTCAAGGACGGTCTAAAATTTCTTGGGCTAATCGTCCGGAAAAATGGCCATAGCTCAAAATATGTGAATTCGTTTGAGATGGGACCAAATTATTTAGGTTCCTTAGGCCAAGGGCTAAGAGCTAAGGAAGTGTTCTGGAGTATTCGAAATACATAGGATGATTGTTTATTATCGAATAAAATTCCAAAAGCTGTTCGAAAAAATAAAGATTTGTAACAATTTCCATACTTGTATGTTAGTGTCATTGTTTTTGTGGCACAAATTGAAAGTAGAAAGGGGTGCATACACGTGTCGGCGCTCCGAGTGTCGATTGCGGTTTGCACGCTTAAAGCTTAGACAGAATGCAAAAGGCTTTCCGAGTCACCCCCGGAGTAACGAAGGTTGACAGTTCACTGCGGGTTCCAAGTTTTTGTGACACTGAAAAAGTCGAGATTTTCATGAAAAGTTGACTTTTCTCGAACATGCCCAGGACGCGTCCACGAAGCTTCTAGGATGCGTAGGGAGTGATGGAGAGTGTTTTCCGATTGTACAGGGCTTTATTTTAGGTTGCCTAAAGTGTGTATGGAAATTCCGAAAATTTCGACGTTTTTTGGTTGTTCAGCTGTTCGGTGGTTGTCGTTCAACAGTCCGTGTTCCAACGCAATACGCGTGTAATCGAGCAGGATACGTCGACCGAGGAGGAGAAGGCTCTACGGGTCCCTCGCGCGGTGAACATCGGTCGACGGTTTACCGCGCGCATGTAAGTATAAGTGGGTGACGGTCCGAAGTGCATGTCGGTCAAATTTCTTTTCTGATATTACATTTTTTTGCAAAAATCTAGAAATCCTGGAAAACATCTGAAAACCAACGGTTTTTTGACTATTCTTGTTCTCGCCGAAATTCACCTCGAGAAATCCGATTTTACTTTTGCTCCACGTCTGCGGTGAAATGAACGTAGCGCTGAACTTTTGTCCTTCGTCTGCGGCCGTTTTCGTTTTTTTTGTCTAGTCATATGCGTCAATTTATCATACGGAAATCAAATGCCATATCAACATACCAAATCCAATATTGGCTCCAAAAAAAAGATGCTGTAAAATCGCACTGGCGTTAGTAATTTGCACGAAACGTACACTCGGTCTGCGGTGGCGTTGTTCGTGCGAAATGTGTTGTGCGTCTGCGGTGCCGTTGCTCGTAATATTTGAAACATAAGTAAAACTCAGCTAAAACAACATTGATTTTTCTAGGTGAATTTTTGAAAAGTGCTTCTAGCCCTTGTCGCGCTAACCGTCGTATGTGTTGAAATCGCCTCGAATTCGCGATGTGCTTAAAACCCAAGGAAAACCAATCAATTTTGCTTGCTTTCGATGTGCTCGAAGTCTGTGTTCTCGTCTTCGTTTCGAACTTGCCTTTTTTCTATTGGTGTTGTCGACTTGCGATCGAATTCTGTGCGTCCAGAGGTCGGTTTAGGAATTCGAGTTTTGTGTGTCCAGAGGTTGGTTTAGGATTTCGAGTTTTGTGTGTTCGGAGTTGCGAGTCCAGAGGTTGTCGCGTGCGCCTCGCTTCGTCCGCCCGCGCTCGGGCCCGGTTGCGTGTCGGCGCGGCCGCTCCCCTTCTGCGGCGATTCTCGACTGGCTGGCCTGTCACCATCGCGTCCAATTACCTAAGCATGTCCGTGCAATCCATTGAGCCGGAACTTGATTGCGAAATGTCTTGCTGTTCGTTATCGGCTCCCATCGTCGGATCCCATTGGCTGGCATTTGTTGCGTGCTTTTCCTAGGAGTACTTCTCACTGCTCCCTTTTGTGGGTGTGGGCTTGGATTCCCGTTAGGGGGAACCTTCGGTTTTGCTCCCCCAAACTCCGACTAAGGTTTTATTGACATTTTGAAATCTTGAATAAATCATGAATTCACCAAACCCTTATTTTTATAACGTGACTCGAACATTGACTCTCCATGACCACAAGAAGAAATTGCAAAATGATTGAAATTCCTTAGGTTTTATTAACATTTTGAAATATTGAATGATCATGAAATTCACAAAACCTTTATTTTTACTCAGTGACTCGAACATGTTCTCTCCATGTTCTCGAGGAAACCCTTATAATTCCTTGCTAAAACGCACCAAAAATGCCCCACAACTCGCCCACAACTCGGGACGGATTTGTTGGACTACTACGGTGAGCATGAATTTTGGCCAACTTTCGCCTCAGCCACCAAAAATTTCGCGCCATTGATCTGTCGTGTCGTGCGTGCGGTGCGGGTGCTGGGTGCTGGGCTTGGATTCCCGTTAGGGGGAACCTTCGGTTTTGCTCCCCCAAACTCTGACCATTCTCGACGCCGATTTTCCCTTCAACCGAATTACTCTAAGAGCAGCGAAGGCTCTACGAGTCAAATTTCCCCTGCCGCTGTAGTACTCTTAGAGCTAGAAAAGCTCTACGAGTCATTTTGACCTAGCTCGTTCTCAGGCTACAGGATGTTACCGGACCTCTCGCGCTCAGGATCTGAAACTACATAGTCTTACCTTAAAACGATACGACTTTCATTCAAATCCGTCGGGCGGATCCAAAGTAATGACAGATTTACCAATTCGAAAATTCACACTTGATGCGCGCGGTGAACCGTCAACCGTTGTTTACCGCGCTGGATGACTCGTAGAGCCCTCTCGTTTTTGGACCACTCGATCCTCACTACGATAATCAAAATTGGATGCAATTACTTCAACAAAGGAACAAACAACTCAAGGAAACGCATCAAAAACTACCATCGATCTATCTAAAAAATCTGAAAAAAAAAACAGATTTTTCTAATGAAATTGTATGGTCGAAAAATCGCTCCTGGATATTTAAACGCAATCCGGGATATTCTCTGGACATCCTAAAAGCCTCTGGAACCATCCGGGCGATTCCCGCGAAAAGTCAAAATTTCATGAAAATATGTAATTTGTGGTACATCAAAAAAATGTCCGTCACATAGAATCGATCCTAAAACCATAGAATCGACACAACGACTACATTTCTGGATAGCTCTTGATCTGGTCTATGTCAGGAAATCACTCAGGAGTGATTTCTTTTCATAAATGACATCGTTTTCTTCATTTTTTTCATCCACTTTCGCGATTTTTTCGTTCACCAATTTGAGTCAAATTTCCCGTTGCAGCAGTATTACTCTTAGAGCCGGCTTACAGAGGGGTTGCGGCGTCGCGGACCCTCTAGCGTGGACGCTTCGCAGTCGGAGCTGGCCCTCCCCGCCGTCTGCCCGCCCCCCTGTATGAGGACTACATCAGCGTATGTTGCGGCTTCGCTCGACTCTTTATCGGAACCCCTCTACCCTGTCATCGACTTTCCATTTGGCATTTCCATTTGACATTTCCCTTTTGACATTTCCATTCGAGATTTCCATTTGGGATTTCCATTTGGGATTTCCATTTGGCATTTCCATTTGACATTTCCATTTGAGATTTCCATTTGGCAGTTCCATTAAAGATTTCCATTAGGGATTTCCATTCGGCATTTCCATTTGGCATTTCCATTTGGGATTTCCATTTGGCATTTCCATTTGTCATTTCCATTTGACATTTCCATTTGAGATTTCCATTTGGCATTTCCATTTGACAAGAACAAGCTCATAAGAACACAACGAACTATCAGCATAAAACCTGCAGATCCCATGCGGGTTTGTCGTCGCAAGCGATTCGCATGTGAATTCGACAAATACGAATTCTTAACGGCGCGGCTGTTTTACAGTATGTTTTGAAAAGATCACAAAAATGCAAATCGCGAAAGCAACGGGACTGTGGTTTTACAATATGTTTCATCGCAATCGGTAACGGCGCGGGGGTTTTACAGTATGTTTTGCTCGTGGTGAACCAACCCGACAGAAGTCCCGAAAGGGGACCGGAGCCGATCTGGCCGAAAAGTGGTCGATCCTAAAACAACGGACAATACAAAAGTGGTCCATTTTGGATGGGTGTCTGGGAGGCAGCCCGGGAGGGGTCCGGGACAGTCGCCAGAGGCGGCCAGGGACGAGGTCGGCGGGAGGTCGTCGAGGAAGCCCGCGAAGACATCCGCGAGTCGACGACGACGAACCCGACGACAAGACGGCGACGACGACGCCCAGAACGACAACGGAGACAAAGAAGTCGACGACCTCGCGCGACGACCTTTCTTCACTCGACGCGCTCGGTGTCCAGAGGTTGCTTTAGGATATCGCCTCGGTCGACTTCTGATCCTTTTGATTTCGCCGCCCGTCCGACACAAGTTGTCACCAGGTCGCGACCGTCATCGTCGTTGCGGTCGTGATCGTTGAAATCGTCGTGCGGACGTCGTCGGGTCCACGATCGTAACCATAAGTGAAAAACACTAGCGGCGCCGCAGCCGCAGCCACAATACGAAAACGTGCGCATCCTGAAAAAAACGAAAATCCTAAACCAACCTCTGGACGCACAAAACTCAAAATCCTAAACCGGCTTCTGGACACACCAAACTCAAAATCTTAAACCGACCTCTGGACGCACAACTCCGAACACACAAAACTCAAAATCCTAAACCAACCTCTGGACACACGAAACTCGAAATCCTAAACCGACCTCTGGACACACAAAACTCAAATTCCTAAACCGACCTCTGGACACACAGAATTCGATCGCAAGTCGACAACACCAACAGAAAAAAGTCAGGTTCGAAACGAAAAGACAACAAAGACGTCGAGCACATCGAAAGCATGCAAAATTGATTGGTTTTCCTTGGGTTTTAAGCACATCGCGAAATTCAAAGCATTTCAACATATACGACAGTCAACGGGACACGGGCTAGAAGCACTTTTCAAGAATTCACCTAGAAAAATCATTGCTTTTTTAGCTGAGTTTTACTGATGTTTCAAATATTACGAGCAACGGCACCGCAGACGCACTACACATTTCGCACGAGCAACGCCACCGCAGACCGAGTATATGTTTTGTTAAAATTATTAACGGCGCGTGGGTTTTACAGTGTGCTTTTTTTTTGACGAGATTTGGATTTGGGCGAAACATTTGGCGCTTCATTTCCGTATGATACATTGATGTAAATCGCGATGACCCAAAAAAAAAAAACAAAAACGGCCGCAAACGAAGAACAAAAGTTAGTCGTCTCAATCGTTTTGCCGCAGACGGAGAGCAAAAGTAAAATGAGAATTCTCGATGTGAATTCGGACGAAAACAAAATGATTCAAAAACAGTTGGTTTTCATAAGTTTTCCTGGAATTCAAGGTTTTTGTCAAAAAGCGAGGTTCAAGAAAATGAAACTTGGTGCGCGCGGTAAACCGCCAACCATTATTTACCGCGCGGGATGACTCGTAGAGCCTTTCTCCTCGAATAAATTTCAAACACGATGGTTCATGTCAAACTCGCACTTCATTCATCACTGAAAACACCAAAAACTCAAGAAATCTCAACCAAATCTCAAAATTTTCCACTTTTTTCATCGACTTGTTCGGCATCCAAAAATCAATCCTGGACACTCGCAGACACCCTATAACCCTCAGTAACTATCCTAGAAGCTTCCTAGAAGCTTTCCAACAACTTTCAAGAAAACTCTAAAATTCATGAAAATCTCGAAATTTTGGTGTCACCAAAAAATCGTTGCTGCATCAAATACCTATATGACCAAGCTGAAGCTTGATAAGGAGTTTGGGGGATGGGTTTTACATTTTTTTGGAATTGCAATTTTGCCTTGCAAGAAATATTTCAAAGAGGTATTCAAAACGGGATTTCAAGAGGTATTTCAGAAAGTATTTCAAGAGATAATTCGAATGGTATTTCAAAAAGTATTTCAAAAAGTATTTCAACTGGTATTTCAAAAAGTATTTCAAGAGATGGTTCGAATTGTATTTCAAGAGATATTTCAAAGGTTGGATGGCTGAAAAAAACCCTTGGCACAAGTACTCGATTTGGTGTCTCTGAGAACACTTTTTGGTCCCGGAGCACCGGACTCCGATTTGGATCGATTTCAAACTAGGGTTTACCGTTGAGGAAATCTATCCGACACTCCAAAACGATTGTAATTCCATTGGTTGTATTGACATTTTGAAATATTGAATGATCATGAAATTCACAAAACCATTGTTTTACTATGGTTTTATTGACATTTTGAAATCTTGAATAAATCATGAATTCACCAAACCCTTATTTTTATAACGTGACTCGAACATTGACTCTCCATGGACACAAGAAGAAATTGCAAAATGATTGAAATTCCGTTGGTTTTATTAACATTTTGAAATATTGAATGATCATGAAATTCACAAAACCCTTATTTTTAATAAATGACTCGAGCATGTTCTCTCCATGTTCTCCAGGAAACCCTTATAATTCCTTGCTAAAACGCACCAAAAATGCCCCACAACTCGCCCACAACTCGGGACGGATTTGTTGGACTACTACGGTGAGCAGGAATTTTGGCCAACTTTCGCCTCAGCCACCAAAAATTTCGCGCCATTGATCTGTCGTGTCGTGCGTGCGGTGCGGGTGCTGGGTGCTGGGCTTGGATTCCCGTTAGGGGGAACCTTCGGTTTTGCTCCCCCAAACTCCGATTTTGCTACAGCGCATAGACAGACACAGCGAATGCATTTCAGGATAGCTCGTGACCTCAGGTAGGGAGGAAAATTGCTCCCATGCAAAACGAATTCACAGATTCTGAGACTTGGTGCGCGCGGTAAACCGTCAACCTTTGTTTACCGCGCGGGATGACTCGTAGATCCTTCCCCGAAATATATCTCAGGCCGCGACGCTCTCTTTAGCTCTTCCTTGCAGACTCCCCCGCAAATCGACCTCGCCAAGCTGCGTCTGGACCCTGGAAGGCCGCGACAAAGCACGAGAACACCATTCGAGCGGCACTCAACAATTGAAAACACCTCGACTTTAGCGAAAATGTCTCTACCCTTTTCAGCACCAAAAATCATGCCTGGACACTAACATCCTCTCGAAAACACCCGCTATTCATTCTAGAAGCTTCATGGAAGCTTCCCGACGACTTTCGGGAAATTTCAAAATTTCATGAAAATCTTAACTTTTCGGTGTCATGAAAAAACATATTCGTCAAGAGGGATTTTTCTAAAACGCATAGACAAACACAACGAATGCATTTGGTGCGCGCGGTAAACCGTCAACCTTTGTTTACCGCGCGGGATGACTCGTAGAGCCTTCCCCAAATTATCTCTGACGTTGCGACGCTCTCGGCAGCTCTCGCCTGCAAGATCCCGGCGAATCGAACCCGCCACATTTCATCAGGGTCCAGCAATACTGCGACGAAGCATAAGAACACCACGAAAAAATCGGCAAATACATGAAAACGTATCGACGTCAACGGGATTCTCTCGACCCGTTTTAACTTCCGAAAATCATGTCAGGGCACTCGCAAGCGGTCGTGGACACTCGCTAGCAACCTAGAAGCTTCATGCAAGCTCCCCGAATACTTTCGAGAAAACTCCAAATTTCATGAAAAACTCAACTTTTTGGTGCCACGAGAAAAACCTATCCTCCAAGAGGGATTTCGCTAGAACGCATAGACAGACACAACGAATGCATTCCTGGATATGTCTTGACCCAATGAAGCCGGGAAAGTTGCTTAGAAGTC
>Ga0099797_101789_pt1 | contig 10522 bp, 12 predicted proteins | sample Uncmet_Sort48C_1_FD_89871 | JGI IMG/M metagenome (GOLD analysis project Ga0099797, IMG submission 89871) | Marine eukaryotic communities from CALCOFI LINE 67, Pacific Ocean - C012_Sort48C_1 | ecosystem: Environmental > Aquatic > Marine > Oceanic | place: Pacific Ocean: Monterey Bay | collected... | reverse complement strand
GGGACTTGATGTCAATTTGAGGTAGAACCTCCATGTTCGTTCGCTACGTATTAGACCTGGTAGTGTCCGTGGAAGCGAACGCGCGTGGTTCTTCTTCATATCAGGTGCCGTGCTGGGGCTTAAGTGGAGCACTCTACGTATCTACTTCCACTGCGGCTCTCGAATGAATGTGTTACGTAGAAGCAACAGGTGCTTTCCGTCACTGAATCGATGCAGTAGAAGGTTTTCCATCACTTGATCGACGCAGCTGAGGAGTAGCTGAGGTGTATCTTAGGCGAAGGCGAAGGCGACAAAGGCCTGCGGGCGCAATACTCTCACCGTAAAGCACCGAAGCTTTGACCGGAGTTCCCCCACCCAGTGTCGCTTCGTTCCACAGTGCGGCCGTCAGATTGGCAATGTCAGACACTTTTGCTGCAGGAATGTGTCGATTCCACGCTGGAGACATCGGTGGATTGGAGTGGGCTGTCAGATGTATGATGGTGTTGGGGTAAATGTGAAGGCACGTATATAGGTGTCTTCATCCAGGATCATAAGGCAAGATAATAGGCCATAGTCTGCCTACACATGAGACTGACTCATCACTGCGCGTCCACTGAGGTTTTCAGCGCGTATAACTTAGTGGCGTCGCGCCTCCCTGCCCTAGCCTTTTGAGCACAGTGAACAGTGGCATGGACTTCAAGTAGATCGAGTACGACTACGTGTCTTGAGAGACTTGTGTGTCGAGGCTTTAGAAAAAAGTTTCTGCAGGCGTGTAACATGTGTTCGCCAATTGGGGTTGCGTTGACCGGCTCAATCGCAGGTGTGCTTAGTCAGTTGCTGCTGTCCTTGTCAGATTCTGACTTAAGATTGAGGCCAAAGTGGATTTCTTTATGGTGTTGTTGGTGTACTGCAATGGCCAGGGAGGCACAGGGTTGGGAGGAGGGTGGGGCAGGAATCTCTCAGATCACACCAGATCAAAAATAGAGAAATGACACATGCTTCGTCCCGCTTTTGGCGGCTGGGATTAGCTGTAAATAATGCCAATGTTAGAGGTAACAAGGATGTTGCTGATCAGGGTTAGTTATTCATGAGCTTGTGAATGACACGTGTTGCGCCCTGCTCTTGGCTTACAATAAAACTGAGACGGTTGCGGTGCAATAGATGATCGGTGTAGACAGAAGCAACGAGCTGGGAGTAGACGAGATACTCATCGCTGATTAGGGTTGCAGGGGTAGGCCTGGAAGGATCTTGTAGTAGTATGAATTTGCCACAGTGACTTTTAAGGCACCGCTAGACTTACATTGACAATCTCCGTCTGCAGTGGCATAAGTAAAGTAGTCCTTTGTGCAGCGCGAGTCGACCATGACAGCTTCGAAACATCCTCGTACTCCGAGGTGTCTATAAGGCAGCGAAATGCCTTGTGCTGCTTGGGTTTCTGCGCGCCCCTTTCCGGCTTTCGCATAGGTGGGCAAGTCTGCGAAAGCAACAGTGTGACAAGCGGCCACTGTTGCTGCGTCACTGTTCGCAAGTACAGGGTGACGCCTTATTCATCTGTGTATGCTGTTTCAAGCTCAGGTGCAGCATTTACTCAAACAGAACGAGGCAGCTGGCCCACATGATGGTTGCCCCAGGAAAGGGCGCCTTGTACCTCCGATGCTCTGCACCTTTCGATACGCTTTTCGGTCGCCATTTGTCACGCAGCCTCCGTTGGTGATTGTGCCAGCAGCATTTCCAGTGAAAGTGTAGCAACTGCCATAGCAGTTGGGCCCCGACAGGCAGCCGTTGACCTCAATCGCAATGCAATCGGGCTGCGTATCGCAGAGCTGCTGGCACTGGGCCAGTGTCCTTCTTCCACCGTCCGCCCACTCCTGAGCGGCACCCCGTGGACAGCCGTTGAAGAGAAACACGTACGATGAGCCTTCACACAGTCCCGAGCGGTTATCACACGATAGGCAACCGCATAGTAAGGCATATACTGAGAAAGCGGGCTGACACATGGATTCTAACTAAGAGTCACATAGCACGGAATCCAGTTTCGACACATATGCATGATTCAACGCCGACTAGACAGAGAGGTGTTTTGGGATGTTGGGCTGCGTTTGTGCCTTTGCAATCCTTACAGAAGCGGTCCGGTGGCATGCCTGCAGCACGGCAGCTTAAGTATGGCGGCAGCTGATTTTTTGGATCATAACAGGCCTATGTGAAATGATTGCAGTGATGCCGATGGCTAACGATAACGATAATGACACCCGGTCACGGGCCTTATGAGAAATGCTCGCGATGATGGTAATCACAAGTCTCGTGAGAATCAATGCGATTCATGAGGGGGAAATGTGCTGACGATAATGACACACCCCGTCACAATAGTACCCTCACAAGCGATGAATCTGATTATGGCAATGACATCTTGACCCTCACAAGCGATGAATCTGGTTATGGCAATGACATCTTGGTACCCTCACAAGCGATGAATCTGGTTATGGCAATGACAGATGCCATGAGGAATAGATACGATGATGACGACCTTATCACCAGACCAGCCTCGCGAGCAGTGAGTGTGACTATGAAAATGAGGGAGTTCATAAGACATGGATAAGACGACGACACAGAACTCAGAATTCGGAATAAGGCTGCGCTCATGGGACTTGCCAACGCTGATAACAAAGACTGGGCTCATAAGGGCTAAGACACTAATAATGATTGAGCTCACAAGGACGAGCTAAGATACTAATAATGATTGAGCTCACAAGGAAGGGCTAAGACTCTAATTATGATTGAGCTCATAAGGACGGGCTAAGACACTAATAATGATTGAGCTCACAAGGAAGGGCTAAGACTCTAATTATGATTGAGCTCACAAGGACGAGCTAAGATACTAATAATGATTGAGCTCACAAGGACGAGCTAAGACACTAATAATGATTGAGCTCATAAGGACGGGCTAAGACACTAATAATGATTGAGCTCACAAGGAAGGGCTAAGACTCTAATTATGATTGAGCTCACAAGGAAGAGCTAAGACACCAATAATGATTGAGCTCACAAGGAAGGGCTAAGACTCTAATTATGATTGAGCTCACAAGGAAGAGCTAAGACACTAATAATGATTGAGCTCATAAGGAAGGGCTAAGACACTAATAATGATTGAGCTCATAAGGACGGGCTAAGACTCTAATTATGATTGAGCTCATAATGGTTGATAACTAAAAGCCTTGAGCCTTGATTGATCTTGGTTTTTGGAATCAATAGAACTTTGGATACGCATATTACACGTGCTGTGCGAGATCCCTCGGTCCTTGTCCGCTCGTTTGCGGATCAGCCTCATTTACATCTGCAAAAAACACTTCAATTTCTGTGTCTTCCACAACGCAGATAACCGGCCCGTGCCATGCTCATGCACTACTCAGGTCGCTATGAGCACAAACACATCGGCCGTTTCAGATACTGTCCGAACTATTTCCATGCCGTTTTCTTGTGTCGTGCTGCGCTGTGCTGTGCTGTTTCAACGGCCCTTTTCATATTTCGTTTTAAGACCTCCGGTGCGATCATGTCATGACTTTTTTATAAGCTTGGGCGTGATTTTTTCCATCGGATTCATGCGATTGGGTCTTGCGGTCCCAACAGCACAACCCCAGGGCAAGAAGTGGGGGGTCACCTGTGCTGTATTTGCCACTCGCGTCCAGAGCACCCATCCTAAACGCTGCAAGGCCAGGCAAACAATCAATACCAGGGATACGCTATCCTCTAACAGACATAAAACGCACAAGCCCGAGGCTCCTCATACAAAGAATGACCCCGGTCGCGCACATGGGGGACACACGAAGTCCACGCGCAAGTCCGTTCAAACAGCGTATACTTACGCAGGCATAACGCTCCAAGACAAGACGGGCAGCAAGCGACAGACACGTTTTCAAGTAATGCGCTCTTTACAGTTGTCCCCACTTTTACCAGTGTCGTGATTTTGACACAACACTCATTTTACTGTCGCTGGACTGTATTTGTTGACGATTTGGTCATTACTGCAACTCCGCACAAAGCAGCCACATGTTTCTGCATCCATTCAAAGTCCAGCCACTGCTGTGATTTCTGAAACAACAAAGGGCCACTTCATCTATATGTATCGTGATCGGTAACGCCGCTGCGCTTCAGACATGCACACACACACCTGCATCGGTGACGAATACAGACGACAATATATGTAATGTATCACATCGCAGTACCGCGTCCGACCTTGGCAAAATGCAAGCAACAAGGAATTCAACGGTACAAAGCTATTTCAATGATTTGCAAGAACATTCCACTGTGTCTAACCATTTGAAGGATGCGTCATCACTTGGATCTGCCACAAGAACGTACCTGGGACGATCTTGTAGAAGTCGACTTTTTCGTTGAAAAGCACGACCAGCCTATTTGTGTCCGTCTTGCAGCCGCAGTTCTTATCACCCCGTAGGACGTAATTGAAGTAGTCCTTCGAGCAACGGCTGTCCGCCAACACAGCTTCATAACACCCCTGTAATCCCAAGTCGAAGATGCCAAGCCATATACTTCCCGTTGGTGCAGTGTTTGCACTCGCCGCAGTACCTTTGCTGCCTGCCCAAGTATAGGTACTAAAGATGCTGTAATGATCCGTTTTATGGTCGCTCTGCACCGCCACCCCTCCTGTATATCCAGCTTTGCAACCACAGTTCTCATCACCCCGTGTGACGTAATTAAAGTAATCCTTCGTACAGCGGCTGTCTGCTATCACAGCTAGATAGCAGCCCCGCAATCCTAAGCCAAGCTTCTGCAACCACACATTCCCGCTTGTCTTATCTCGCACGGCGCCGACTCCTGCCCACATGTAGGCAGCTCCTGCCAATGTTAAACAAAGATGAGGTCCTTGCTGATTTGCTCTTCTACGCGTATTCGAAAAGAAGAACCCTGCTGTAGGATGCTTACAAGGCGAGCTATTAGGCAAGCGTAGCACTCGGTCACGGGGAAGCTATGCATCCAAAAATACGGCACAATATCCATATTTGGCCGAGTGGCGTCGGCGCAGCCGACGTGGCAAGGTAATGTTCCAAATGTAGGGTAAATTGGACAAGATTTGGGACATGCAGTTGAAAAGAGTGTGTATTCTCATTCGAACACGCCTTTCTTGTCCTAGTTAGAAAAATGTGAGGTATGCAATGACTAAACATACATTGAGCATCAGATCATCAATCGTTGCACGGTTTCCGTTGGTGTCGACTCAGATTAAATATGTGGCGCATGTTGCGCGCGCCTGAGTCGCTACGTGCATTACACGGGCGAGATTATACGGGCATGTAGCTGGTTCGTCTTACAGAAAGTTGTATGCTTATGGCTGCCGTGATTTCCCTTCAAACCCCTTTTGCTAACACGCTGACTAAGTGACACTTACCAAAAACGAAGGTTTCGTCATTCACTTTGGCTGGGGTCTGGCCGCTGACATGCTGCTTGGGATGGGACCCCAACTCAAGGGTCCCGAAGGCGACGCCTGCCATTCACAATTGCATCGTATTTCAAATATGTACCATGTCGTCGAATCGAAGGGGTAGGGCTATTTCGTTGCTGTACGAAGGCACACACGCACGTGCGCACAAATTCAAGTGCGCTTCGTAATTCACACATCAAACACTATGAGGCAGAACTGCGAGCTTAACTCTCACAGTCAGGGTTGTGAAACTGAGCTCGTATGACAACAGTCGTATCCCCGGACGCACGTACGCGCCCGCGCCCGCGCACGCAGGTACACACACGCACACACAGAGGGGGAGAGAAGAACATGACACGGACTCTTGTAAATGACACGCATGGAAACTGGCCTCAGACAGCACAGGTTGTCCTCGACAAACGCTAAGAAAAGATAGTATACTATAGAGAAAGTCGCCTGTTATCAGCGACATCAGGCCATGCATAGATCGCCACGAAGTGAATATCGACCCGGACTCACATTCATTCTGACTCATGAGAAGAAATGTGGTATAGAAGAAAGGCCAAGTAAGGGAATTTCCTGGTTGCGGTCGATGATACATCAAGGGAGTCAAAGTGGGATAGAAGGAGGGTCACAGATGGCCGACACAAGAGGCTAGCCATATTCTTGAGAGTCGTCGTCTCGCATTCGCTGTGGTGGCGGCCATGTATTTGAACAAAGTGTGTGAAATTTGTGGGACATGGTGTGTCGCTTCCGTTCGATGTGAAGAGGCGAACCCTGAGGATACTATCGAGGCAGGCAGTGAATGGCTGGTGTGGAGAGCCGTGCAGGGCCAAGCAGGGCCAAGCAACAAAAGATCGACGAGCCATTAGTCTGCTACGAAATGCTCGCTGGAGAGTATTACTCGGCAGTGTTGCGCAATCTCTCTTCGCGTTGTCTTCGAGGGCGCATGCTGTTTGCCTACAGGCTGGGTATAGTTCAGGGTGTGAATGCACCGCCGCTCGGAAGTGCCACCAGGTGCTTGACAGAGTACTCACATACGCTGCCGTTGCGGCTCGCGGTATCCCATTGGACGGTTGTTAGGTTGCTGATGGACATAGTAACGCTCAGGCTTGACTTGTACCGGCATTCGATTTTGTTCCCATTACTGTCCACACTAATCATTTTAAACTTGCCGTTCTCCGCAACGCCGAACACGAACATGTTGAACTTAAGCCTGGCGGCCGTCTGGTTGTACTCGTTGCCCATGTCAGTAACGAACGTACCACGGAAGCTGCCTAAGATGGCACATGTATCATACGAGCGTCATACGGTGACAGCCACGAATGGGATGAGTACCTAACAGGTTTATGCAGTTGATGCATTGACAGCACGATGACCCTAAACCTAAGCTAGGGGAGACTTTTATTCCATAAAGCAGTTGAAATGATGAAGCGCACCTTGTTCAACTTGCAGTCACTCGTTGACGAACGCAAATGGGGAACTAACAAAACATTTTGTACGACAAAACAGATGACTTTCGTTGCGAATTTCTGTTCCCCTGTCCTATCCGGTAACATATAGCCATTGGCTTGCACGGTCTTTGTATTGCATAAACCTTAGGTTGCGCCAAACCAAGTCCAGAAGTTGGTTTGAGTGCACGTTCTCATTCTTATAAACAACTCGGGCTAAAGAATGAGTCCCGTGCCCATGATCGAAAGAAAACTCCTGAAGTGGATGTGAAGACTAAACAGGCCACCCTTTGGATGAGAACAGTAATAAGTTGGGAGAGAAACCGACATGCAACCATTGAAGAGACATTTGAAGAGCCGCGCTGGAACATCAGTCAACCCTCCATTCGTGTTTCTCAAATCTGCACGTCTCTACTCTTCAACTGAACACAGGTTCATCTGAGAGCAGTTGGAACGCAGTCCCAGTACCGCGTGATGCAACTTGGAGCGAGTTCACTCTCCTTTGCACAGAATCACAAAGAGAAGTGCCAACTTCTTTATTATGGGGTGCGTAGACAGGACTGTTTTGGGATGAAACCTCCGTGAAATGCCATAAAAGTTTACACCACTGTTATGATGTGGTGCATTGTGTCACGTTAACACCACTGTTATGATGTGGTGCATTGTGTCACGTTTACACCACTGTTATGATGTGGTGCATTGTGTCACGTTGTTATGTGCTGTCTATTGTGTCACGTTTAAACCAGTGTTATGATGCGGTCCACTGTGTCACGCTGCTTCCTCAATTTTTAAAGAACGAAGGTGTTTCCACCTCCCTCACGCTATGCGCTGGCGTAATAGAAGGCGAACGTGGGCTTGATGTCCTTGCTGGTGACAAATGTCTGCCTGCACTGAGTTTTGCTTCTTAGGGTGATGGTAGCAGGTGGGGCGTTGAGCAGCAGCTTCGGTGTCCTTCAGCTTTGATCATCGCCCTTCTCAAAGCTTCGCCGTACCAGATTGAATACCGCCTTTTTATCAAGCTTGTGAATCAGGTTACAGCCACTAGAGCGCATAGGGGTGGCATCGAATGAGATCCATCGCGTCCGAAATACACGCCGGCATCAGCAAAAGCCGTTCAGGATTTCGTGGCATGACTTGACCTCGGCTTGAAGCTGTGAAATGGACAGCGTTGGCCCAAGAGTACTGAGGAGTTGTCGTTATTGGTCATCATACCGAAGTGCCATGAACGTAGTTATCAAACAGGGTGTATATTTAGTGTTCTGGTTCCAAACAGGGTTTGGTCAAACGAGAAGCAAAAACGGCATCACGCAGAAATAAGAAGCCTACTATGTTGCTTCAGATTAAGGTTGGTTAATCGTGCACACAGGTCATCGTGGATGATGGCTGAGGAAATTAAGCTCCGCAGCAGCAGCCATCCATAAAGCACAATCATTACCGGCAAAGCGCTTTACAAAAAGGGGGAGCGTAGACTGTTGACGCCACTCCTAACCAATGAACCCATCCCCTGCACTCGGCCCTTCTATCCTCCACCTGCCGTTGAGCCTAGCCTTGCACCACGAAAGTGGGTTTTTATGATGCAAATATCAGGGCAGGTCGGTGCTATGGGCGGGCGGGTGCGAGAGAAAGGCGGATTGTCGCTAAGAAGGGTGCTCTTGTACACGCTAGAGCCAGGACGCGTTGTGAGGTGACGTCGGTGCATAAGAGGCGAGAGTATGTGCACGGCAAAGTCAGTGCGTACACGACGAGGCTGGTGTGTGCACGGTGGGGTATGGCCTTGCAGGAAAGGGGCTCTTGAAGATGAGGTCCAATGCGTCCGGTGTGTTCAGCGCTGAGCTGCTCCCAGTGCCTGGGCACGAATGGCGGGGTTGCGGTAAAGAGACGAAGCGCGAGATTAGCCTTGGCGTAACCGGCCAATCTCGTGGCTGGAAAGGTCAGCATCACGTAATTGTTGCTCGAGGAAATGAGCGGCAAAGTCGTGACTGTCCAGCTTTGAGAAATCGCTTGCATCATCTCTCACTCAAAGTGGTTCCTATAGGTACTCTGCAACCCTCGCCACACCCGCGGGCACCCTGAGACCCTCACCACACCCACAGACACCCGACAACCCTCACCACACGGCGCCTACGTTATAAAAGCCATTCCCAGGGAGCGACGCTGCGCTGGGATTACCATGCCCCATCGTCGTTGTAGGAACCACCGGTCCGTTATCTGCGGCGATGTAAATGCCCATCGAGCCGTCTGGAGGAGACCCCCACAAATTGCTTCCAGGAACATGGTCAGCTAGCAGGAGCGGCATTAGCATTGAGGTGTGCTGATTGAGGTGTGCCGCTTGGTTAGATTTGCGTATGGCTCCAGGTATGGCTGTCGTTCGTATCCACAGGTCTGGCTCATTCAAGGCGATATTCATCACGCCACGACGGCGTTGCAATCACATGCATGGCCCTCTTCGTCTATGGCCTTATCCCTCGCCCTTGTCTGGCACTTTCTTTGTGCGTTACCCTGACTTCGATGGAAGCAAGGCTGATCGTCGCCCTTTGGCCGCAGCAACGCATTACTTTACTGGTCGACTTAAATAGCTGATCAAACTGTTACTGTGCCTAAACGGGTCTAGGTGGGGCTTTTCGTGCTGGGCGACAGTGGGGTCGACCCCGTGCGAAATTCCGCCACGCGCACCTGCTGCAGCTCCGCCAAGATGTGCTGCCGCACCCACCTTGCTTGCCGTTGTACTCACAGCAGCACTTGTACCCGAGACTACCATCGTCCGATGCTCTACCACTTGTCCCATCCGCTGATGCCCAAGGGCAGGAATGCTGTGCAGTCCAGCCACAGCCTGTGGAGGAACAGAAACCGTCACAAATGCCTTTCGGCACTGGGCCGCAGGAGAGAGAGCCCGATGTCCTCACGAGTTTTAGGGCGCTTGCCGGCCAAAACAACGAGAAGCTGCTCCCTTTCGGATACATCGCAACGCCGTTAACCTGCAAGCGGCACAGTCCAACACAATGCGATGCAACACAATGCGATGTAACACAGTACAATCGATGCAATACAGTACCAGGTAAGGCGCGACGATGCAAGGCCATACAATACAATGCCATGCCATGCAATGCAAACACACATCGAGAAAGAGAATCGAGTGAGGCAAACCTGGTGCTGTCAGTATCTTAGTTGAGTGAGGCCTGTGAGTGCCTGGGTGTGGAGGAGAACATCGAAGTTTCATGCTTTACGTATTACCGCGGCATTCATACTTGTCTTCCTCTTAGCTGGGTATAAATGCTCATACTTGGCTATGAATGCTTACACTTGGTCTTCCTCGTAGCTTGGTACAAATGCCCTAGCACCGCTTCAATGTGTACACTTTGGGGCGTTGGAGTTTGTCACTGCCACTATTTCGTGATAGGCTACCTTGACATACCGTTGCGTCTCAGATTTGGCTCAAATCCAGACTATGCATGCGAACCCAGCCCAGCCCACAGGTTTGTTCGAGAATGCCCAGCCAATCGAGGACGAATACGCATAGATTACGGATGCAGGTTGATAATGCGATCATTCCTGCAAATATTTAATTCATAAGCCTCCTTTACATGCATCATAGACCCCCGTGCAATATGAACAAACAGTCGAGGGACACAAGCTCGGTTCTATCAGAGTTTTGGCATGA
>Ga0099797_101788_pt1 | contig 10527 bp, 7 predicted proteins | sample Uncmet_Sort48C_1_FD_89871 | JGI IMG/M metagenome (GOLD analysis project Ga0099797, IMG submission 89871) | Marine eukaryotic communities from CALCOFI LINE 67, Pacific Ocean - C012_Sort48C_1 | ecosystem: Environmental > Aquatic > Marine > Oceanic | place: Pacific Ocean: Monterey Bay | collected... | reverse complement strand
GACGTGAGACAGAGACAAGCATCTTCGAACAGTCATTTTGAACAGCAACTTTGAATATTTTCGAGCGCCCATGGGTGCTGCGAAGCGAGCTTGAGCAGTACCTTCGAACGTCCAGGCGGTTCAAACCTGCTCTACGGCATATTTGAGGGCGCTGCGATTTGTGCCGCGAAGCCGGATTTGCAGGCCTGTGCACCGGATTTGCAGCGATTTACAATGCCTGTGCAGCGGATTTGCAGTGATTTGCACCGTGTGGCCGGCACAACAACCTCAAAACCTCCCAAGCCTTGTGAGGAAATTTCTGTGAACAAAAAAGTCTCTCTATCTCTCTATATATCTAAGCTGTGAATTCCTGTAGAGATGACAAATCTATGGCGACCCAGCCGCCCTTCTGCTTGTGGATTTGACCACTGACACTCCACCCAGACATCCTAGCCAGAGAGAGCCCCACTGGATGGGATAGCTCTGGCCTGGAGCAACTGATTTTTTTTTATCCATGACTTCTTTGCTCAGCGCGGACTCCCGGCTGCCGCTCCCGATGGGGACCTGGCTCTCGACTCTCATATATCTGGAATTACTGGATTTGAGGTGTCAGTGAATTCAAGACGTTTCACACCAAGCTGTAATTCCAGGTTGGTCGGCTCTGAATCCCAGGTTGGCCGGCATGGACTTCCAAGTTGACACCAGCCTGGAATGCCAGGCTGGTGCCAACGGCGCCCGAAGGGCTGGGCCAAAAACTAAACAACGAAAGCGATTGGCTCTCTCAAAGTTAGCTATGCTACACCGCATGACGAACCAAACCCAAGAAAAAAGGAATTATTCGCAAATACTTGTGGCTTTATATTAATACTTGGCAAGATGTTAATATTTCTGAAATTTAATATCTGCAAACATTTGTAACCATCCTGACATATTTGCGAATCGGTGCAGATATTCTTACATCTTTGCGAAAACATGTAAATGGCTGCAAAGATTCCCAGATATTCTAAAGGCTAGCAAATATTTGCAACCACATGTCAAATCAACTACTCAAAGTTGCTCAATAATCCTTCCGGCTGATTTATTAATCCTTCCGGGCCACATGGGGCCCATGGGGCCCATGGGACCATGGGGCCCAAGGGGCCCAAGGGGCCCCATGGGGCCCATGGGGCCGGGCCCGGGGCCCGGGCCCGGGTCTGCTTCCCGCGCCAATTTTGGGCCCGGGCCCGGGCCCGGGGCCCTCCAGGCCAGCCGGAAGGATTATTAAATCTGGCGGAAGGATTATTGCACACCTTCGAGTATAAGTGATGAACAACGAACAAGGTGGCAGAGAACATTCGAAACCGTATGACATGCAACGAAGAACGAACCCACTCCCAAAGTTATTTGATTGTGTGGGCGAAGTTTCGAGACTTGAAACATATATGTATGTGTATAGATATATATGTATACAAATGTTAACGGGTCTGGAGGCAGAGGGAGATTTTGCATCTCTCTCACTTCCAACAATGTTTTGCCCAACGAGTCTTGCTCCTAATCATAGATTACCGTACCTTTCCGGCAGGAATCAAAGACGAAGGTCAAACTGAATTGCAAATCATAACTAAAGCATGCTGAAGGAATAGTAAGACTATTCAAAAAGAGGACTTGTATTAGGCAACACTGCAGAGAGGAATGCTGGAATGGTACTTTTGACGAAATCGGGCACGAAAAAATCATATATATAATCGAAAATTCTCACGGAATTAATCAAGACTCACTGTGGTGTTCTGGAGCTTCACAAGTGGTTCGCCCCCCAAACACGTTTCAGGCACGAAACATGTCCAGCTGATATTCGGTGTACGCTGCCCCAAATAGCGTTGCACATCCTTGAGGCGAGGTACGCCGAATAGCGTTTCGACTGGAACTCTGGGTTTGCGAAGATTTGGTGGCCGGACGCATCCGTTTGTTTCTACAAACAAACACCAAACTGTCTCAAGAAAACAAATTCATGATGGACAACTTTTGAGAGCAACGATTGTTACTACAATATGTTCTGATATATTCCCTTCGCAACATGGCTGAAAAATCCCATTCCGAATTTGATTAATAGTTGTTTAGATGTGTGCTATAATATTCTTTTATATTTCTCACAGGGTTGCTTATTTCATTCCGTCAGCAATATAAGAAACAATTAAAACATTGAACACCAAATGTGATGGGCAAATTTTCGTTTTGTGTGTGTTTCCCAAAATGTGTTCTCCCCAAAGGGCTGGCCGAAGAACCTCTAAACATGGATTTGGTGTCAGTAAAATACCACATCGGAGCTCCGGATGCATAAATACCTCAGAACAGTGTGGATTTTCCAAACAAATCGAATGGGACTAGTCCCGGGACCTGGAAACGCGTAAAAACAATAAAACCAGTGGTCTGGCCAATCCCAACACATATATTTCTCACAAGGTGTTGCTTAATTTATTCCGTCAACAATAAGACTAATTATCTCCCAATGCCGACACAGTGCGCTATCTATGGAGGGCTGCAACATCGTGCAAGGCACGCAGGTGCATGCAAGCTGACCGGTTGCCGCACAGCCCAAACAAAAAGAATTCGCTCCATCATCGCCTCGGTGTGGGGCAAGGGCGAGATGGTTCACCAAGAGAGAACTACTCGACTGGCCCATATAATCGTTCCGGCCATTATTGTTTGGCCGAACTAACTGTTCCATGGGGCCGCATGGAGGCCATCGGGCCCATGGGGCTCATGGGGCCCATGCGGGCGGACGGCGGGCGGGTGGACGGCGGGCAGAGCACAAGAACATTGATCGCAATGATCATATTGGCCAATGGAGTACTTTACAAAACTCTGCCTCTTTCTTTTTGAATATTTATACATATATATACACATACAAATGGGAACATCTCTCTCTCTCTCTCTCTCTGTCTCTCTCGCTCACGCTCTATATATATTCACATGTATCCTATATTCCCTCTCTCTCTCTCTCTCTATTTTTTCTTTACCTCATTCTCTCTCTCTCTCTCTATATATATATATACAATATTATATGTATATATATATATATATATATATAATATATATATATATATATATATATATATATATTATAATATATGTATACGGCGGCCCCTCGCCGTCCCATCGGCGATCTCTCAATGGCCCCTCGGCGCCCCACTGGCGAACCCTCAGCGGCCCCAAGCTGGTGAATGAGACCAAGCCCTGTTTCGGCGGGGGCATTCCCCGAACCCCCATTGGGCAGCCTTATGGCCGCCATTATGTCGGCAACATCTGTCCCTTAGGCTGACAAAACTATATAACATTCAAGTTTAACATCCAGACCCGGGTTACAAACAAAGCGATCGATCGACTCCAGTGTACATTGAAAACTTGAACCGACCACATTGCGGATAAGTACATCAAACAACTTATATCCTTTTGATAAGTCAATACGGCCTACTGTCAAGGTGCGGCGGCACAACGCCGTGAAACCTTTATGAAACAACAATGTGAAAACACTTGTACCATTTTTAAGAGTTAGCTTGCAAAAGCTTACACAAGTTGTGGCTGCTACATTATACTAACACAGGCTCCTGGGAAGAAACTTCTTAAGATGTTGTGCAGGTTCATAAAGAAATATATAATCATGTATGTAAATGTACGTAGCAAGCTCCTGAAAGGTGATTTCCTCATGATGTTGATGCATTTCCATACGGTTGACGGAATTAATTAAGCAACACTTTGGTGTTCTAGAGGTTTACACGGTTCGCCACATAAGCCCGTTTTGGGCATTGAAAATCCAATACCACGGTCATATTTTCGTTTTGGGTGCATTTTTCGAAAATGTGTTCTCCGCAAAGGGCTGGCCACAGAACCTCCTGCAATGGCTTTGGTGTCCATAAAATACAACATCGGAGCTCCGGACGCCTAAACACCTGAGAATAGCACGATTTGTTGTGACGAATCGAAAGGGACTGGTCCCGGGACCTGGAAACGGGTGAACAAAAAAAATCCGGCCAAGCCTATATATTTCTTACAAGGTGTTGCTTAATTTATTCCGTCAACAGTATGTGCTTGATACATGAGGGTATCCGGTTAAGAAAATATGTTGTCCGCAAACAAAGTGGCGAGCCCAAACAGGAAAATCAAAGAAAGCAACCTTTTTCTACACGAAACCGCTCGAGAACGAAGATCTCGGTGCGATAATTGGACCAACCGAATCCGAATTGCATTCCTTGTCTTTTTTCAGATGCCATGAATTCCGTAATTTTGACCCCCCGGAGGGCGCGGCCAAAGGCGCAAGGCAAATGCATATAAAGCAAATCAGAAGCAATGTATACATATTCGTAACAAAAAAACAAATTACACCAATAGAAAACAACATGTTTATATCAAATCACCGCCGTCCGTAGACAGAGACACTTTTGAATTGAAAACAATACTAAACTTAACCGGAGACCCTCATGTTCATCTGCAAACTGATGCAAAAGTACTCAGCGAGCTCCTGGCTATGATTTGTGAACGATTTTCATACACTTTCCTCCGGCCATATATGCAAAATGGCAACTCCTGCGGCAAATTCGATGAAATCGCGGCCCGGAGCTGGCTAGGAGGGTCCCGGGGTCTGGGGACCGCAAAACTAAATCGGCCAGGGGAGGACACACTGACGCCAACTTGACCACCCGACACAGCATTTGGCCTTCAAGGCCATACACAGACAGGCCGGCACCCTACTCATACTTCTAATTTTGTAGATTTCAATGAGCCCCTGCCCCCTGCTCTACCGCCCAGGATTGCTCGGGTAAGCAGAATCAAGTTAGAATTGTTTTACAGGGTTTTGAGCCGAACCCTGGTCCGTGAACACTTTGCATTGGGGGCAAGTCGCGAAGACGCTGAATTTACCGGAGGTTTTGCGTCTGTAGCGTTCGTTGCAATCAGTTTCGTGTCCGAATTCATACTTTGGAATCCTGTCGCCTTGTTGTTGCAAGTATGCCCGAGCAATGGCGGGACCATCCATTGGACTGTGTACATTGTGCTGGCATGTCCATGTTTGGCCTAGAAGGAGCTGTGCATCTACTGCGCAAAGTGGAAACAGTGACTGCGACCACGGGGCTTCCACTCAAGTAGCCCTGGCCGGGCTGGCAACAATTGGTCGCCAAAGACGTTGTCGGGTCTTTGCCCCTATTGGTCGGGGGGCACAAATATTAATGATTCTCAAATGCAAGCACTGCCATCTATCCGTCGGGATTGGCGAGGACGTCGAAGTACAATGACATCTAGTGGATGCCCGATATTTGCCCACGGGTGTTTTGGACTCCGACCTCAACCCGCTTCGGTGCTGGGATCCCGGTCAGCCCTGAGAAGGTTGCCTCTTTGCTGCAGGCACCGCGGTGCAAAGTCTTCACTAAGAGCCGCCTGGCAAAGTTGCTCGAGCAGATTCTTGAAGATCCTATCTTGATTACCCAGTTGTTAACAAAATACCCCAAATGTCGTTTTGATTGAAGTCTATTACTCGAACTATGTCATGTATTTGGCAATTACTTAATTTGTATGCATGTCAATGACAGGGTCCTCGCAGAAATCATACCGTTTCCTTTTGTTGTCACTTTCCCACCCTTTTAGGGTTCGGAGCTATCCAAGAAATATGTAGAATTTCAACTATTCTCGTTTATACACTGGGCGGTACTACACCCACGTGCGAAAACTAACTTCCGCTATAGATTTGTTCATTTCCTTGATTTCCCTCGATTTTAATTGAAAAACCTTTCAAAAGAAGTCGAGGACGTGTTAAAAATGCATCTGGGGTGTTTTGTGCATGGAAGTTGCATGTGAAACTGGTGAAACCATTGTGTAGCCGATAAAATCCAAACATGTGGGGATTTTCATAATTTGGGGAGGTTCTTTGGCCAGCCCTTTGGGGAGAACACATTTCCGCACAACGCACCCACCAGAAAATCGCCCCTAAATATTGCAATTCCGTTTGATTTAACGGATGTGTTTTTGTATGCGTGTTTCAGTCCGCTTTGCATGTATATTACAGTAAATGTCAAGCGGAAGTTAGTTTTTGCACATGCATGTAGTATCAAACTTGCAAGAGTTTCGAAAAACAAACAAAAACACGGACAGTACCCTGAGCTCTCCGGAGACATCCTGCCGCCCCAGTACCGGTTTTTGTTCGACAGCATTTTCAGAATTTTGAATCCTCGTTTATACACTAGGCGGTACTAGTGTCAATATTGGAATAGTGTCAAAAAAAACGGACAGCAACCTGAGCTCTCCGGAGACATTCCTCCGGCGGACCGCCCCAGTACCAATTTTTGTTGAACATCATTTTCGGGATTTGTAACCCCCAGAGGGCACAACCAAACTAGATACAAAACCACCGATTCTACAAATATTCTATATCAAAAAACAGACATCGAATTATTTAAATGCATACGAAATATATACCTAAGTCTATCCCCTGTGTCATCAAATTTCTCAGCCGACCATTTTGCACAACTCCTGCGGCAAATTCGACAAAATTGCCGGCCGTACCTGATGATAAGGGCCCCGGGGTCTGGGGACCAGAAAATAAGCTGTGAAACCCTTGCAATATTTATAATGCCTACAGAACATAGGAGGTCCAGCTTCCAATGGTCTGTCTTTGCACTCATTGTTACTGCACGCGGGTTTGCCTGTACCCGTGGGTGCTCTGCGAGGCTCTTGGCACGCGCCCCGCGCGGCCCAGGTCGGCGGAGATCCTCGTCAGGGCGTCTGGGTGACAAGGAGATCCAATCGGTTGGTGGCAAGGTGCTCTGGCAAGTCACTAGGATTTTTAGGTGTTGGGTCTTTTCGTTCTTTATGCGAGACAAAAACTTCATAGAACAGGTCGGCAACCTGTTGTAATGCATCGGGGATGCTGTTGCATCGAAGTTGCATTTTTGAATTGCTAGACACATTGTGAAATCGATAATGCCCAAGACTGCTTGGATTTTCAAAATTTGTTGGGTTTGTTTGGCCCAACTCTTGAATAAAATGTGCTTTTGAATAATGCACCCCCAAACAATCGCAAAAGGCTTTCCTAGGGTCCTACTCGAAGAGCGTCCATGATATTGATTGCTTAGCGTTTTTCATTTTCTTTCCCTCAAGCGTTTTAGATATTATTGGATAATGTCGGAGTGTTCTGTGAAATATATGTGATGAATGTATATTGTGTTGTTCGATTGCATCACGAACTTATGTGAATCCCATCTTACTTATATGATTTCATTGGAATTTCTTGGAAGCTCTTTGGCTTTCTTGGATTTCCATCGGATGTCTTGGAGATGTTAGACTTGCTATGGGGACTCTTGGATTTGCTTTGGAATCCATTTCGTTTCAACTTGTTCGAAGAGAAGTATGCGCTCTATTCGAGCCATCCCTGAGGTGAGACAGACAAGCACGATGCAACTGCAAGCTATGGTGTATATACGTTATGTTATCAGGCTTGACTTACTCAGAGCCTGTGTCTGCTAGATCATGTCTATGCTCTTCTGGCATGTTCTGGTATATATATATATATTATCCCACCCCGTGTCGGATCTGGTACACTCTGGGGTATGGGGTGCCAGCTTGACTTGAGCCAAAATGGATACGGGTATTTCCGGTTTGTCTGGTGGTTATTTCCATGCTGGCATTGTAGGCCTATGCACCGGCCCCTCACTACTTGCCGAACCCTACTTTCTTGGCAACCCCTATCTTGATTATATGTATATATATATATATATATATCCGTCCTGTGGGGGAGGGCCTCACCTGAAGTTCATGAGAGGCTCCGTCCCTCAAGCTCCCGTTATGGTGTAAGGTTCATCTTGCTCGATAAGCGCTAGGGGGCGACTAGGCCATCCCGACCCCAAGACTGCTCGGGCAAGCAAAATAAAGTTTCAAATATTCGTCTTGGAGGTTTGGCCGAATCCTGGTCCGGGACGTCTTCCAATGGATTCAGGCCACGGAGACGTCGAAGTTGCCGGTGTTTTTGAGTCTGTAGCGTCCTTGGCGGTCAGTTTCGTGCCCGAATTCATATTTTGGAACACTGTCGTGGGGGAGATAACAAACAACACATAGTTCCAAGCAATTCACTTACAGCATTTGCTTCCGCATGTACTTTCTGCTTTTGACCCATGTTGTATTTTCTGCTTTTGGCCCCTATTGTAGTTTTCTGCTGTTGGCCCATATTATATTGTATTTCTGGGCCGGCTGGGGCCACGTTTCATTGTTTTTTCAGCTTCCCTGTGATCAAGATATGTGGCTTCCCTCCACACCTGCATCAGGGATGGTCACACGAATCCATAAGAATTCTCACCAAAACCAATAGTCCCTGAGGCAATCCAAGAACATCCAATAGCTTTATATAAAATGAAAGACTTCCCAGGACCAAACCATTTCGAACAATAAAACAAGAAACTAACATAATATTGTTTTGTACATATTGGTTTGGTGTTTGTAGGCATGGCAGCACCGCCACACAACACAACTGCAAGTGTTGCGGCACAACGCCAATAAATGGGCAATTATTGGAGGATGATGAAAATCCTCTCCAAGTATTGGAACATAAGTGCGGTATCGAAGACTCACGAAATGCTGCGGCGAATCATTGAAACCTGTCATGTCATAATATGTTCGCAAATATTTGACAAGTCACGGTTGGGGCATATGTGGGGGGTGGGGGGGTGGGGGGGTGGGGCGTGCAGTGCGTGGGGGGAAAGAGCACAAACTGCCATACCAATGACCACAAAGGGGGGCAGCGGCCGGAGGATGCCGGCCCCTTTGTGATCCTTACTTATCATTGTTATATTGACCTCGCAATAATTTAGGGGGTTGTCTAACCCCTTAAATTATGGTGATACTTCGTCTGTACAGTCCCATAAATGATTGTCAAGTGCACCTTCCTTCAAAACGAATCTGTCATATTGGATAGTTTTTGTTTGACATTCCCATGGTTTTTAATTCCCGGAGGCTCCCACAACAAGAAAATATTGCAAGAAAGATAACAACTCCTCTGTTAAAATATTATGCAAAATACGATCAAAAACAATACACATGTTTAAGAATCTAAAAAAACACAAAAACGGCCAGCACCCTGAGCTATCCAGAGCGGTCCCCCACCCCATTACCCATTTGTATTAGGTCAAAATTGTGCCCGTTTTCATCACATCTCTCATTCGACCATTTTGCGCAACTCCTGCGGCGAATTCGATGCAATTGCGGGCCGGACCTGATTATGAGGGTCTGGGGTCTGGGCACCGGCAAATAGGGTTTGAAATCTTGCACTATTAATTAAGCCTATGGTTCATACACATATTATGTATATAATCTACCAAACCCGCCGTTAATCCCATATGAACGCTGATATGCCCCACTTACTTTGCATTGCAACTCCAGCGCAAGTGGTGATGGCTGTCCTTGCGCAATTGCTTCAGCAGTGCGGCTTCTGCGTCACTGCCTTGCAACACGGACGGCATGAAAAGGTTGATAAAAGCCCTAAACCCTAACCCTGCATGGAACAACATACAACCGTAGAAACAGGCCAACAATGGCGTCATTGCGCAACTCCTGCGGAACTCCTGCGGCAATTTCCATGAAATCGCGACCCGGAGTTGGCTATGGGCGTCCCGGCATCTGGGGACCGGAAAACTAAAAATATTTAACTAAATAAGCTTTGTATATATATATATATATATATATATATATATATATATATATATATGGTCACCCCCCCCACACTGACACAGGTTTTGTCTAATTCTTATCCGTACCAGAGTTGCGAAAAACTACATGCATGCATTATTCACTGCCAAGGAATACTACAGGGGGCAGTATGAGGCCGAGCTGACCAAGCCCAGTTGGCCTAGCTCAGCTGGCGTAGCCGAGCTGGTCTAGAGCCTCCAGTCACGAATTCCTTGGAAAAACCAAAAAAATCAAAGAAACCAAAGAAATTCCATAAAAAAACAGCAAAAAACCATAGAAAATGACCAAAAAAACCAAAAAAACCAAAACCCACAGCTAAATGACCACCCCCCCGGCTTGCCTAAGTGCTGCGGGTTTTGTTTTTTTTGGTTTTTTGGGTCATTTTCAATTGTTTTTTGGTGTTTTTTGTTGATTTTCTTTGATTTCTTTGGTGTTTTTTGTTTTTTTTCAATGGTTTTTTAGTGTTTTTTGTGGATTTTCTTTGATTTCTTTGGTTTTCTTAGTTTTTTCAAGGAATTCATGACTTGAGGCTCTAAGCCAGCTGGGCTAGGCCAGCTGAGCTAGGCCAGCTGGGCTTGGCCAGCCCGTCAATCTTCAATCTTCAATCCAATGAGCCCAAAATAATTTTTTTTAATTTTATTAAAAAAATTTTATTTTGAGGTGAGCAAAAATCACTCGCAAATACAGAATACGGATCCCCCCTTCACTGATGCTGGGCAAAGTACCGGGTCTGTGGGTAAACCTACATATAGGTATCCCATCGTTGGAGGTGGTCTCATATTGATAACTCAAAGAGTGGACTTATGACATTTGCACATCATGTCGGCTCAGCTGGTGAAGCTCTCTTCT
>Ga0099797_101787_pt1 | contig 10530 bp, 11 predicted proteins | sample Uncmet_Sort48C_1_FD_89871 | JGI IMG/M metagenome (GOLD analysis project Ga0099797, IMG submission 89871) | Marine eukaryotic communities from CALCOFI LINE 67, Pacific Ocean - C012_Sort48C_1 | ecosystem: Environmental > Aquatic > Marine > Oceanic | place: Pacific Ocean: Monterey Bay | collected... | reverse complement strand
TTCATGATAGCAATACAGAAGATGATTTTAATCCAAAAAAAGCAGAAGGAGACCTTCGTCGAACGAACTCGACTCCTGCGTAGTGTCTCTCCCGTAGTAAGTACTCCCGGTAATTTCAACGGTAACATTAGGGTGACTACTTCCACCGCTGCCGTACCCAACTTGTTTATTTGGACCTCCTGGCACTGCTGTAGTTCCTCCTCGATTGTAATTCTCGTTCAGATTCCAGCCCGCTAGAGGAGGTTGTGCGCCCGCGGTGGCAGGCGGATTGCCTACTCCTCCCGTCATAGACGATGATGACCCTACAGGATGGTGCGGCTGCTGATTATAGGACTGCGAATTCGCAGGATGATTCTGAGAATGCTGCTGTGGCGGCTGCTGTGGTGCTACTGGGGGCCCAACTGTATCGACGGGGGGGCCCCCAGCGGAACTCCGGACCGGCTTCTGGCGTTCCTCCGGGAGGTCCGGGCGGAGGAACTATCACCGGGCCTTCTCCCCACCCGCCGTGGCTGCCCGTGGCCCCAAACCCGGTTGGGGGGCCGAAAGCGCCGCTGGCACTGGTACTACTTGGGTCAGGGTCCCAATACTGATTGCCTTGCCCGGACATATTACTTTGGATTTCTACTAGCGAGAACTAGATTTCACTACATAGGAGCAAGTGCACCAATGAACTTTAAACTACATGGTAGAATGATTTCACGTTAAACTACAAAGCAGCAAGGACTACAATTTGGGAATACATGACAACAAATCGAACATACACACACGGAGGACCTTACCCCCTCCTTTTGCCCCGTTCCCCTTCTGTGTCTTGAGCCAAGTATATTATGTGACAATCACACTGTCTTGAGCCCCGTTCGCAACCTTCATATTATATTTCATACCGCACTGCCAGTTCGATTCGCAGACTAACTATATACAAAACAATTTTTGCTATTCATTGAAGATTTTTTGCACATTTACGTCGACTCGCGAAAAGGGATCACCAAGATCTTGGCCTTCTTCCTTGAACCGGGACGCACCCCCCTGATGAGAACCTCCCTCTCCATCCCGCGCTGCTACATACTCTCCACAGAGGCGCATCGGAGCTGCTTCTGCTCCGTTACCATTGTTTTTGCGAAGGGTCAACTCCGCACTTGAAAGACCTTTTTTTTTCATCTTCTTCCGCAATAGTACTAGCATAATCAACACAACATGATCTTTCCGAGTAATATACTCAAAAAAAAAAAACCGGAAACTGCTTCCTCGACATTTTTGTAGACCGTCACAGTTTGCTCTTTGCCCGAATTCTGCCTCCTCCCCACCAGCAGATTCGTCTCCGGACAGATGGAAAACCGTAGGAATTCTGATTTCTCGAAGCTCTCCCCCAGTTGCTTTCCTCGGCCGATCGCGCCAAACAACGACTCCACGCTAGATTTGGGCGAAATCTTTTTCAATGAACTCTCTCCTCCGTAAACATCAAGTTCTTTTTGTAAATTCCGTATTATCATTTCAAAATTTTCGATCTGCTTTTGCGCCCCCTCTAGATCACTCGCCTTTTGCTTCTCCAGCGTGCTTATCGTAGCGTCCTGGTTCGCCACAATCGCCTTCCAGCTCTCTTCGGTTTCTAATCTATCCTCCTTCTCCTGCTTCAGCTGTTTTTCCAACTCCCGGTTTTCGAAAAAAGCCTGGTCGCGGGCCCGGTGGGCCGCCTGGTGACGAACTTCGGCCTCTGCCATTTCTTGCTGTTTTTCCGTGAATGCGGCGTGCTGCACATCTAGAACTTTCAAACGCTCCTCCGCCACTCCCCTTTGCGCTTCGACATCCGCTACATGCCTCTTTAATGAAAATATCTCCTCCCTGAGAGCTAAGAATTTTTTTTCGGTGTCGTCACGCTCTTCCTCTGCCAGAAGCACCCGCTCGCGCCACCGCTGGTCCGCCGCTGACAAGGCTTCCGTGTGCAAATCATCACATTCGCGTAATAATCGAATCTTTTCCTTCTGGGTTTCCACCACCTGTTTTTCGAGTTCTTCGGTCTTCTGCGTATGTACGTTCGATCTTTCGCGTTCTTTTTCGGTAAATCCGGCCAGCTCGTCCTGCAGATCCGAAACGGTTTTGTGCAAATCTTCATTGGTCCTTTCCGAAAATTGCAGCTTCTTGGTTAGCAGAAGGGTCTTCTCGTTCATATTTTCATTCTTCACTTTGAGGCTATAATTTTCTTCCTTCAGTTTCTGCACAACCGTCGGGCGGCAGCTGGCAGCCGTCTGTTCGTCCATGACCTCCCCTTCCGAGGCTTCGACTAGGCGGCACGCGGCCGGCGACACGTCCGAATCAAGACTAGCATCAACAATTTCGCCCTCTTCTACGGAGGAGTAAGCGGTCCACAACTTTTTTTTTGCGATCTCCTGCACAGCCTTGCGCGGGCCGCCATGCTCTTTTAGGAGAACCTCCATCTGCTCAGTTTGCTCAGTCAACGCGAAGACTTTGGCCTGACTTTTTTCCAGCTTTTCGAGTAATTGCTCTTCGACGGCAGTGTAAACTCCGCCGTTCTCCCCATTTTTTGCTCCGTCACCGTCGTCATTGGCCAACAAAGATGCCAAATAGTTGTCGCAAAATTTGCCCCTGGTTCTTTCTCCTGCAGTGTTTTTTGACTGTGTGCGAAGCGCCCGCTCGTCCTCGAGCTGCTGGGTCCGTAACTTCAAAAGGCGAACGTCCCCTGGGTGGTGCAAAAGAAACAGAGGAACGTTCTCTGCTTCTTTTGCACCACCCAGGGGACGTTCGCCTTTTGGAGTTACAGATCCAGCAGCTCGAGGACGAGCAGGCGCTTTGCACTTATATCAATGTTTTCACCAATGTCGGATTCTGACGGCGGCGGAGGCGGCAGCGACACTTTTGTGTTCTGATATCTGGTCCCGCTACGGGGGTCAATAATCTCGGCGGTTCCCATTTTATCCAACTCTTCTCCACTTGCAATAGGTGGTGCATATTTGCGATTAATGGGTTGTTCCTGCAACCCAGGAAAACGACTTTTATCGCCGATTTTTTTTGCTGTTGCCAAAACTGTTTGTGCCCGTTCGAATGTGTTTGTTTGCAAGGGTGCTTGTTGCAGGTCGGCCGACCGCTCCACTTGTAGTGGAATCGGTTCCCGAAAGGCGCGTTGTCGCCTCTTTGGGTGCCTATCAACCATTTTCTGTGACGTGAGCCAAGATTTAATAACTACAGTCTACATAGGAGCAAGTGCACACTCTATCAACATCAGATATGATATCAATTCATAGAGACTGTTGTACAATTCGGAACCCTACATGACAACGAATCGAACATACACACACGGGGGACCTCACACTAAAATATAGGAAAGGAGTCGCAGGACGCAGAGGCGCCGCACCATTTATAATTGTATTAATGTACTACATATTATTCATATTTTGAAAAAATATTCGCGGGTTCGCAAGATTCTTTCAGAAATTCAATCGCGTCTCTTCGAGATTTGTGTATAGATTTTAATTAACCAAAGAAACAAAATAGGCAAATACTACAACAGCCGTTCGACTTGTTGTTGTGAAATGAGCAGTGTCACGATGAAAATGCAGAATAGGTCAGTTGAAGAAATCGTATATAGGCAATATTAGTAAAATTCCAGTCAATTCTCGCGCATTTATGTATTCAATTCTTAACTAAGCGCTATCGTTTAGCAAGTGTATTATTCAAGCTACAACAACACATTATATACAGAATATTTGTTTGCGATCAGTATTACCTCTTCGAAAAAAAATGTAGACCTCATTATTGAGAGAGAGTTTTGGCCATGATAAATGTGCAATCGTATGCGTTCCTGTGTGACTGCAATTTAATAAAACAGAGTACCTAAATCATGTTGCTTAAATACCAAAAACAAAAGCTACCATCTTGCAGTAGAAATAATATTGCGTGGGTGAAGACCAGCGCTTTTTTTTTTGGCACCTAGGAAGAAGCTGGGAATTCAGAATCTGGGAACAGCAATCCAGAAAAAGCTTTCTGAGCTTGCTCCTTTCTGCAGACGGGGAAAGATATAATACAAAACGTGCTGAGCTACATGCAGACCATAATACGCCTTAACTGCTGTACCGACGGTCATAATAGGCGTAATATAGTCTTCATATTACAAAAAGAAAACCTGTTATAGAATTGACATAGTGCTAGTCATAGTTAGTTCGGCTTGTAGTCAAAGCCATGAGAAATCCCGGAGACTGCCATATTGTGATCCTCCTGGGGCTCCCTCTAGTATACGAAACGACACCAAATATTGGAGAAGAAACTTTCCATAAATTATACGGGCAAGCAACATTTGAATAATCACGCGATCTTGCCTTTCGGTATGTCTTTCGCTAGTTTTTCCAATTTAGAAAAGTCGCCACTGCAGGTGTCGACGACGTGGCCGGGGACCGAAAACATGTTCACCCACATCTTCGTGATGTAGTAGCACCAGATGATCTGCAGGCCCAACATACCCGTCAACGCCCACAGCAGGATGTTCCCGCACCACCACATGCCGGGAGTAAGGGACTTTTTTTGTTTTGCTTTTCTTGACAATTTATATTGTTTACGAGGAGACAAATGGAAGGTGCCACAACTATATTGAACAACGATACCTACCAGATATGATATTTCGTAAAAAAAGACCATGGTCTCGAAGGAAAGCAAGAAGCATCCTGCCTGGCTAAAAAGTGCGGCAACCTCCGATCCGAAGCAGATGACGCGCGACACCTGTAATCCTGTTGATGACGACACATGGGTCAAGCGTTTTTGACAAAAACGCGTTTTTGACACATGGGAAGAGAATGGGGAAGTGACAAAAACTTTTTTTCACTTCCCCATTCTCGTCGCCCCTCCGAATTAAGAACATCATATCATTCCACAAGAGAATTCAACAGCGAAAAGAAAACCATCCACGTGTTGCTGACTGCGCCCATTGCGAAGAACTGGCACAGCTCATAGCCTGTGTAGCTGGTGCCCGTCAGGTCGGAGGACGCCAAATGATAACCCTTCGCGAGATACATCACCACGTCGGCGATGTCTAGCGTGGTCATCACGTGTAAACCAACGCGATGCATGCCGCCGATGTTGAACGCGAGATGAATCAAGCCGAGAGTCAGAACCTTATCAATATTTATTGCTTTTATTATCATAGTATAGAAGTCAATCCTTTTATTATACCCGAAAGTCATATTACACAGTCACATTGTATCGGGAAAAATCAGACGAAAAATAATAACTAAAATATACGTGGTGCGTGAACATCATCAGAAAGTCGGATCGGCTCCTGTCGTACAGGACGTTCTCGATCAGGCCGTGCGCGTACCAGCTAACCTGAAAACATGCGAAAAGCAGCAGTTCTTCCATCAACTCCGGGTCGGCCGCCCGGTCTTTGCTCACGTGCGGCAGGCCCCACGTCAGGTGGCCTAAATGGCCCTGGTTAATAACGCTCCACTCAAACTTGTACATCAACCTGGCTCCCTCGATGAACATCCCCAAATACGCGATGGCGTGCCAGCAGTACTTCTTGAATTTGGCCTATAAATTGTTTAGAATTTTTATGGTGTGTTCACCTCAATAGGACTATAAATTTGATCAGAATCACGCATGCTGTACTGTATTCGCTATTAATTTTAATCGACAAATCTAGACCGAGTCATCTAGATCGAAACTGCCGTTGCTTATTATAGAATACACTGTATAGTGCCTCTCACTGAATGTCCTGAAATATTATCTTTTGAAATTTTCGTGAACCTTCAGCAACGACCGTTGCACCTCTTCTAGCGCTGGGTCCATGCCTTTCGGCCCTCTTGGCACGTACCGCTCTGCGAGACTGCCGAATATCTTGTTTTTTATTTGCTGTGCACTGTGCAGCAGCATAGTCACTTAAATCATAGTTCTATTATAAATATCATGTGAACCGGTGCCGAAAATGAACCGGTGCCGAAAAATCATAGTTCTGACCACCACCGGTGCCGAAATGAATGTTATAAATACCATGTGACAACACGCATATTATGTACCGTCCTGTACAGCACGAATCGCATCGCCAGCAGAGCCGCAGTGATGGCCGCCGCGGCCGGCCACCAATTTATTGCGCCACGCAGCAGGGGCGTGTTTCCGAACTGTTATTATATCAATTTATATTCGCACTTTTTTCCTCTGTATATTCTGTATACGGTTGCATGATGGTCTGGAATGGGCCCCGCAATACGACGGAGCACACAATTACTAATACACTGCCCTGTTAATGAACGGTGCGAAACTATTCCTTACGTAAATACTACGTCAATACGAAAAATTGGCAGTACTGTCGCTGCGCCCTCCTCGTAGGTTGCCTGCGCGCCCGGATAATCATACGAAGTACATGAAGATGCCTTTCTTACATTTTTTTTGAAAAAGAAGCCTCTCAGTCGACTATTCAGACAATGCTGCTGTTCATATTAACTAAATACAACGAAAAAACATTATATTGAGCGAGTGGAAGACATTATTTTAACCCAAAAGGCTCATCAACTAACAATGAATGTACTTCCGACGTCCCTAGCAACGAGAACGCCCTTTCGTACGAAGAAACCGCCATTTCCGCCGAGTCCGTCATGTTATTTTGCGTCCCCACAGGATACTATATATTATCTCGCTTAGTGTAATAACGAAGACGGCGTAGCGGCTTGCTTGCGAAGCGTATGTGAACGACGACCGGGTTTCACCCACTATTTTAATATGTAGACAACAACCGTAGACGAAAGGACCCAGAGAGTACACGCAGAGACAGACTAGAACTAAAAAACAGGAATGACTCGCTCTCAACTATCTATACCAAAGAGCAAAGAACAAAAACAAGTTTTCACTTCCGCGTACTTTTACTGTTTGCCACATCGTTACCACTGTTCACCATTGAGCTACTAAATTTCATGGCGAACCATCTTAGTACATCGTACGTATTATCATATAATTACGCAAAAACCACAATTGCTACTCGCATTGAGTGTTAACCCAAACCACAATTGCATACTCACCTTGTATTAACTCTACACGACTACGCAGCCTTCTCGCGCTTTTTCTCGCGCTTCGCCAAATTATTCGCGCTTGCCAACCCGCTTGCCAGCCGTCCGCGCCTTGCCCACACGGCTGTAAAGAAGGTACAAGGGGAAGACCACCCACACGGCCCCGCACGCCCGATCGAGGTGCGATAGCCAACTAGCCGGTTCTTCACGCCGCATGATACCCGGTGCGTAGTATGTGATCGCGCCCGCGAATTGCACGGCCAGAGCGAACATCTCGGCGTGATATCTAATGCTTAAGACTCTTTTCTTTCTGAATGCCAAAACCGGAAGACACACTATACGGCTATGGGGAACTATTGAATCTCAAATCCTGGAACATATCGCATGTAAATCCGATGGTCTGCTGGACACGCTAAACTTTTTGTACAGACTAAGAACAACTGGACAAATTCTTATCGGCGAAATAATAAGAGAGAAATGAACCTTGCCGGGTCCCCCACCCAATACAAATACAGCACCCACGCGGCGAGAGGCGCTTCCACGAGCAATTCCAGTAAATACGCGGCGTCAAGATGCTGTCGAAGCGGGTGCCACTGCTCTTCTAAGTGTGCCGGATTCATCCGTTTATACAGATCCGTGAGAACAGGCATGACCTGATAATAGCCCGACAGCACGTCACACCCGATGTGGAACCAAAACAGGTTGCAGAGCCACCAATTCATTGACGCGTGCTCGGAGGTAACGAAAAGCTCGGCTTGTAACAAAAAGCGGAGACAGAAAACCCCCAGAACGACGGGGAAGAAAGTCCCCAAAAAAAGCGGATTTTTGAGCACAAATACAGCCTGGGCGCCCGTCCAATCAAAAGTGGGCGGCCACATCGCATCTGCGGGGTGGCGCGGGTCATCGAGACCGGGAGGCGACGGATCCAGAATCAAAATGATCACTGCGGTACCGACTGTGAACAAAAACGGCCAGTAAACGAACAACGATTCCATCGCTGTGCGTTCTCTCCTCTTCGCGTTTTCCATGATGATCGTGAAACGAATGCTAATATTGTATGCAAGGAATCAATTCTCCTATACCATTTTGTGTCTGCGCATGTCGGAATGAACGACGACAGATAATAAATGCTTGAACGATGCGAAGAAGACCTGCAGACAGGAAATGATATTGCAAGAATTCTCCCCTTCGAACAATTCTTTTAATATTGCAGAACGGTCTCCCCTTCTGCTGTCCCGCGCGTTACTTCGGGACTCAACTGGCTGCAAACTTTAGGGCAATCTCAAACAACATGTCACAGGTCCGCTTAGCGGGAGAAAATAGTTCTGAGAACCTCCATGAAATGAAACAACATCCATTATGTGGGTCGGAAACGTGCCGTTAATCCACGTATTACCATTGTATTCTCAAAAAGAGACAACGAGCTGTATTCAAAATTGCATCACAAGGGATACTATAAGTATAACCATTGTGGCGAATACACGCGATCGGATATTGTGCCTCGGGCGACGAGACTATTACCGACTACTAGTCTGTGGATTAAATACTGCAACAACGAAACGAACGATTTTTCGAAAGTCGGCCAGAATAGATTCCGATCATATGCACACCAATAGTTCTTATTTATTAAGATCAAGAACATGCTTACAATACTACTACAAAATAATACTCAAACTCACCTCTCCCCCCCCCGCCTAGCAATCTGTGAACAATAATTACTATTACTAGACATCGTCACAGTTCGTCCCGTAAGATGCCGTCCCGTAGGCGTGTATACGTGTCCTCCGGGCGTCTCTCCATGATCTCGCGCCAGTCCGGGGGAATCGCGTACGGGATGTCGCCCCGCGTCAGGTCCCAATTTTTGGGCTGGAAGTGGATGAAGATGTGGCTCGACCAGCGGCCCAGGAAATTCGTACTCCGTCCGTGAAACAATTTGCCGCTCTCGTAGTAGAAGATATCGCCCGGCTTCAAGTCGATTTCCACGTCTTCGCCCGTCCAGTCGGGGGTAGCTTCCATGGGCCACGTTACCTACATATTTTACTTTTGCGAATATGATATGATATCTATTGCTCTTTCCTTCACTTTTTGCGTCTATTGTCTTATCTACTGTTTCACTTTTAATAAACTGAAAAAAAAAGAACCGTCTCTTCGCTGCCCGGCTTGCGGTAGTCCACGTCCAGCATGTAGACGATGGAAATGACATGCGTATCGGGATGGTCCACGTGTGCCTTGAGCGTGGCATTGTGCAGATACCTTTTAATTTTGAAAGATGTTCTTCTGTAATATTATGAAAAAGGATCGAAACAATTCACCAAAGTACTAACCATGACCGGTCAGACGTCCTATACGAATGATGTCACGCAACCCAATCCATGTATTCTCAAAAAAATATCAAATATTATGTACGTCCTCGGTCCGTACATCAACGTCGGCACAATCTCGTGGGGCTCGTAGCCCGCCCATTTGGCCACCTTGGGCAGCAATTCGTCGGTCAGCCTTTGTCGCAAATCGTGCGGCAACGGTTTATACAAAGACTTTTTCTTCTTCAAAATGTTGAACGCCGACGCCTCCTCGTGCGGCTCGACCGGCATCAACGCTTGCGGCTGGTCCCACTTCTCCTGGTCGAACTGCGAATGGAACCATTTCTGGATGTCGCTGTGTAAAGGGGTGTCGGCAATCGAGCCGGTGCTCCAGCCCTTCTCGGTCAGCCGGTCAATCACGCGCATGCTGGCTAAAGTAGAGAACCAGTCCCACCTTTTCTTGTTGTTGTTTATTGGTCGTACGGTCCCACCTTTTCTTCCATTATTTTGTTGATCGTCACATAGCAGATATATGCACTCTGGTGTGAAAGTATTCTACAGTCAGTTTTTTTTAGGAACGTAAAATACTGTCAATGGTCTATTATGTAACGCGGTCTGTTGCTCAACTACTTCTTGAAGAAACATACGGGTATATGGACCTGGCCTGGGGGTCGGTGACCTCTATTCGCACCCACCGTTCAAGATCCTCCATGTATTTCACAAACCTTTTGAAATTGTCATGAGAATCAATTTAATCAGTTTTGTACAACCACGTCATCTACTTATTGACACTACTAGATAATAACAACCATGGAAAGGAATTCCAGCGTAAATTAACGCCGAACGGCCCAACTTTGCGCGGATTTTATCAGAATCCGAAAAATTTAACTTGGGGTGGTCCACCGCTAAATCGTTAGAGTCGGGGTGAGGCCGGTAGGGCAGCGTGAACTTCGGCGGCCACTGCCCGAAGCACCTATTAAATTTCGCTACAATTCACGAATCAAAATCTACAATTCTAATGATTAAACCGCGCTGAATGGATGTTCTATTAAAACAATACGTGTGGTCTACAAATTGAAAATTAATAGTCTAATCATTTTAATAACAAGCACAGTCACATATTTTAATATGAGGCCATGCATATGGCATAAAAAAACTCCATCATCATCAAATTTGCTATCGTCCGAGAGGGGGATGAATCCCTCCTGCTTCTCCCCACGCATTTTGGA
>Ga0099797_101786_pt1 | contig 10530 bp, 6 predicted proteins | sample Uncmet_Sort48C_1_FD_89871 | JGI IMG/M metagenome (GOLD analysis project Ga0099797, IMG submission 89871) | Marine eukaryotic communities from CALCOFI LINE 67, Pacific Ocean - C012_Sort48C_1 | ecosystem: Environmental > Aquatic > Marine > Oceanic | place: Pacific Ocean: Monterey Bay | collected... | reverse complement strand
CATACTGGGATAAGGATGCAGTTGTATGGATGAAGGTCGTCTCTGACAAGGGACTGTTAAACAGAGGGATGGTGCGTATTCTGCCCGATTCGACGGAGGGTCAACTGGGTATTCAGCTCCAAGCTCTCTACCTGAGTTCTGCAAAGTTTATGCTTGTACTTCCACGAAGTATAATGATGCAAAAACTTGGTGGGCCAGGAGTATGTCGCCCTGAGACCAAAGTGTTTGGTCCTGGGACTGGGTGGTGGATGGGAAGTAACTCAAAAATGCTGGATGTCAAGCGCTGTGAACTCTTTTCTGGGTAGCTCATCGAATAGCGTATCCGTATCTTGAAATGACTGACTTGCGGTGTGGCAGTTGGCTACATGGGCTTGATAATTCCCAATCTACGTTTAACACTGGTTACGAGGATTTTGACAGAGCCTTCACGCGTATTTCGGGCAAGTCGTTTGCGTCTGTTCGCTCTACATTGCGATACCCGGCTGACACTATAGCGATGTGGAACGCTGTCCTGGTTGCCTCTCATGGAATCTCAAACCTGTTTGCCAGATCAATGTACAACAACAATCCGGCATTCCGCAGTCAACTGTACACGGAATTGATGGCTTCCAATTTTTCGGGAGCTGGTGCGAAAATGAGCTTTGATATGGATGGAGATTGTATTCTTCGGTACAAAGTTGTGAGTCTCAATCAAAATCAAAACATGACCAATGGTAGCATGGCACCAGGGGAAATACGGATTGTTGGTTCCTGGAGTCGGAGCGAGGGATTCAAAAGCAGCAGCCTGGTTGTGTGGCCTGGACGGACCACCAATCCGCCGATAGATCCGATCATATCAATGAACCTTGGTTATTTGGAAGCCAAGGGGCGTGTGGGTGCTGAACAAGATATGAAGGCTGTTAATCTTGCATTTTCGGTTTTAAATTCAAACCCAAATATTTTGCCAAATACCACACTCGCAGTATCTCTTGATGAATACGATTCCTCAACATTGATCTCAAAGACCTCAGAGCAATGTGCCCGGACTGGTCTAGGCTACGTGTCTGCGGTTCTCGGTCCATTCGGCACCACTAACTCGATGGACGCCAATGTCATTCTTGCAGGACTACGAAGGCCACAGATTACATACCGGGCAGCAATGGAAAAGTTGAGTTCACGGATGTCAAAAGGATGGTTGTTACGCCTGTGCGTGTCAGAGGGCGTTCTATCACGCGCCATTCCGTCAACACTCGTTTCCCTTGGGTGGAATAGCTTTTCTACCATACGACCTGGCTGGGGAAATGCGGGAGTACAGGGAATGTTGAGCACAATATACCATCTGACACAAAAATTCGGCAGCTCACATAGCGTTGCTTTGCTGGGTGAAGTCATCATTGACGAAGCAAAGATTAATGCTTTAAACGCAACGGCTGCAACCGATTACAAAATAACAACTGTAATTCCCAAGCTCAATGATATGGTATCGTCAAGCAGGTCTACCGTGTGGGTTCTGTGGGTTCCAGTCTGGGCGGAAGTAGTTGACGCGATGCAGCTTGCGGGTATTCTGGGAGTATCAATGACTATAATAGTGTACTCCCCAAGTTCGCCCAAGGACGCGAAACAGTGTAGAGGATTTCTATCCATCTCGCCGCCAATTCAGGCAGGTTACACTTCATGGTTTCGCCAGTACATCTCGAATTCTAGTATTGTCACCGTCTACCCTGGCCACGCGTACGAAGCTGCGTATCTCTATGGATTAGCTGTCGACAAGGTTGTAAGAGAAGGTGGTGATGCCAAGGCAGGGTCCCTGCTTAATGCCGCCATGCGCAACATCAGCTTTGCGGGAGTTGTTACGCCTCGTGTGAGCTTTACACCAATTGGAGAACTGAATGTTGAATACAGCCTGTTGTGAGTCACGCTCCTCACAAAGTGTTTAACATGAGTGACGCCCTGTCCTTGCAGCAACTTTGATGAAACCTGGAAAGTCGTTGGGCAATGGGATATTGCAAAAGACAGTCTGGTGATGTCAGGGCCGGCAGTTGGATGTGAGTGCTTGGGCGTGGCCCTGTGTGGCGGAGCAGGCGCACTCGTACCGCCATGCACAACCAACAGCAGTGGGCCAGGACTTCTGCGGGGAGCAAGCGCCACAGGAAAGTACGGCTCAGCCTGCGATGAATGGGGATATGGTGCCGCCAGCGCCTCATTTCATTGTAAAGAATGCACCTGTGTAACGCGAACGTCCCCAGGCTTCGAATGGTGCTATGTCGACCCTCGCACTTGCAATGATCTCAATATTCAAAAGAGTGCGTACTTTGACGACTTGGGCTTCCTGTATGGCTGCCGCAATTCTGTTATCTACCGTGACGGTAAGATTATTTCCACAATTCAATAGCGATTTGCGCGTTTGTCATGATGTAGCACTAACGAGAATACGCCGAATGAGCTCACCGCACATTGCTACAGGCACTCATGTACGGCCGCCATCAGCGACCATTGTGAACGTGATGAGCATCTCCCCCTTAGCGGGGAAACGGTAAAGCAAAGCCGCACATCCCGCCGCCAAGTATGATAGAGTTGCCAGCATCATTGTCTGTCCTGTGCGTTCAGGAAATCTGGGCAATGGATGCAAGCTGCGATGACAGCTGCTGTTGACTACATACACTCGCAGCCAGATCTGATGCCTGGTTGGAAAATCAACATGGCCCCTTTTGATACAAATTGCGACGCAGGGTAGCGTTTCAGCATGCCCTATCCTCCATGGTTGAATGGTGCTAATCGTGACGCTTTTCATGGCAGTAATGCAATTACCGATTTTGTTAAGCAGAAAAAACAACCCCACTTCGTGGTGGGTGGGTGGTGCAGTAGCGTCGGAAAAGTAAACCACACATTTCATGCCCGGCTCTTCATGTCTCCCTGATACAGGCTTTGGTACCCGTGTATGCTCGTATGCGCATACCATTTGTTGGAGCCAGCATGCAGTCACCGGATTTGTCAGGGAAGTCTTTTTTTGTGCGCACGACCACTTCACTCATATCACGTATATATGTGGCTGCTGACTTCTTTGGGACCCTACTTGGCTTCAAAACGATCGGCGTAATCTCGACCGATGTAACGCTGATAACACTGGCTGCTGAAGCAGTTGCCACAAGGTCGCATAGAAATGAAGGCAAGCTCCTGATGACGGCATGCGGGACCAAGGCTTTGACAAAAGGTTATCGCTCACGCTTAAAAACGTGGCTGAAGGAACTATATGACAATGGCTGTCGCGTAATGACGGCGCCCTACATGACAAAAGAGGCTGTGAAAGCTATCATTGACGAAGGCTCGGTGATGACCGAAGCGGGGATTGGCTGGCACACTGCAGATCATGTCACACGTGACTACAGATCTGCCACCTTGTGTTTGCGCTTAACTGATTGCATGTGCCTACGTGTGCAGGCGAAGTTCAAGCACTTGGCCCCCACTATGTGCGCCAGATATATGGCTGGTTTACCCACCGACTTGCTGTAAACAAGACAGATTCCCAATACAAATCGATGGTGAAGGGTTTCCATAAGGCATGGCGTCATGCTTTCGAGAAAGGCTGGCAGTCAATTGGAAACCAGACCGCGCCAAATGAGGACACCATCAAATCATGGAATGCGGTGATGGCAATCGCACACGTTCTGACGTCGATGCTTAAAAGCTCCCTAATCGCTCCTGGAGTTTATCCTGACAACCCGCAGTTCCCCACAGTGTTCATGTCTGAAATCAAAAGGCTTGTAGCACCGGGAGCTGGTTCACTGATCAGCTTTGACTCGTTCGGTGACGCTCTACTCTCATTCACCGTTTTCAATATACAGCCGCCTTCTCGACGCACTAGTGTGCTCAATGTGTTACCTGTCGGAATCTGGCAGTTCAATACCGGCTACAAACACAATTTATCCACGTCAGACTTGCTCCATTGGGTGGGTGGTAGCAGCTTTCCTCAGCAAGCGACAAAACTTGATTGCAAAGATGATCCGACTCACATACCTGGTCTGCAGACAGACCTTACATGCTCATCTATCCTCACTGAGGTAGAGTGTGACGCTGCTGCCGTAAAGAGAAACAGGATATTTGGAGGGAGCTCTGGATGTATTACGAGCGCATGCGCCCCGCGGGGTTGCTATTTGTACAAACCCGACGGAAAATTTTACTGGAATGAGCACAAGACCGCTACTTGCACGCAAACACGTCAATGCGTTTGTGGCGCTTCGACAGGCACACACGCCGACCAAGGGCATCGGATGTGGCAGATAACAAAGGACGGGGCGCGCTGTTGCAAGGCAGGAACGAAAAAGGACGGCGATTATCGATGTGTCTTTTGCAATCCCGGCACATTTACGAACATGCTCGGCTCGGCGAGATGCTCCAGGTGTGAGCCAAAGACGTACAGCCGAGCTATGGGTGCATCCAGCTGCACTCAGTGCCCTAAAGGTGCAGACTGCAATGGCGGGACCCATGTTACAAACCAGGAAGGATTTTGGGCGCCTCCAATCACGACGACAAGTGTTATCCCTTCTGCCTTCTGGTTCTGTCCATATAAAGGCGCATGCCGTGCTGATTCAAATGCTACGTGTGCACCAGGTTACTCAGGCGTGGTGTGTGGCTTTTGTGCCTCTGGATACCAACAGTCGGAGGAAGGCTGCTTGAAGTGTGGTGCAGCAGGTGGTATACAGCCGATCGGCTGGGTCATCATCGCAACTGCTTTGATGGCAGCCGTAGTAGGAACAGGGACGTTGGCATATGTCACCCTGCGTGGCGAAGCCGCAAAGGTGAAGCAAATCGTACAGGATGTGTTCAGTGCGATATGCCCAAGGCCGCCTGTCGTCGGTGACACCTACATGCCTGGAGGGGAAGTCGTGAAAGTTAGCGAACTGCAGGCGCTCCTTCAACTCGTTGAAAACAATCCCGAAGAGGAGAAGTTCATGCGTCTGCCAACGCGGCAGAAACACCAGCAGGAAAAGTTGCATGTGGCGAGGCAGCAAAAACAGGTGTTGTTGTCAAGAGCATTGGACGAGTCGGCAGTGGAAGCATACGATGTGGCGGAGTTCGAAGCTTTCTTGGTTGACGTCGGTGGGTCAACTCGAAACATGATTGCGCTCGGAGAGTTCATCAAAGGATTAGCAGAGAAGAAAAGAGACATAGCTAAACAAATTGAGATTGACGCAGACTTGGTGTGCGCACAGGTTGAATTTACTGAGAATAAGTCGAGGGCTCTTTTTGATGCGTTCGACTTCGATGACAGTGGTTCACTTGACATTGAAGAGCTCTCGAACGCTGTTGAGCGAATCAGCATTGCAAATGGAGATATTGGCAGGAATGACGTCTTGAGCGAGGCCGTTGAACTCTTAAGCCACATGGACGCTGACAGCAATGGTGAAATCAGCTTCGCTGAGTTTCATAATGCGCTTGTGGACTCCGCAGACCATGCTTTCGTCAGGACGCGTTTGCGGGTCACACGGAAAGCACTCACCTCATTGTTGGTCGAGAAAGACATATGCAAGAAGAACCAGGCCGATGCCGAGGTGAAAAGGGCCTTCCAAGAACTGGAAGCGGTCGAGGCGAGTGGCAGTGCAGAAAAAATTGAGCAGGCCAGACAGAGGCATGAAGACGCAAAGAATAGACGCCTCGAGTCACTGTCGAGGATGATGGGCACTGTGGATGGAAACGAGAATGCCACTGAGGGGCATCGAGAGAGAAGGTCTCGGGGATCGGTGGCTACGGGTATTTCGGCTACACAGACCGCACTGATGAATATGGCAGGAACCGGAGTGGTGGTTGCAGCGATGGGAGGCCCCGTGGAGGAGGAGGAGGCGGCGGACGGAGAGGAGGAGGTGGATGATGATGATGATGAGGAGGAGGAGGAGGAGGAGGAGGAGCCGGAAGAGATCAAAAACGATCCAACGGCCGACCTCATTGCCCAACTCAAGCTGTTAGTCACGCAGATGCAGATTTTTGGTTCAATGGCATCAACCATTCAAATTGATTGGCCGCAAGTCTTTTTGGACGTGAGCAGCCAAGCAAAAGCGCTCAAAATCGATTTCGTTGCGATCTTTGGGATTGGCTGTACCGTACGCATGAGCTATTATTCGCGCCTCACATTATACTTCGTTCTTCCCTTCATGGGTCTCGCCATGATTGTTGTGATCTTCCTTGTGCAGCGTTTTGTCAACACAACATCGGATGTTCAAGAACTCTACGACAAAGCCTGGAATAACGTCCAGACCATGTTATTTTTGTTGTACCCAAATCTTGCGCAAGTTACGCTTGACGCGTTCAATTGTCGAGAAATACTTGGCGAGTATTACTTGATTGCCGATTACGAGGCTCGGTGTTTTACAGTAACATGGTCCAAGTATGCAGTGTTGGCAGCAATAGGACTCACTACGCCTCACATAGCAAGCTGCATGCTCTCACACCACGCCTCACGCCGCAAGCTGTTCGCGCTCACAACGACGCCTTAGGAGTTGTGCTATATCCTATCGGCATTCAGATGTACACTTTCATTATTCTCAGACGCAACCGTCATAAGCTCTACACAAGCAAAAAGTTGAAGCGGCGTTACGGGTGATTGTGTTCTGTCTCACCATATTGTGACCAACGCTCTCCAACAGGATGTTGTACTATCGGTTTGAACAGCCGTACTGTGAGTCCCGTATCCTCGCAGACCTGCTCTCCTGACACACGTTTTGCGTGACAGACTTTTGGGACCTCACTGAGATGATGAGGAAACTGCTGCTGTGCTCGCTCTTGACTTTCATACAACCGGGAACAATGATGCAAATTGTCGCAGCCATCGCAATTTCCAGCGTCTTCACTTGTGCTCACATCAAATTCCAACCATTTGAGGAGGATCTTGACGACTCACTGCAGACGTGTAGCCTCTTGTCCACTGTTCTGACGTATTGGGGTTGTGCTCTTTTGCTCGCAAGTAATTTGGATGTGCAAAACGATCCAGATCCCAAAGTTGGAATTTTCATGGTGATGGTCAACGTGGCAGTTTTGGCATTCGCGCTCTATGCCATGTTCTATGACACGATTCCTTCTGTGATTGATGATTACCGCACCAAGTATGAAAAGATACAAAGGCTAATGGAGAAGGAGAGGGCAGAGAAAGGGGCAGCTCAGAAGACAGCGGTGCACCTCGCGACACTGGAAAGCGGCCAAGAGCTATTGACCACAGACGACAATAAGAAATCACCTGACGCTATTGAAACTAGCAAGATGCTACTTCCTGTATATCATGAGGTTCCTGGGCAGAAGAGAGACCAAGAGATCACGAACGATCAACTGATAACCGCAGGAGACAACAGAAAACAGAGCGAAGAAGAACTCCAATCACAATTCATTAGGAAAAAGGCCGCAAAGTGTATACAAAACCTGTTTGGTCAGTATGACCTCGATGAGAGTGGCTTCATTGGTTCAAGCGATGCATTCTTTCAACTATGCCTGAATATTTGTATCAAGCTCAAGCTCAAGCTCAAGGTCAGGGATCTAGAAGTGCTATCCGAGAAAGTGGATCTAGACAAAGCCCCGATGAATGTACACAAGTTCACTCAGTGGTTCACTGAAACATTTGAGGTTTGCTGAAGGTGTTGATTCCGCTCTGAGCGTAGTGCTGGATACTATAGTAACCAAACGCGAAAATGGATCATGCGTATGGACCACTGCTGAGGCTGGTAATCGCCCAGGGCCCACCTGTTACTGGCCGGGGGTTTCTGGGGCAGATGCGCACAATACAAGTGCGCTTTTGTTGGATGCTGGGTTAACCACGCAGATGCCGGTTGTGAACAATAAATGGGCGCGCAGGTGCAGGTTGCGGGGAAGGGGAAACTGAAACCCACGGCAAAAAAGCACCTGGCAGGGGTGGTACCCTGGCGCTAGCATGGGCGGCGCGGCACCTTGGCGGCTGGGCCATTTGGAAGGAACGGGGGCTGCTGCTCCACGAGCAGCAGGTGCACGCCTATTGCAGATGCACAGTCTGGTAATTTGCACTTAACTGCGCAGATCCTGGTGCAGGCCGCTGCCTTTTCGCCATGTGTGTCTGCCCCGATACCCCTTGCCAGTGCCAACATAGACACCACTGTACCTGCATGTTTACTGGTTTCACCTTTTGAATGTGGATTCGTAAGTTTACTGACAATCGGCTGTTGCAGCGCCAGTTTGCTGTAGCTGTTTGGATACTTTGTGAACTCACTTGTGCCGAAGCGACAAAAAGCCCATCCCCCCCCCCGCAGCTGGCCCCAAACCAGCATGCAACTGCGGTGTGCGGCTAATGGCGCGGGTCGTGGTGGATGTGGGTAGCAGGCCGCTGCTGTGTCGGCGGTGCGTTTGATGTCCATCCAGCCGCACGCTGCAGTGAAAGGCAGTGGACCCAAGCTCGAGTTGACAAACGCCACCGGGATCTAGATTTACGTGCGTGTGAACACACCTATGTTGCAAGGGCTCTCATCGCCCGGGCATCCATCGACCTACAAATTATACCTGACGCCCATGCTGTACAGTATTCCACGAAAACGATCTTCTGCCATAATATCTAACGTCTACGAGGAGGACTTCGGCTTCGACTACGGTCATTTCTCCTCCTGACACATGGGGCACCCCGTTTTAGTCGGAACATCTGCCGTGACATCTCACTGACAAGCCCCCTCCGCCCCCGCAATGCCACCCTGCTCACCACGTGTCTACCTTGCCTGCTCCGCTCAATAGTATGGCATAATAATATGATCTATAGCCAGAATGCAACGGAACAGTGACTGTATGATAGTGAAGTAATACAATAATGTGAGAAATATAGCATAGCAGTTATACAGTATAACAACAACACAGCAGTGCACTGATATCGTCTTCACAACAATAATTACACAATGATTTGCTCACCGTATGTCTCTGCCTCGTCTGTCCCAACTCCTGCTGCGCCGGCGACTCCTGCTCCTGCTGCTGCGCCTCCTCCTCTTTCTCTCCCTACTCCTGCTCCTGCTCTTACTTCTCCCTTTCTTCTTTTTGTCATCACTCCTGACACAGGCACACGAGTAACATGCTGAACAAGATGCCAAGTGACGTAAAACTATGCAGAAAACACATTCTGCCGCATGCAGTCGTCAGTGATGACGCATACCAGGTGTGTGGCCACTGGCGTGAGTAAGTTATCCCTCCGCGAACAATGGCGACCTGTGACCAACCACTGGCCCTTTTGACTTGATCAGCCAAATCGTTACGCTACTAAGGCCCGATTTTTACGGTCCCATTTACGCATTTTGATTCACACTGATTTACAATTATTTGCACGTGCTTGCATTGTTCGTCTACCCCCTTGACGTTTCGATACAAAAACGTGTGGTGTTTCCTATTTACCATTTCGTAAAGAATGGGCCTTAATTCTGTCATATTGTCACTCTCAAGAGGCAGCATGTTGGATTAGCAAGTACTTACAGATTGCAGGAAGCATTCTAATGATAAGATGGAGTGGGAAATGGAAAATTGACGGACTCATCATAAGTCGGCTTTGACATGCCATTCGATGAGGTTACGACAATCGGAGGATTTTCACATAACGTTTCATGCGCTAGTACAGCCCATCTCTGAAGGTTTGTCGTACGGTTGCGTGTTGAACATAAATAGCGAGGAGCGATGGAAGCCCGGAAAGAGGATTGGAGGATCGTTAAGACGGACAGCCGTTTGTGTCGCTGCTAATGCTGAATACAAGGAACAGCGAAGGAAACGCTCCGGGCAACAGTGTCAAACTACGAAAAGCATTGAAAGGGCAGATAATGTTTGGCGTCAAGTAAAGGGTGGTGATCGTGACGTCGAACCTGCTGCGACTTCTACCACGCGCTTCAGCATCTTGTTTAGGATCTTCCTTGGCTTTTCCAGCAGTCTTGCTCGCTTTCTGACGCAAAGATGACGTGACGCAGGTGACGTGTTGAAGTCGTGATGGTGGCGAGTTGAGCTTACGTAGGACTCAAACCTACGTGGACAGCATCTGTGAACAAATAACAGGATGGCTTGGTAATATTGTACCCGTCAAACTATCCAGCAATCGCTAGGTACAGCCATCGCATTGCAGGAGCATTCAACGCATCCAGTGAAAACACGAGCGGTTCACGAAGCGGCGCCAAACAGGATAATGCTGTGCATTGTGCCAAGACGCAAACAACACGCCTTGCTGCTCTTTCTGCTCTTTCTGCTCTTTCTGCTCTTTCTCAATGCACATCGTTGAAATATACCGGGGAAGCAATGGACAAGGAAACCTCGCAACCTCATGTCATAACAACCGACCTCCTTAAAGTAATCCTAGCAGTGATCACATTCGGGCGAGGGCAAGCCGGCAGCCACCCCCAGCTCATGCATTTGAGGGCAAACAAGGCGATGACAAGCCTGAAGCCACCGCCAACTCATGCATTCGAGGGCAAACGAACGAGCCAGCGTCATCAACCACTACACCCACAGCGCACCTCTCCGGCGGTTCGCCACACCCCCACTCGCGTGTGTTATGCTCAGTCGCACACGCACCTTGGTTTTCTTCTT
>Ga0099797_101785_pt1 | contig 10534 bp, 7 predicted proteins | sample Uncmet_Sort48C_1_FD_89871 | JGI IMG/M metagenome (GOLD analysis project Ga0099797, IMG submission 89871) | Marine eukaryotic communities from CALCOFI LINE 67, Pacific Ocean - C012_Sort48C_1 | ecosystem: Environmental > Aquatic > Marine > Oceanic | place: Pacific Ocean: Monterey Bay | collected... | reverse complement strand
AGTGTCAGGTGCAAAGCAAAACAATGCAATTGTTTCCCAGGACAGAAAAGCAAGTCAAATTGATGCACAGGTACAGCCGAAGAGGTACTGTATAAATTGCGTTTTAGAATTGAAGGCTCAGGTACAAAGCAGGGCAGCGGGTTCGAAGAAAAGATAAGCAAGTCAGAACTATGCACATGCACTTCCGAAGAAGTACTGTACTTATTGTGTTTTAGAAGTGAAGGCTGAGGTGTAAAGCAGTGCAGTGGTTCCGAAGGAAAGATAAGCAAGTAAGAACTATGCACAAGCACAACCGATGAAGTATTGTATGTATTGGGTTTTAGAAGTGCTGGTTCAGGTGCAGAGCAGTGCAGTGAATTCGAAGGAAAGATAAGCAAGTCAGAACTACGCGCAAGCACTTCCGAAGAAGTGCTGTTTTTATTCTGTTTTTAAAAGTGAAGGCTCAGGTGCAAAGCAGTGCAGTGGCTTCGAAGGAAAAAGAAGCAAGTAAGAACTATGCACAGGCACAGCCGAAGAAGTACTGTATTTATTGAGTTTTATAAGTGAAGGCTCAGGTGCAAAGCAGCTCAGTGGCTTCGAAGGAAAGATAAGCAAGTCAGAGCTATGCACAGGCACAGCCGAAGAAGTAGTGTATTCGTTGTGTTTTGGAAGTGAAGGCTGAGGTGCAAAGCAGTGCAGTGGTTTCGAAGGAAAGAGAAGCAAGTCAGAACTATGCACAGGCTCTGCCGAAGACGTACTGTTCTTATTGCGTTTCAGAAGTGAAGGCTCAGGTGCAAAGCAGCTCAACGTTTTCGAAGGAAAGATAAGCAAGTCAGAACTATGCACAGGCACAGCCGAAGAAGTACTGTATTTGTTGCGGTTTAGAAGTGAAGGCTGAGGTGCAAAGCAGTGCAGTGGTTTCGAATGAAAGATAAGCAAGTCAGAACTATGCACAGGCACATCTGTCGAATTATTGTATTTATTGTGCTTTAAAAGCAAAGCATGGTATTTACTGTGTTTGAGAAGGCTCAGTCGAGCAAAGTATGGTCAAAGCTCAAGCTGGAGCACAGTTGACATGCCAAACCTCGAGCGGGAGCCCATTTTATAGCCAAACCTCGAGCGGGAGTTCATGTTTGGAGCCAAACCTCGAGCGAGAGCTCATGTTTGGAGCCACACCTCGAGCGGGAGCTCATGTTTGGAGCCAAACCTCAAGCGGGAGCGTAGGTTTTTTAAGCTAAAGTGGCGGAAACCCGAGCGAGAGCACTTCCGAAGGCGCAGTCGAGCAAAGTCGGATTTGGAGTGTTCAACTTTTCAGCTCCAAATTGCTAGCGCAACCTAATATTTGATACATATATATATATATATATACAGCAAGCATTGCAGATTGTTTATTATATATGACAGGCCTTGTAACATATATCATATTTTTTTGCAATATATACATATATAAATATATACTATATATGTTACAAGGTCCAGTGTCATGCAAAAGAAAAAACAATGCAAAGCAAGTGCAAGCGCCGAGGGGTTGTGGGCCCTGCCTTTTGGAACTTAGTCCCTTTCTCTTCGCTTTCTTCGCCTTTGCCTCCTTCTCTTGGACCTTGCCAATTTTGATGCACTCCTTAAATAAATGATTTCCAAATATTTGGGTGACTCTAAGGCCAACCAAGGCTATGCTAACACAATGCCCATATATTCCCATGCAATGGACAGAACAGGGGTCCGAGGCGCACCTGTGGTGTCAAAAAATTGGCATATATATATATATATATATATATATATATATATATATATATATATGTATATACATATATATGGGCATGGTGTTGGCATGTCTTTGTTTGGCCTCGGGGGCCCCCAAATATTTGGAACTCATTTATTTAAGGAGTGCATGAAAATTGGCAAGGTCCACCTGGGGGTGACGCGTCTTGGTCTCCCATGGCGGCTGAACCTATCCACTTGCACGAGATCAAAACTAAATAAGCAGAACTAGAAACATTCCAAAGGGAACTCAACGTGGGTACGCTTCCGAGGCTCAACCAAATTTAACTTTTGTATAAGGGTCTGGAGGCGGATGGAAATGCTGAAATAGTACCTTTGACCAAACCGAGCACGAACTGACTCCAGAATCGAGCATTCTGACAATTCATGTTTGATTTATGTATGTAATTTCAAAACTAATGCCATCCACAACAACAAATTGCTCAGAAACGTTTAAAACGCTTCAAAAAACGAGTTTGGGATCTGGGGTCTGGGGTTTAGGGTTTAGGGGTCCGGGAATGAAAAAACATAAAAGATCCTGTAAAATCACACCCACGTCAAATTTGGAGCCAATTTGGCTTCCATTTTGGTTCATGAGGCCCAAGTTGGGCCCACTTGACAAAATTAAACCCATTTGGCACCACATGTGGGGCCGTTGGAGGTGCTCTCCGACAAATGCCATGAGATGCCCCCTTGGATGTTGCAACACAGAAGTAAAATATAAATGGACACACATACAGAGAGGCTTCTCTTTGTTTTATTTGTTGTGGTTCGGAGTGGTTACATAACCCGGAGGATCAGACTGCACACATGCCGCAACTGACTATGGCATAGATACTATTATGTCGAGCTTGACTTAGTCAGAACCCGACTCTGAGGTCTCTTCTATTGGATCTTCAGTTACATTATCTGCGATATCCTAGTCAATTCCTGACTCTGACTCAGCATGTTCATATTGATGAGCATATGCCCTATGCATGTGGTATATTTTATGTTGCACGTTGTCAGCGATAACATTTTTCATCCAATATCTTATCTCATATGGCCAATTGGGAAATCCAACTGTTTTTGTTCCGGTGCTATATGCTTTAAGGTTTATTGCTCCATGCTGGGTAGAGAGACGTACACATATAGAACTAACAGATTGTACTACGCATATATATATGTGTATATATACATACAGAGAAAGAGAGAGAGAGAGAGAGAGAGAGAGAGAGAGAGAGAGAGAAAAAAATTATCCCAGCATGATCCTAACTAGGAATTGTTGGGTACTCGGGTTGGAATTTCCAGGGGTGCGGTCGTAGAGGGGTCTAAGGCTTTCTACGTTTAGCTATGTGACTTTAGCTTAAGAACTTTCGCTTATGAACTCCAGCTTAATAACTTCAACTTAACAACTTGAGCTCAAGGACTTTTGCTTAGGGACTCTAGCTTAGAAACTTTAGCTTAATAACTTTAGCTTCATAATTTTAGCTTAAGAACTTTAGCTTAGAAACTGGAGTTTAGGAACTTTAGCTTAAGAACTTTAGCTTAGGAACTTGAGCATCATGACTTGAGTTTTATAACTTCAGCTTAAGGATTTTAGCTTAAGAACATGAGCTTAGGAAGTTTACCTGAGGAACTTTAGATTAGGTTTAAATTAGGAACTTTAGCTTGAACCCTTTAGCTGGGGAACATTTGCTTGAGGACTTTAGTTTATGAACTTCGGCTTAATAACCTTAGCTCAAGAACTTTAGCTTAGCTTAGGATTTGTTGCTTAAGAACTGTAGCTTAATAACTTGAGCTTAGGAATGAGATTAGGAAGTTTAGCTGAGGAACTTTGGCTTAGGAACCTTAACTTAGGAACTTTAACTTACAAAGCTTTAGCCTAGGAACTTTAGCTTAATAACTGCTTGAAAACTTTAGCTTATGAACTTCGGCTGAATAACTTTAGCTCAAGAACTTTAGCTTAAGAATTTTAGCTTCGGAATTTTAGGTTGGAAACTTTAGCTTACTAACCTAAGCTTAGGAACTTTAGCTTAAGAACTGTAGCTTCGGAGCTTTAGCTTAGGTATTCTAGTTTGGGAACTTGAGCGGAATGGGGGCTGGGGGATCTGGGCTCCTGAGTCTTGGGGAACCTCAATTCGCCAGCTGGGGAAGCCACAAGGGCCACCCGCAGTAGCAGCCCTTTAAGTTACTGTATAAGCCCCCTCTAAGTGAACCTAGTTAGGGAAAAAAGGAAAGAGAGAGAGAGAGAGAGAGAACAAACTCATGTAAGCAGGCCCGTAAATCAAGCAGGATGACCACAGACTGACGGGATGTTGGGAATTATTTGCATAAGTGTGATGTGCTCAGAAAAACCTTGGCATTGCCACATTCCATTTGTTTGATGAGTTCCCACTAACATGGGAACATTCCGAAAATCATATGCATGACAAGCTCAAAACACATATGCCAAAACAATTCCTTGGCCAAGCCCCAGGCAAAAAAAAACTCAGGGTCAGAAAATACAAGAGAGAAACATATAGCTTTAACTTCAAACTCATATGTTCTCCCTCGCTCAGAGAAATAAAGAAGCGGTCGATGCCACACACCTTTCCATTTGGAAATTATGTATTCTCTATTGTTCAGAACAACAAACGCGAACATGTAACTTTAAATGCACACATATATGTTTCTCTGTTGCATCTTTAATTGTTCTGGCCTTGGTCAAAACCCAGGCAATATGTGTTCACGATGTGAGACAACTATCAACATGATATGAAAATAATGGCCGTCTCCATGGTTTCCCTATTGTGTTCATATTGCTTGCACTTAGGCGGATGGTCGGCAACACATTCAATTGCATATGAAATCACATTTTCCTACATCTGCTACATTATTATCATGTGTCCCACGCCACAATATGAAGCCTATCCATGCATTAGGAAAACAAAGACATATGAAGGACCATAATGCTTCACATATAAGTCGAATACAAAACATACATGGAATAAAACTGAATCGGTGAATCGTACATGTAATGTACTATTTAAAATTTGCCAATATTGGGGTCCGCGCATCCTGCGAAGTATGTTAATTTCCCAAATGTGTGCCTCTTAGTGGACCGGTGAACCGCAACAAAAGTGTTGTTTGCCGGCCCGGTAGAATTGTATTGTTTAGTATTTGAGTTCATCTGGCCTTTGCCTTCCTTACCAATGTAACTTTTGATAAACTATGATCAGATCGACAATACTACAACTAATACCCATGCCCAATGAAGGCCTCTCATTTGGATAATTGAATAAGTGGTCTTCATTCGGTATGGGTATTAGGTTTCCATCCCCCACCATAGTGGGGCCGGCCGGAGGCGGCCTCCATAATGGTGGATGAAAACTATTACCCATAACTACCGAAGACCAAATATCAATTATCAAATCAGAGGCCCTGACTGAGTATTAGTATTAGTATTAGTATTAGTATTAGTATTAGTATTAGTATTAGTATTAGTATTAGTATTAGTATTAGTATTAGTATTAGTATTAGTATTAGTATTAGTATTAGTATTAGTATTAGTATTAGTATTAGTATTAGTATTAGTATTAGTATTAGTATTAGTAATAGTAATAGTAATAGTAATAGTAATAGTATTAGTATTAGTATTAGTATTAGTATTAGTATTAGTATTAGTATTAGTATTACTATTAGTATTACTATTACTATTACTATTACTATTACTATTGGTATTAGTATTAGCATTAGTATTAGTATTAGTATTAGTATTAGTATTAGTATTAGTATTAGTATTAGTATTAGTATTAGTATTACTATTAGTATTACTATTAGTATTAGTATTAGTATTAGTATTAGTATTAGTATTAGTATTAGTATTAGTATTAGTATTAGTTGTACTATTCTCACTGATGTTTGCTGCCTCTACAGCGCCCGTGAGGAATTCCACAAAAGACTGCAGGCCGTCCGCCGCCGCCCCCCTCCCCCGCGATGTGGCCATCTGCTTTATATGCGGGCTCGGAGGGAGGACGGCAAATTAAGTGGTGGAGAAGTGGGGATTTTGAGCAACACCTTGAATTATTGAGAATCCACGAAACTGATGAATTATAATTCACATTTAATTGAAAATTGATTAGACATGTGATATGCGCGGTGGTATCGAGTGTTTGGAAATGTATGCTCATTATTCACTTCCCACCACAATGAAACTGCAATGACAATCCATGGGAACCTGTGAGTCACGTGTTGATTCATGGGAACCTTCTTCAAATCAGAGAAATCCTGGACATCCGCTTTCTGGAAAGCACCCTAATGGCAATGGAATGGCAAGCTGATGGCAATATTACCTTAAAATGTTAGCCCCTCCTTGAGACTACCAAACTGGCCGCTTTCCAGCAATAGCGATGAACACTAAATAGCGAAATATGTAAAAATGTGACACCATCAAAGTACACCATGCCCAGCATTCACTTATTGACACTACGTTGTCAATATACTCACTGTTTGTGACTTGTGCACTCCATTAGGGATTGGTTGGCCTTGCAAATGGCCATCTAATGCCGACATGATGCTCATCGAATGGCAAACTAAGCAGGGATTCCAAGAGCTCCGGAAGCAACTGAGGTAACAGAAACGCTCCAATGACTTTACACCGAAACATGCACGTACGCACACTCACTTACATAAGCTTGATTGAGGGAGTTCGCTAAATCGTCCTGGCCCGCGGTGTGTGTGGCAGTTCAATGTCCGGCGGATCTATGAGAGAACGCAGGAAAGCTTGATTCTGTGCGCGGCACACTAGTTGCACATTGACCTCCGCTTTCCATCACAAGTAAAAAAAAAGTGCCCAGGGCAGCCCAACTTCGCAAAGGAGCCCAAGGGCAATCAAAAGGGAACCCAAAATCGACCAAAGGAAAGCCAAAGGCACCCCAAAGACACCCAAAGCAAGCCAAAGCACCTAGGAATATATGCATAAACTCCCGCTCAACCGCACAAGCAGCTGTTATGTTACTATGCAATCTTATAATCGCAAGGTCTTCCCTGTGGGGGATTGATCCTCCAGGGAGCGCAAAGATTAAGCAATTGTCGATGCATCTACAACCAATTACTGGTGCCCTCTGATCGACTGGTTTTGTACCGAGTGTTAGGATTTACTGATTAGAAATCATTAGCTCGTTCCAGGGTGCATCAGCCGGGGGTTCAATAATACCGGGGAAGAAACAAACACATACTTTTTTCATGTCTTCCACGGGAGTCCCCATGCCATCCATCACTTCGTAGAACTCCGAAGGCACTCTGTGCGGGCTTGCGTTCCTCATCCTCACATTTAAGATAACGTGAGTTGGGATATTTGAAGATGCGGTATGCAGCTAAGGAACCAATGTGCTGCTGAATAGTAGAATCCACATTGGTGTGCAATGCATGTATATGGTTGTAAGGCCAATCAGGGGAACCCTTGGGGTGCTTTACCAGCCTTATAAGCTTTAAGGTTATAATGTGGTACTCCATATATAGCGAAAGTAAAAGGAGCAAATGGTTTAATGAGTTTGCTGGCAGCCGTCGCACCACAGGCTGTGCAAAATATACCTGGTCATATGAAACAACTCTGTGAGTAGGATGGGTAAAACTGTTACCTACTGGGTACAAAATCTGTTTGACATCTGGAATTCATGAAGATTCAAGGATATGGGGAATTTGTTACCACTGATGGAAACACACATGTTACAATCTGCACAATAAATGCTAGAATTGTGTTTAAGACAATTACGTGACGATGAGGCACGACCTGTTTCAATTCTACAGGGCGTAGGTTTCGTAGGTCAGCCATCGATTGCTTTCCTGTTACGGTTCCTATAGGAAGCCATTTCATGGTAGCTATAATTCTTTCCTGGATGAACCCAACCAAGACTAGCTATAGTATTGAGGATAGGTTCACCGAAGAAACACATACTGTAAATAATATATATATATATATATATATATATATATAAATACATATACACAGTGTACGTATAAGCATGTGCAGAATAAGGCTGAAGTACAGATCTACGGTGTTGGATATACTCACACGACTCTATTTCAAAATTACAACCCACCTTCTATACAGGCTGCTCGAGGAAAGCAGGTTCCTCCTAGAATCCTAGAAACTGGCCAGGTTCGTTGCATGCATTTCCGTTTTTGTTGCGTGGATCATGGAATATCTGCTGGAGAAGTAGATGCTCGCTTGAAATAGCTTAGGTCGGTAAGAATATAAGACAACATCTACAAATTAATCTGAAACTGTGTTTTTGTGATCTATTTTGGGATGTGATGAGTTTTATATTTAAGCCTCTTGAAAGCATATGTATGCTTGCACAAACGTTGCATACATTGAACATTTCTTTGGGCAAACTGATTCCCACAAATTGGACTAGGGATCCGCAACCGCACTAGAACAATGAATGGCCTTGTCCTCATTCAAAATCCCAGTTCAGGGGGCCGGCCACGCTGGGCCCACATGAGCCCCGGCCCGGGAACATGGGCCCGGGAGCCAGGGGCCCAGGGCCAACATAACCCCCCCTGAAGCCCGGGCCCCATTTGGGCCCAAGCCCCACGATGCCCACAAGGGACTCTGTAAAGCTTAATATGCCCTTTCCAGTTTTACAGAAAAGCTTTTTATGAACCTTGACGGTGTTACAGAAAACATAAATTTGTTAAGACTTCAGGAAAAGGCCTGATACATCCAACCATTTATTGAAGAACCTAGTGTGTTTGTATCCACTTTGGGGGAGTATCCTGTAGCGCCTTGTATGTGCATGTTCGTGGGCACGCCTACCAAATTTCGTATGGGGCCTAATTGGGCCCGCAGGGGGGCCGCGGCCGAAGGCCGGGGCCCCCCTGTTCTGTCTATTGCATTAGAATATATGGGCATGGTGTTGGATTTTCCTTGTTTGGCCTTGGAGGCCCAATTGATTCAAAAATCTGTTAATTAGGCCCCGTACGAAATTTGGTAGGCACGCCTACATGAAGTCCAAAACAAATAGTGTTCGAAATGTCAAATGTGTTGCAGACAGGAATGGGTGTTGGAGGGCTAACAGAAAATGGAGGTGAAAGTTGTCCACTTAATGGCGGCCCCAAAGAACCTGGGGGGGGTCTGGGGGTGCACAACTCCCACAGCTAGCTGCTGGGGTTCGGGGGGGCAAGCCCCGAAGATAGGGAAAAGGCAATATATATACATATATACTGTATACATCTATATATATATATATATATGTATACATATCACTATTACAATTATTTTGTTGACCACCGTGACAAGCATTTATTTGGTTCATGTTCACACACCTAAACTATTTGTATCCGCTTTGAAGGAGTATCCTGTATAACTATGTATGTGCATGTGCATGTGCATGGGCACACAGTTGCAGCTTAACTCGTGCCATATGGCATGCCTTCTGAGATTTATATACAATTTGTAAATTGTGTTATCATAGGTATATTTATCAGTGTTAGGTAGATTTCTCAATGTTATCAGTCATTATCGGAATATACACTAGATGTCATGATTCATTACCGGAATACACATATATATATATATATATATATCCGCCACCGTGCCCCGGCACGAGCTGGAGTGACTGCGAGGAGTTTTAGTACTTGTTTCTCGATTGAATTGTTTTAAGGGACTACACAAGCTCGGGGCATGATTCTTCTATTTTTTTAAATTGATTATTCTACTCAAGCTCGGGGCACGTTTAGTATCGTAACAATTGGGGTTTCCTCACAAAAGTCTGGTAAACGATTTTTTTGTGAAGTGCACTTAGACCCACAAATATGCATACAGACGCGATGTCGCATTTGGGGGGAAAACAAATGTGTTTTCTAGAGAAATCCGTTTGGACCAACAAATAATGGGTCCAACTCACACTTGGGACGCTTTATTGTGTGTTTTTCTTCAAAAATAATCCAATAAATTACAAACGTCTTCAAACGACATTAAATTCCCAAGAAATCAAAAGTTGAATCCAAGATTGAATTCCAATGACGCCCAAAGGTGTCCCAATGGACCCCCGAAGGCGACAAATGAAGCCCAAGGACGCTCCAGAGGCGCCCCAATGGAACCCCGAAGGTGGCAAATGGAGCCCCAATGGCCGTCCGAAGGCACCCAAGGCAGCCCAAGGGTCACCAAAGACCACCGAAGACAGGCCAAAAGAGCCCAATGAAACTTGAAACTCAAAAAATTGCCATAATGGCGTCCTTTAGAAGTCAATACCCTCATTTTAATGTACCAAGCGGCATTTCAAACATAAACTTCAAAACATCGCGCTACTGACACCCTTTAGGCTGCAATATTATGGTAGTGTCACTTATTTTGATGTACCGAGAAGCTGTCCGCATGTCAACGTCACATGTATGCGATATTTTTTGTTGCTTGTCTACTGTACTCCTGCACGAATGTCCCAAACAACAAACCTTAAACAACAAACAACAAACAACAAAAGCCTTAACCCTTAATCCTTGCACATTGTACCAATACATGTGCACCTTCAATGTGTCTTCTATACTATCCAGAACCCCGATTGCATAGGCCATCCGCATTTCAACGTCACATGTGTGTTTACGTGCGAGCGGCTGTACTCCGGCACGAAGATTTGTGCATAGTTTACCCCCGACTCGGAAAAAAAAAACAGGATAGTGGTCGCTTGTAATATATAATATTGTAAAATCACTACTGAGTTCAATGTCCCCAGCGGGGGTGCTTAAATGTCTTTTCAATGTCCCCAGCGGGGAAGCTTTCAATGTCCCCAACGGGGGTGCTCTCAATGTCCCCAGCGGGAGTGCTTTAACC
>Ga0099797_101784_pt1 | contig 10535 bp, 10 predicted proteins | sample Uncmet_Sort48C_1_FD_89871 | JGI IMG/M metagenome (GOLD analysis project Ga0099797, IMG submission 89871) | Marine eukaryotic communities from CALCOFI LINE 67, Pacific Ocean - C012_Sort48C_1 | ecosystem: Environmental > Aquatic > Marine > Oceanic | place: Pacific Ocean: Monterey Bay | collected... | reverse complement strand
TGAGCGCGTGCGCAAACAAATTGAACACGATGAACCTGTTTTGATGTCAGATGATGCATCAGACGCAGTTGATCCGGATTTAATGACAAAAGAAGTGTTTGGTGTTGTCAAAGCTCAAAACACTGTGATGGTTGGAATTCAGTGGGAGGACATTCACATTGTCATTGTGCACTGTGTCCTGACGATGATGTGCATGTTACCACACAGTTTGCTATGCCACTAGTGTGTTGTATCACTGTACTAATTCTTGCTACCACGCCTTATCATTGAATCTGACCCATTTAGGTGACTGAAAACTGGCGTTGGTCATTAGAAGAACAATGGGAATGGCAAGATTGGATGGCAGCGTATGACTCACAGGAGGATTTCCAGGATAGTGTATGGACAGCATGGCTAGGCAAAAATAAATCTGGGCGAGAGTGTAAACGGATTGCGTTGCAGATGTCTCCGTGTAGTGGAAACACATCAAGCACTTGGAAACATGGACTTGCAATGTCGTATGATTCAGTCACACACATGGTCCAGTTTGTGTTTGATGATGCGAAATGGCCTGAACTACAGTTTTGTGTCACAACATTAGACGCTGAATGTAGATTTGAAGAACAAGACTGGAACATTGACGCTTGGGTGTGGGAAAACCAAGTAGAGCATAAGCATTGCACAGATAAACTTGCTCACGAATCAAACGAGTCAGATCGATCAACGGAGTCTTCAGATGATGATAGCGATGAAGACTACGCCTAGTGACACAACAGCGTCAATATGCAGCTGCTAATTTCCAAACCGGCTTGCTGCTGATTTTCCAACCGGCTTGCTGCAAGTGACAGCAAGCGCAGCTGACTTTGCGGCTGCGGGGTGCAGTTTCACCTGTTTGATGCAACGTGTGGCATTGCACTGGCTTTTTCACAACTTTTAAAACTCAAAAGGCGTACAGTGTGCTATGTTGTTTTGAAAACCCCCCTTCGTGGGTTTGGCCTTTCATTGGCACGTGCCACGTGTGCAGCTAACTTCCAAGCTTGCCAGGTGTGTACACTCGTGTGTGTTCAAAGAGCAAAAAAATCCGAAACCACTCCAATTTGTTGAGAAAAAGCTCGGCAGTGATTTTTTTTTATTTCAAAAGGTTAAACACGTTGTGCGGACACTACCGTGTTGCAAGCATTCAGCAAAAAACTGAAACCAAAAAATTCACAATAACAGAAAAAAAATTTCTGTTCTTACAGTTCCGCGACTTATGAGGATGACATCTTCGATGGTGACCTTCGCCTCGAACACTTCGCGAATTTTCTTCATGGAGTCCACCTCACAGGCATGCACGTCACCATTGTAGTTGAGCTTTTCCAACGAACCCATGGCGATGGTCTTCCTTGTGTTGATGGAGAGGCACATGTCAAGGTTATGGGACGAAAAGTGGCCGTGAAGGCACCCGGAACCCAGGTACTGAATTTTTCAAAAAATCAAAAAAATGATCTGAGGCCAGATTTGGCCCACTCTTGATGTCGTCCAAGCGATTGGTGCTATTTTCAGGCGAATCTGAGCACTTTTTTTTTCGTCGAAAATGTGGATCATAAATTAAAAAAAAGATTTTAAAAAATTCTAACGGCCGATCCAACGGTCAAAATCTTGTCAAAATTAGCTCAAAAGATCCGCCTCATCATGCTTGTAAAGATGGACCAATAAAAAAAAAGTCAATTTTGGGTGTCTCCAAGGCCACTTTTCGTCCCAGAACCTTGATGTGATGATCTAGGATGATCATCGCTTGGACGCACGACGAGAACATGACGCCATCCAACAAACTTTGCTTGCAAGCTTCCTTTGATGTTGGCCACAAGCGTGTTGCAGAGCGTTGCATCCAATTCACGTGCGCGAATGTCCAAATCAACATGCTTTGCAGAGACCGCAGAGGAACAGATTGATGCATGAAAGAGCGCATCATCGAAGCCTTCCCCTTGTCCTCCTTGTGGAAGTTGAGCCTCGGGTGCATCTTGAAGATCTTCAGTGAGGAAACTTGGAATGGTAGCCTTGGGCAGTTGAAAACTTGCGTTTGAGTTCACGGTCGAGGACGGACTCCAATTGCGAGCCCCATTTGGTCGACCTAGCCACCGAGTGCCATTGCTTGACCCACTTCGGATAGCCACCAGGATCTTTGTTGGAGTCCCATGAAACTAGATACAATTTGAACTTCCCCAGGCCAGGTGAGCTCAGAAGGGGTCCGTTTCGCGGCGTTAGTTTTAATTAGCTCACCAGGTACGTTAGAAGAAAAGTGCACGTACGTCTTAGTACCTAGTTTTTGATGCTGCTTCTCATGGTGTTTGCAGTATTTTTTCGTTCTGGAAAAATGAAAAAAATGTTCAAAAGTTGAATGCGTCTTGTGAAATCGAGCCAAGGCAAATTCCCCAGGAAGGATACTGCAAGTACCACGTGAACAAGCAAAACAGCCAGCCTACAGTGGTACCAGTGGGTGTTGATGCGGCCCATCTAGTGAGCTAATTAAAACTAACGAGTGACGTTCAAACGCAAGCCTGATTTTGCTAAGCGGCTTCGCCGCACAAGTGTGTGCAGGTCACGCTGGGAAAAACAAAGTCCGAGTTTGAAATTCAAGTGGAGGTGTAAAATTCGGAAACCAAGTTCCTTTGCGCACTGCCTGAGTCCTGCAGCCGCAGGGCACAGCATGGCCCATGTTTTTTGTGCCCTATCCTAGGAAAAAAAAAAACGACCGTTCACCTCTGAACGGCGAGAGTACTGGGGGGGGGTTTAGAATATTAAAGGGAAATTCAAATAAAGGACACGGCAACGGCAAAACGGATTAATTAGTAAGGGAAAGGAAACTGGCGTTGAAAATTAATTATTAAATAAGGAGTTAACGTCACATATGTCTTTCAAACCAGGTAACACACATGTTTTGACCCGTAAACCGGGTAAAACATGCATTTTGACGGGTCAAAACAAGCGTTTTACCTGGTTCGACATGTCATTAATTATTCCTGCTAAAGGAAGAAACCTCCTTCTTTTTAAGGGAAAATTGCCATATTTAGGATTATTTAATAAGGGAAAGGAAACATGGTCAAATCTTTATTATTTAAGCATTGCTCTAAACCCCCTCCCAGTAGTTAAAAGCTTCGTCAGTTGGCTCTTTGCCAACCAACAAGCATGGTCACGTCATTTTGTTTCTTTTGTATCATTTGACCAGGATTTTTGTGTGCTTTTTTCTTTGCTGCAGGCTTGCTTTGTCGGATTCTTCTCTTCGCGGATCTTCTCTCCGGACTTCCGCGGACTTCCCTTCTCTCGTCGTGGGCTTCTCTCGGCGTGGACTTCTTTCTTGGGTTGCTTCTCTCTTCGTGGTTGTCGGTTGTCGGTTCTCCGTCTCCGGGCTTTCCATCGGGGCTTGTCTCCGTGCGCTTTTCTTCCGTGGTCTTCATCTTCGTTGGCTTCGTCGTTGTGTGGTGGGCTCTTCGTTGTGGTCTTCTGCGGCTTCGTGTTGCTTCCGTGTTGGCCTTCTGTTGCTTGTTGCTTCTGTGTGGGCTTCTGCTGCTTCATTTGGGCTTCTGGTGCTTCGTGTGAGCTTCCACTGCTTGGTGTGGGCTTCTACTGCTTGGTGTGGTGTGGGCTTCTGCTACATTGTGTGGGCTTCTTTTGCTTTGTGTTTTGGTTTATGCTGCTCTGCATGGGCTTGCTGGTGTTTCTCAACGCCACCAACATCGAGAGCCGAGCCAGAGTGCCATTCGAGGGGCACCAAAAGGCGCATGGCAAGGGGCCTGTTGACAAACACCAGCCAAAATAGCATGCTCCGGACCCGCGAAGCACATTCTACTTTGGAATCTAGTGCACATGCCCACCTTCTGTTGGTTTGGAAGCGCGCAAACTTTTCTTTGAGCTTGCGCCTACGGCGCGGGCGGGACTCGCTGCGCTCGCCGCCGCCAACTCACAGCCGCCCGGCACCGCACTGTCAGTTGTGTGCAAGACCATACAACGACCCAAACACCAAGTTGCAAATTTCAACTGCTCGTGAGGCTCCTTCAGCTCGCCAAGATCCCTGCACCGTGCCCAGACCTGTGTCGCTGCTGGTGAGTCGTGCGTACAGCGCAGCCACTTCGCCTGGCACACCAGCTGCATCTATTCGGGCACGTGGGCGCTCCTGCTGCACGTCCCGCACGAAGAGTTGTGAATCTTTGCATCCGCTTGCTGCAGTGTCCAAGATCGTCACGTGCGTGAGCTGAGCCGGCTCCTTGGCATGATCGGTCGTGTACACTAATCGGGTAAGCATGTCTGGCACGTGCAGCATGCGGCCCCTGCGATGTTTCATTTCGACGTTGAACTCACACAGGTGCATGGCACAACGTTGTTGCGGTTCATGCCAACAAAAACAAAGTTCGAGTTTGGCATTTGAGTGGATTTGTGGCATTTGGAATCAAGTTCCTGTGCGCACTGCCTGGGTTCTGCAGCCGCAGGGCGCAGCATGGCGGGCTATGTGCATGTGCACTATCCCACACACACAAAAAAGTTCACTCTTGAACTACGAGAGCAGTTTTCAAGCTTGGTCGTTCATCGCTCTTGCAAATCCAGCACTAGTGCATCATCACACCAGGATTTTCGTGTGAATTTTTTTCGCTACGCGGCTTGCTTCGCCGGACTCTTCTTTGCGCGGACTTTCGCCATCTTGTTGTGTGCTTCTCTCATCGTTTGCTTTCTGGCTAGAGGTCCTCTTCGTGGTTTTCAGTTCTTTGTGGTTTTCGTTTCTTCGTGGTCTTCGCTTCTCCAGTGTCCGTGTGCTTTCCGTCGGGGTTCTCTCCGTGTGCTTTTCTTCCGCGGCCTTTGTCTTGGCGAATCCAAGGTTTGTTGTGTTTTTCAATTTGTCCATTCTCGTTCTCTCATGTGCTTCATGTTTTCTTGTGTGCTTCTTGTTCTCTTGACGGTGGGCTTCTCGTGTGCTTCTTGTGTGCTTTGTGTGCTTCTTGTGGGGCTCGTGGGCTTCTTGTGGGCCTCGTGGGCTTCGTTTGCTTCTCATGATCTCCTTTGTGTGCTTCTTGTGTTGTGGTCTTCTCCTGTGTGCCTTGTGTCATGGGTGTCTTGGTAGGTGGCATCATTCTTGGTTGTGGCAGGTGGCATCATGCTTGGTTGTGGCAGCTGCAAAGCAGATGTTGCTGCAGCCGTTTTGTTGTGTGCATCTTTCGATGCAAGGGCACATGGAGATGATCAGTGCGTGGCATGCTACTTGGCACGCTGGCGAGGGTCCTGGGCAGGAGCGTTGCATGGCGGGTGCACGCCGGTGTGGCCAGGTTCAATGTCCGTTGTCCAAAGGGAACGACCCCACCTTCGGGCCTCACCTGGCTCCCAATGAGACCATGTTGGGCACGTGGAGAGTGAAGTGTGGCACCTGTTTGAACGCCAAGCCCGGGCATCTCAGCCTAGGTGACGATGAGGTAGGCCTCACCGGTGCGCCTGTCTTGTGTGAGAGTCCTTTTGGGTGCACTTGTGGAATTCCAAGCGACGCAAATCAATCCCGCGGGCCAATCTGGAAGTGCTTGTATGCCACGTTGAGGTTGGTCATTTCTTGCGTGGGGGAAATGACCAACCTACCCTGCTTGCGTCTTTAGATAAGCCCTTATCGTGGCTGGAAACAGGGCACGTGTGCTAGAAAAGGAAATCATTAATTTTCATGTCATTTCTCGATTCATGTCAATGCCGGGCCTCTGCGTTTCCAGCACCGGGGATTTTGCTGGAAAACTGGAAACTTCAGTTCGGGCCATGCCCCGGAAAAGGGCCTCAGAATTCCGTTTCCCGTTTCCAGCACGATAACGACCGGCCTTAAGTAAAAACTGGAGTTTAAAGGGGGGGGGCCTACAGCTATAAACCAAAGGAGTTTAAAAGGCCGCTTAAACACCGGTGTCGCGATAAAACTCCGACTTGTGCCGATGCGAATATGTGACCCAGAGGATAAAATGCGTGAACAGCATTCGAATTCGTTTAACGATGGATACATCATCGCCACAAGTTCATGTGGGCCTCAACTCTTCCGCTGTCCCCTCTCCCACTACCGCCTCTCCTTCAATCGGCCGTTCTACCAAACAAAGGCCGGAAGTGGTTTTGAAATGGTCCAATGTGAAACTCAATGTAAACATCGATCAGAATGCAGGATGCTTTTCGACGAGCAAGGAAGAAACCAAGTCTATTCTGCGGGGATGCAATGGATGCGCGTATCCTGGGGAATTTCTCGCTGTCATGGGCCCTAGTGGCGCAGGGAAGACTAGCCTTCTGAATTGCCTCTCGGGGCGAAACAGAACTTTCACAGGCACATATACACCGTAACCTTCTCACCATTCACTCTTGATGCCTACATGTGGTGATGTAAGCCCTACCTAGAGAGAGAAGAAACCCTCGTTGCATAAACACATTATACCCTCTCACTCTGCAACATACTGAAAGTGCAACCTGAAGGTACAGTATCTTTGAACAATCAAGCTTGGGGACCTTCCTATGAGAGAATCTCGGCATTTGTGCCCCAAGAGGATGTATTCCTCCCCTTGCTGACTGTGTTGGAGCACCTCTCCTTCACAGCTCAATTGCGCATGGATCATGCAGTCAGCCCAGAGGTGACTCGGCCTCCACATTTTTCGCCCCACTAAATAGTGCCGTCCAGGATCGGGATAATGTTGTCAAAGGAGCCATTTCTACACTTGGCCTCTCCAAGTGTGCTGGAACTACTATAGGAGAGGCAGGTGTCATGCGAGGAATCTCTGGGGGTGAGCGCAAGAGACTTTCCATCGCGAGCGAGCTGCTCATGGATCCGTCGCTCATCTTTGTGGACGGTAGGACTGCCTGCTCATTAAAAAAATTCAGTAGTTCAGCCATGCTCTGCCTTTAACCACTTCAAGTGGACACACAGTGCTTGAATATCATTTTTGATTGCTGTCCATCGTTGACGCTGATTCCAGCTGGTGTGTCCCTCAGAGCCAACAAGCGGCCTTGATTCATTCATGGCACACCAAGTGGTCAATGAGTTGAAAGTTTTAGCCTCCAATGGACGCAGCCGCACAGTTATCGCCACAATACACCAACCTTCATCCCAAACTTTCGCAGACTTTGACCAGCTCTGCTTGCTTGCTTCTGGACGCACAGCATACCATGGAGCAGCAAGCAAAGCGATGACCTACTTCGGCCATCTAGGCTACACATGCAACGAGTACACCAACCCTGCCGATTTTTTTATGACGCTGTTGTACCACGCTGAGGACACCAGATGTGGTGATGATGTGGAAAAAGGCACCGCATCAGCTTGTGTGGAGAAAATTTGTGATGAATTTGACCAGAACAATGATGCCGATGATGACACTTCGCCCAAAGACGAGAACACCAGTTCCAATGGCAGTTCCACACTTGTTTTCAAAGGAAAATACCCCACAAAATGGTACAGTCAGATCGGGAGCTTGATCTCTCGCAGCTGCCTTGTCAAGATGCGAAATCCAAAGGAGGTCAAAGCTCTGTTCTTCCAATCAAGCTTGTTTGCTTTGATTCTCGGGGCGCTTTTTTGGGACCTGGGAAACGACCAGAAAACCGTGCGAAATGCGAACGGGCTTATCTTTATAATGCTGATGCAAACCGGGTTTCAACAGCTCTCACCATCCCTCAGCGTGTTTGCAAAGGGCATGCCTTTATTCATGAGGGAGGCCCAGCACGGAATGTATTCAATGCCCTCTCTGTTCTTATCCCGCCTGCTTGTGGATCTGCCAATACAATTGCTTGTCCCAAGCATCTTTGGCTCAATATTGTACCTTATGGCTGGCTTCCCCAGAATTACTGAAACGTTTTTCCTGTACCTTGCGGTGGTTGTACTCTACTCGCTGGTCGCAAGCTCTGCTGGTTATTTCTTAGGCTGTGCTGCACCAAGTGAGCAGATAGCGCAAATGTTAGTACCAATCGCAATGCTCATCCCCATGATGTTTGGCGGCTTCCTCATCGACACTGGTTCTATGCCAGCATTTATTGGTTGGTTCAAGTACTTCTCATTCTTCCGATATGCTTATGACGCAGTTAATATAGCAATCTGGGGGAACTGGGGTAAAATTGAATGCCCAGATGCAACAAAATGTGCATTTAACACGGGTGAGGATGTACTCCGGTATCTTTCCATTGACTCAGCAAACCTGACCTCATCATTGTTCGTCTTGGTGGGCTTCATAATCTGTTTTCGCGCATTAGCTTTCATTTCACTGGTACGAAGATCTTGTAGTCACACCACCGATGAATCCTAAGCATGTAGTAGTGCTGTCTTAATGACAAACTGATTTGGTGTAGCCTAGCCACGGCTCCACGCTTGAGTTCTGTATGATTATCAAATTCTGTTTCTAGCACAACTACAATGAACTGCCACTTATCTAGCATGCCGGGTGATTACTGAAGTTTATACCGCCTTTTGTTGCTGGAGCGTTGTTTCTGCGCGTGCCTCTACCAACAACCTGCGTGCCCTGGTGGACGGCCCCGCCAAAGTGGGGCTGAAACGCACCGCAAGGCCCCTTTGAACGGCCTGCTGTTGCTGCCGGCAGCAGCAGTAATAGCAACCTGGCGCGCGACAAAACCAGCTGCCAGGCAACTGGCAATGTAAACCTTGCTCCGGCTCGCTCATTGCGCTCATGCCATGGTCTATCGCAGCGCCCTCGCCCCGCCAGGCGCCGGTGGCCCGGCGGTTCTCACATCCCAATGTTTTCTTGTTCTGACATAGGAACATGGCCAAACTGGTAGATGCTACGATAGTCAAGATAGATAGTGCCATTTTCAGCAACAGAGAGAAACCTGGGTGCCGTTCGCATGCAGAAATGGAAATTCAACACGCCGGGTTGCTAGATGCAAAAGAACGGATCAGAACAGAGCAGCCATATTAGATTAAGTAAACTAAACTAAACTGAATTTAAGTTTAGTTATGTTGCGCAAATTCAGCCAAAAAGACTTGGGAAACTGGGTGTGCCTCACGGTCGATACGCCCTTGGCTGGCGGGCCAGCCCCGGGCTCTAACTTCACGGGCCCTTACGCTCACCAAACTGCCCAAGCACATCCTCGGTTGCTATTTAAGTTTAGTTGTGTCATGTAAAAAAAAAAAAAAACAGTAGTGCAAATTAGGTGCCTTGAAGGAATCCAACACAAGGGGTTGCTAGGTAGCGTTTCACTTGACAAAAAGTCACCCGCGTGTTAGGAAGCCGCATCACCCACCCATCCCCCCTCCCAGTGACCTAGAATTACCATACTTGGTAACACATTTGACTAAAATTACCAATTATGGTAACTAAAAGGTTACTGAGTGGCTCTAAAGGTACCCACCTACCCCCCATGTTGCGTGTGTGACTTTTTGTCAAGTGAAACGCCCCCCTAGATGCAAAAGAACAGAACAGAACAAAGTTGAACAGAACGGAGCAGTATTATATAAAATAACGTAACGTAACGTAACGTTATATAATATTATGTTATGTCATGTAAAAAAAAAAGTAGTGGGACTGTTTCTGCGTTTCGGGATGAATTTTTGCACCGTCACCATTCGTTGCTCAGGCATGATTAGGAGCTACAAAATTGGCAGCCGAAGCTTTGATACATTTGCTAGGTTAAGGGGGTTGCATTTATTAAGGCCAAGTTGCGCCTCTACTGAGGCTCCCATCTAGGGTGACTTAGCCTACCACGCTCGCTACCTCAGCCTTCTCCTGCTTTGTCTCTACGCACCCGCCGTCTCTCTCTGCTGTTGTCTGCCTGGCTGCTGTCTTCTGTCTGGCTGTTTCTACGCTTGTTTCTAAATCTATCCCTGGCACCCCCCGCCGAGGGGCCAGCCGGGCTGCGGTCTCTCCTGGGTGGCCCTTGGAGTCTGCGTCGCTTGTTTGCCTCAGCCAGGGCCCAGAGCACCGAGGCTGGTTTCGCCCGCTGCGGCTTCAGTTGGTGTTTTTTAAGCTTCCCCCCCCTGCCATTGGCAAAACGCCGTTCATTTTTTTTCTCGAAACCCGAATACGGAAATTTCGTTGACTGCCTGCGACGGTTACCGCTATGCGCTAATGGCTGGGATCGACTTCCTGTGGCTGAGGCTGTGATGCTGCAGGGTTGTCTCTCATCTGATGTTTCCGTTCTGATCAGGTTTGCCTCCGTCTCCGTGGTTTCCGAACGTGCGGCTGACCGCATTATGGTCACTTCTTCGTCGACGTGCTTTCTTTTCCCTGTGCTGTTGTTCACGCTGCTTTGCTTTTCTGTTTGCAGTGGCTGCGTCTGTACTTTTCCGCGAGCTCGACGAAAGCCTCTCCGATTTGCTGCGCAAGAAGTGGAGGTACTCTGTTTTTCGCCGCTTGCAGGGTATATCCTGGGATTGATGGCGGTGGCCTGTTGTCTCCCTTCTTCGGGCACATCACTTGCTCGTGCTTCTGTCCCTGGCTGCAGGCTGTGCACCACTTGCGCGAGTCTCGTGGCTGCCACACATCTTCTGGGATGGATGTCCAGTATTGGTAGGGTTTCATATGTTTTAGCCCATATGCACACCCATTTAGCACCTGACCCTCTCCCATCCTTGTCGTGAC
>Ga0099797_101783_pt1 | contig 10539 bp, 10 predicted proteins | sample Uncmet_Sort48C_1_FD_89871 | JGI IMG/M metagenome (GOLD analysis project Ga0099797, IMG submission 89871) | Marine eukaryotic communities from CALCOFI LINE 67, Pacific Ocean - C012_Sort48C_1 | ecosystem: Environmental > Aquatic > Marine > Oceanic | place: Pacific Ocean: Monterey Bay | collected... | reverse complement strand
TACCTCTGGACATGGGGAACTCGTGGAGATTTGGTCGAATGTAGAAGCTCTTTCTTTGAACTATGCAGAGGTATTAAAGGGCACTCACTACCTGTGTAAAATACGCTACTTGTGCGTGTGAAAGCGTTTGAAGCGTGGGACATATTGATAGGATCATTTCTAACAGGAACAAAGACAATCACACACCACACCCGACACCATGCCTGTACATTACACCCCAAAGGGATGACAATTTTCGCAAGTATTCGTTTTCCCCTGACCAACATGATCACAAAATGTACGTTATTGTAAAATCACGGTCTCTGACACATACGCATACACGTTCATATATTATATATATATATATATATATATATATATATACATACGTACGTACATACATACATACATACATGCACACATACATACATACATACATATTCACACGCATACAATCACACACATGTATATATATATATATATAATATATATAATATATATATACAAACACACCGGATTCGTCGGCTTCGTGGAGCTCCCGAATCCGTTTGAGACTTTCTTCTTTACGCATCTGCATTTCGCTAGGAATGGAATCGCGTTCGTTATCCGTGGTGTGTTGTGCCACCACCACCGTGGGTCTGCCTTCATCAGCAGCGGCAGCACCGGCCACGCGCTCTGCTTGTTGCAACTTCTCCAATCGAATCTTCTCGAGTTTGCAACTTTTGCATACGTCGAGGGTGTCTATGCATGTGGACATGGCGGCGTGGGCCGTGCAGTGTCGTTGCACGGCTGCCTCGAGTGTGCTTGTGATGCGTGGTGGAACTTTGCTTGGAACCAAATCTGGTCGATGGGAGGTCACTAGGCTGCCAACCATGGTGTGTGTATGCGTGAATGTATGTATGTATGTGTGTGCGTGTGTGTATGTGTATGTGTATGTGTGTACGTGTGTGTGTGTATGTGTGTATGTATGTGTGTATATGTGTGCGTGTATGTATGTATGTGCGCGTGTGTGTGTGTGTATGTATATATATATATATATATATATATATATATATGTGTGTGTGTATGAGGTGTAGTTCATACATGTATGGGTGGTGTACCATGGGTTACAATTTAAGAATCATCATGGCACGAAATGCGCCCCCAGCAAACACGAAACACACGGGCAAATATGTGCTTGGCTTTGTTGTTCAAACGTGTAAATGTGCACCCAATCGCCCCCAACCCCGCACGCATGCTGTCTCATGGCGCTACCGTAATATGGCAACTGAAACTTGTTGCGATACGGGTTGCTCCGTAAATGCCATCGACAATTCACATTTCTATGTTGAAGTACATCAGACCACACTTCAATTATTATCAAACGACAAACTTAGCCCAAAACATGAAAGTCACATGATACATGACATAAGAATACGGACTTCGGGGCATGTGCTCCTGTTGAGCATACCAGAGGAATCGTTGCATTTCACGGTCCGAGCCTTGTAGCAAAAGTCGACTTTCACTTGTGCCAGAAACATCGATCAGTTTAGAACAAAAATCAATCGTAACTTTTCCCTCTTGGCAATTCTCCAAAAATAAGGCGGTGGCATTCTTCAGTGAGAGATGGACTTCATGATCATCTTTCTTAGTCTGTATGTATGTATGTATCCAACATTAGTTGACCCGTCCCCGCTTTTCGGTTAGAATACTGAGCAAGCGATCAAACCTCAAGCAATCCCAAACCCCACGAACCACAACCGACCACCTTTGCCGGGTGCAAGTCCCGGTATTTCAAAAATAGGGCGGGTTATAAGTTTGAAGTTGTGAAAATCTGAGTGAAGAGCAATTGGTCGTCACAGAGGTGGTAGCACGACGCAGAGAGTGACACACGCGTTGTTGTCTATGCTTGAACACAATGGCCACGTGAAGGAGAAGAACCGAAAACCTTGAGAGAAAACACAACAGGAGACGCCGGTTTGCGGACATAGGCAACGTGCCCGTGGAAACTCCGAGTGACCAATGATTGTGAGACTCCTGTAATCACGCGGGAGAGCTCCTCCACCACTTGTGTAAAGCCGTAACATCCCGAACGTAACTTCATATAATAAACACACACATACATATATATATATATATATATATATATGTATATATGAAGTTGTGTCACAGAAGTTTTAGTAAAGCAGTCGTAAGTGTCTGTATGTGGATGGGTGTGTGTTTGTGAGCATATATATGGCTACATATACATATATACGATAGAAGCGTGGACGAGGCGCGTCATTGAGTGAGTGACTGTATGTCGGGGTGTGTGAGAGGGTATACGTGAGCGAATGTGTGCGAGAGGGTGGGTGAGTGAGTGGATGAAACAGGAAAAAATATGCATGTGGTGGGGTAAGGGAAAGGACGTGTTTGACAGCAGGAAGGAATTACGACTTTACATTCGTTAGGCTTGACTTGTCGTTTTCGTCTAGTCTCTTCAAAATGCGCCACGCATATCTGCCCGTTCCATTCCATTTCCATGTGCCGATAACAACACTCACACATTTTAGTAGACTCTTCACCCATGGGAAAGGGGTTTTGTCCTCAGCTAGTGCACATGTGTATGTATGTGTACGCATTCAATGTCTGGAGTAAGTGTGGTGTGTAAGTTGGATGTAAATGTGTGTGTATTAATACATATGTGCATGTGCATTGGTATTGGTATTGATGTGTAGATAGATATATATATATAAATATAAACATATTTTATGTGTGTGTGTGTATGTGTGTGTGTGTGTGTGTATGTGCATGTGTATATGTGTTTGTATTTTTGATTTTTTTTTTTGGGGGGGGGGGGGGGATTGAAGATTCGTGAGCAGCAACGACGACTCGCAGTGAGCCACGCGATGGTGGCCAACCACATGGCCAGTAACCTCCTTGAGAAGACGGAAGTAGGTTCCAACACCTCGGCACACACACCCACTGCCGTGGAGAACACACCTCCCCACGTGCTCCCACTCATGAGATGCAGCCCGCAACTGTGGATCCCCTCCCCCCCCCCCTCCCCGTTTAGTAGTTGACAATGCGCGTGTGATTTCACCCTTTTTTCTCTCTCTGATCTACACACCTTGTCTTGCAGCTAATTACTAATCCGACGGTCGTTTCATCTCCCTAATCGACATCCACTTCTGAATGCGTCGACCCCTTACTCAACCACACACACACTGGTTGTTGTTTGTTGCTTTCCTATGCTAATGGGGTTTTGGTTCTAGTCGTTCTCACGCGGTATCGAAGCACGCGGACCAGATCTGGCTGACGATGCGCATTTCTTTGAGAAGAGCAGTAACGAAATTAACGGACTTTTGAATAATGTTGGTTGTTTTTGTTTCAACGCACATCATTTTAGAAACAATTGTTGTTTCAAAGCTCATCATCGTATAAATATTCTTTTGTCAAAACATCATAGTGTAAGAATTTTTAAAGCTCATCATCATGTAAATGATAATTGGTGTTTCAATACCCATAATGGTAAGAACAATTGGTATTTCAAAGCGTATTATCGCAGATATAATTGATGTTTCAAAGCGTATTATCGCAGATATAATTGGTGTTTCAAAGCGTATTATCGCAGATATCATTGGTGTTTCAAAGCGTATTATCGCAGATATCATTGGTGTTTCAAAGCGTATTATCGCAGATATAATTGGTGTTTCAAAGCGTATTATCGCAGACATACTTGATGTTTCAAAGTTCACTATCGTAGAAATTATTGTACGTGGGGATTGATATTATTGGGCCCCCCACTCCCCACTCCCCCCACATGCAATCATGCAGTCACATACCCTCACCGCCAACATGCGTTTCCGCAGTCACCGCCCTCAACCTCATCCACTTCCTGATTTGTCACCCCCGTCGCGACCATTGTCTCCCACACCCACACCCACACCCACACCCACACCCACACCCACACCCACACCCACATTCTCTCCCGGGTTGATATCGGTGCCCCACATTGGACCAGCCGCGTATTCAGGAGTGAAGGTGAACATCATCATACAGCCCAGCCACATGTACTCACTCGCGCCCTGTGTTTGTTTGTGGGGATCATGTGCTGGCGATGCTCATGTTCATACGGCTTTGCTCCGACAAGCTTCACATGATTCATGAATCAATGTAAGTGTTATGTCCCTGTCATTACTCCCGTTTTCTTTTTGTGTGTCTGTAGTGGTATCATCTTCACACTTGTGACCTGGATTTTATACGCACACTATATCTAGCGACTACCATTGACGATTTTCATCCTTTTACTGTTTTGTTGTTGGTGTGTGTACATACATATCCATGCGTTGACTGTTGGTTGATCCCACAAATATTCGCAGGTCATTAATGCGGAACAGTTGTTAATCGTCGTCGATTCATCAGCCGTCCTTAGTAAAGATGATTTCGTGAAGGCATGTTATTACAACAAAATGTAAATTATGCCTGTTTTAGTCTGACAAGTTTTCAAAAAATGTGACAGCAAAACTTTTGTTGAGTACGACCGGATTGCATCGTGGATCGATGACAACAGCTTTCCTCTTTGATTCTATATTGAGTGCGGAAACGAATTATACCATAACGAAAATCTTTGTTTCCTTTTATAACTGACTGTAGAAACTTAACCTTATTGTGTCCTAAGAGACATGCGCTGGTGGTCTTCAGCTGCACCACCGGTTGATGGTCACCCCGCACCGCCTTAACAAAACTGTCACTTCAGCGGCCTGGTTAGTTTCTGTCAGCCGATAGCTGCTCAACTTCTAGTAGCATTGAGAGCCCGCTAGAGCTGTAGAAATATTATTAGATAAGGGCTCGTTTTTACTGGTAATACAATAAGTTATTTTTGATAAAAGGCGGCAGTCAGACCCAAGTCACACCATTATCAATTCAGTGCCACCCATCATTGAAAACTCCTACACGTAGTAGTACACAACGACTCCAGAACATCACAACGTGAACTACCTTGTTACTATGCATGCTAGACCCCTACCCTCGCACTTTGAAAGCGACAACTACAAAGCAAAATTCATTACTTCAAAGAATTTTGATCTACTATATAGTACTAGATCTAGTACGTACAAAGCTGTGAAGACAGCCAAAGAATACAAGAAACGTGGGATGGGGTACGTGGAGCCATGGCTCATAACAACATAGTTGGGGGTGGTTAGTTCATGGACTGAAGGTTCGAAACATGGCTTAACGACTGACCAAGACCAGTATGTGGCGAAGGCAATTTATGCAACGATAGGCCGATGCCTACTCAAGGCCCGAGCGATGGTCAACAAATGAATGCACCACCACGAGGGAACTAACTGAAAGGACTGAAAATGCGATTGAAAGCACATAATGACACACTCAACTAACATCAGAACCATTAAAAACTGAAGGAAGCATAGCGACCCTCGCGAAACGAACCCTTATTGACCCTACAGAACTAATACAACTGACGAGATATGCAACGGCGGAGGGGGTCATTCCACCCCAGAAGGACCGAATGACCTTGATACACTACGACAACAACGAGGCGATCATGGAACTGGTGGATGAGGCTCAGGCACACCTACTCCACGCAAATCTCTCAAGGGCCAACAGTACGGTCTGCGCGCACTGGGGAGCGACAGTGAGGACCCTAGACCCATCACAATCATGGGCAATGTGGCTACGCAGTAGGATGCTGAGTGGTACCGGACGAGCTAACGAAGTTCTGCAGGAAGTGCGGAAAGGAACACAGGGAACTAAGAGGGCCACGGCATGGAGTGCGCAAAACACATCCACAGCAAAAGACACAACTGCATCATCATGCACAGCCAGAATCAAAGCAGAACTAAGTAAGCCACTCCTACAAGGTCACCCTCAACTAACCCAACGCCTACAACCTACAACTAAGTGAATCGCACACTCACTCACCGACAGAGCCCGGCCGGGCGGACTTCCAGCCAGATCACCCCGACGAGGGAAACCAACAAAGAAGTCCAGGTGGTAGCTGACCTCAAGATTGTGGAGGCGGACTCAGTCAGTCTAAGACAGCACTGAGTGATGACGTACAACAGAGCAAGCCAGGGACTGAGGAGGAGGGGCCAGAACAGGGAAACAGAGCGAAAGCACAGACGGAGAAGCTAATGGAGGACAAAGCACTCAGGAAAGACAGCCAAAGAATACAAGAAAAGGGGGATGGGGCATGTTGAGCCATAGGTCATAACAACTAACACTACTACTACTAGTAGGGGTGGTTTATGGCAGAATCGAAATATGGCTAAGTAGCTTAGACAAACTAACATGTGGCAAAGGCAACTAATTTATGCAAGAACGATAGGCAGATGCCTACTCAAGGCCCGCCGAGTGATTGTCAACTAAATGCACCACCGACCACTAGGGAACTGAAAGGACAAGGCGATTCAGTTGAAAGCACACAAGGATACAACATCCGTCAGACGGAACCATTAAAAACTAGTACTACCCTAAGTACTACTTTATTACAACTAAGCCTCTCACTGGCTTATTTGTTCTCTACCGACCTCTCACTGTCTCCCCCCTCTCTCTCTGTCTCAGTCTGTCTCTGTCTCTGTCTCTGTCTCTGTCTCTGTCTCTGTCTCTGTCTCCCTCTGTCTCTGTCTCTGTCTCGGCTGTCTCTGTCTCTGTCTCTGTCTCTGTCTCCAGTCTGTCTCTACCTCTATCTCTGTCTCCGTCTCCGTCTGAGTGTCTCTCAGTCTCAGTCAGTCTCTGGCTCTGTCGGTCTCTGAGTGGCTGTCTCTGTCTCTGTCTCTGCCACTGCAGTGTCAGTCGGTGGCTCCTCACTCACTCCACTCACTCACTAAGTAGTAGGCTAGCCGCAACTAAAACGTCTACTAGTAAGTAGAACTAGTTTTTAATGGTTCAGTCTGATGTTGTTGTGTCATTGATTATGTCAGTGCTTTCAATCGCATCATTGCCTGTCCTAACTTTCAGTTCCCTACTTAGTGGTCAGTGGTGAGTGCATTAGTTGACTTGACCATGATCGCTCGGGCCTTGAGTAGTAGTAGTACTAGACTGAGGCATCTGCATATCAGTCGTTGCATAAATTGCCTTGGCCACATAGTAGTGGTCTAGGTTGCTTCATTCATTAGCCATGTTTCGAACCTTCCTTGAACCACCCCCACTAAATGATTGTTGTTATGACCCATGGCTCCAGGCACGTACCCCATCCCTCTTTTCTTGTATTCTTTTGTTGACTGTCTTAGTTACCACGGACCAAGTCCCGACTTTCCCCCTTTCGTTGTCTTCGGTTTTCCCTTTTCCCGCTGTTTTCCCCTCTTCCGACGAAAAACGCGCGAAAAACGCAGAAAAGGAAAAACGCGAAAAGCAGAGAGATTCAAGCTTCGAGAGCTCTCGAGAAGTTGGAGAGACGATCGACGAAAGCCGGCAACCGGCAGAAGCTGCAGACAGCACACGCTGTGCATGCCAGCCTAGTGCGCGCATGCAACACTTTCCCGTTGTCCCCTTGAGAGAATCGGAGAGAGAGCGGCGTTTGGGGAAGCCATAGACTGGGAGCGGTGTCATGCCTCAGCCTCTTCTCCTTAACGCAAACAAGTCCAACAAGCCCACGGTAGCAAAGACAAAAACGCGCGCAAAGTCAAAGTTTGCGGACAAACAAAATGTGAAGACACAGGGGAAGAAAGAGAAGACGCAGGGGAAGAAAGAGAAGACGCAAAAGGAGAAGAGTCACTCAAAGTATGTCCCTGGCAGGATTTCCACCCTTCTTGTGCAACACACACACACACACACACACACACACATATATATATATATATATATACACACACACACACACATACACACACACACACACACACACACACACACATACACACACACACATAAAATATGTTTATATTTATATATATATATCTATCTACACATCAATACCAATACCAATGCACATGCACATATGTATTAATACACACACATTTACATCCAACTTACACACCACACTTACTCCAGACATTGAATGCGTACACATACATACACATGTGCACTAGCTGAGGACAAAACCCCTTTCCCATGGGTGAAGAGTCTACTAAAATGTGTGAGTGTTGTTATCGGCACATGGAAATGGAATGGAACGGGCAGATATGCGTGGCGCATTTTGAAGAGACTAGACGAAAACGACAAGTCAAGCCTAACGAATGTAAAGTCGTAATTCCTTCCTGCTGTCAAACACGTCCTTTCCCTTACCCCACCACATGCATATTTTTTCCTGTTTCATCCACTCACTCCCCCACCCTCTCGCACACATTCGCTCACGTATACCCTCTCACACACCCCGACATACAGTCACTCACTCAATGACGCGCCTCGTCCACGCTTCTATCGTATATATGTATATGTAGCCATATATATGCTCACAAACACACACCCATCCACATACAGACACTTACGACTGCTTTACTAAAACTTCTGTGACACAACTTCATATATACATATATATATATATATATATATATATGTATGTGTGTGTTTATTATATGAAGTTACGTTCGGGATGTTACGGCTTTACACAAGTGGTGGAGGAGCTCTCCCGCGTGATTACAGGAGTCTCACAATCATTGGTCACTCGGAGTTTCCACGGGCACGTTGCCTATGTCCGCAAACCGGCGTCTCCTGTTGTGTTTTCTCTCAAGGTTTTCGGTTCTTCTCCTTCACGTGGCCATTGTGTTCAAGCATAGACAACAACGCGTGTGTCACTCTCTGCGTCGTGCTACCACCTCTGTGACGACCAATTGCTCTTCACTCAGATTTTCACAACTTCAAACTTATAACCCGCCCTATTTTTGAAATACCGGGACTTGCACCCGGCAAAGGTGGTCGGTTGTGGTTCGTGGGGTTTGGGATTGCTTGAGGTTTGATCGCTTGCTCAGTATTCTAACCGAAAAGCGGGGACGGGTCAACTAATGTTGGATACATACATACATACAGACTAAGAAAGATGATCATGAAGTCCATCTCTCACTGAAGAATGCCACCGCCTTATTTTTGGAGAATTGCCAAGAGGGAAAAGTTACGATTGATTTTTGTTCTAAACTGATCGATGTTTCTGGCACAAGTGAAAGTCGACTTTTGCTACAAGGCTCGGACCGTGAAATGCAACGATTCCTCTGGTATGCTCAACAGGAGCACATGCCCCGAAGTCCGTATTCTTATGTCATGTATCATGTGACTTTCATGTTTTGGGCTAAGTTTGTCGTTTGATAATAATTGAAGTGTGGTCTGATGTACTTCAACATAGAAATGTGAATTGTCGATGGCATTTACGGAGCAACCCGTATCGCAACAAGTTTCAGTTGCCATATTACGGTAGCGCCATGAGACAGCATGCGTGCGGGGTTGGGGGCGATTGGGTGCACATTTACACGTTTGAACAACAAAGCCAAGCACATATTTGCCCGTGTGTTTCGTGTTTGCTGGGGGCGCATTTCGTGCCATGATGATTCTTAAATTGTAACCCATGGTACACCACCCATACATGTATGAACTACACCTCATACACACACACATATATATATATATATATATATATATATATATACATACACACACACACACGCGCACATACATACATACACGCACACATATACACACATACATACACACATACACACACACACGTACACACATACACATACACATACACACACGCACACACATACATACATACATTCACGCATACACACACCATGGTTGGCAGCCTAGTGACCTCCCATCGACCAGATTTGGTTCCAAGCAAAGTTCCACCACGCATCACAAGCACACTCGAGGCAGCCGTGCAACGACACTGCACGGCCCACGCCGCCATGTCCACATGCATAGACACCCTCGACGTATGCAAAAGTTGCAAACTCGAGAAGATTCGATTGGAGAAGTTGCAACAAGCAGAGCGCGTGGCCGGTGCTGCCGCTGCTGATGAAGGCAGACCCACGGTGGTGGTGGCACAACACACCACGGATAACGAACGCGATTCCATTCCTAGCGAAATGCAGATGCGTAAAGAAGAAAGTCTCAAACGGATTCGGGAGCTCCACGAAGCCGACGAATCCGGTGTGTTTGTATATATATATTATATATATTATATATATATATATATACATGTGTGTGATTGTATGCGTGTGAATATGTATGTATGTATGTATGTGTGCATGTATGTATGTATGTATGTACGTACGTATGTATATATATATATATATATATATATATATATAATATATGAACGTGTATGCGTATGTGTCAGAGACCGTGATTTTACAATAACGTACATTTTGTGATCATGTTGGTCAGGGGAAAACGAATACTTGCGAAAATTGTCATCCCTTTGGGGTGTAATGTACAGGCATGGTGTCGGGTGTGGTGTGTGATTGTCTTTGTTCCTGTTAGAAATGATCCTATCAATATGTCCCACGCTTCAAACGCTTTCACACGCACAAGTAGCGTATTTTACACAGGTAGTGAGTGCCCTTTAATACCTCTGCATAGTTCAAAGAAAGAGCTTCTACATTCGACCAAATCTCCACGAGTTCCCCATGTCCAGAGGTA
>Ga0099797_101782_pt1 | contig 10541 bp, 5 predicted proteins | sample Uncmet_Sort48C_1_FD_89871 | JGI IMG/M metagenome (GOLD analysis project Ga0099797, IMG submission 89871) | Marine eukaryotic communities from CALCOFI LINE 67, Pacific Ocean - C012_Sort48C_1 | ecosystem: Environmental > Aquatic > Marine > Oceanic | place: Pacific Ocean: Monterey Bay | collected... | reverse complement strand
TTAACATCCCTGGCGGTGTTCAAACGTGATCGGGCCGATTTTAAGGATTGCAGATCGGATTTGATCGAACCGCAAACACAAAAGCCCCAGTTTGGCCCTGGGGGTGTTCTGCATGTGCCCTGTGATGATACTGGGGCACGGCAGCACACTCCCATGCACATAGACCTAAAATTAAGGCTTTTTGTTTCAGTTCATTCAAATTCATTCAAATTCGATCCGGCCCGATCACATCACATTTTCTTGATCCGGCCGGTGATCGAACTGCGATCGGGCCTGATCGAACTGCGATCGGGCCTGTGATCGGACTGCGATCGGGCCTGTGATCGAACCGCGGCTGGGGGAGGATCGGGCGGTATGCGGTATGGTGATATATAAAGCATACATGTAGGTGCGTTTTATACATAGGGTATATAAATACGTATGCGCGGTATATAGTAGCCTCCTTGCGCCTATCAAGATTGTTTGCGTTTGCGCCCTTTACTTTCGAAGTTCATGAGCTCACAATAAGCGGGAAGGAAGTTATCGTCGACGAATGCTTTCGTTGTGGGAGAGGACACAAGATGGGAAGAATCGCCGTGTGCCTGCGTTGGGATCTCTGTGCCGGTTTTTCGCCACACAGTGAGACCGAAGGACGTCTTGTCGGCGTTACAGTTGGCTATCTTTGCAGTTGCCTCCCTGTGTGTGTGGATAAGGCAGCATGATGAGTCGTCTCATGTAGGGTAAGTGCACTGTGCTGAGTGTGGTGCCAGTGCAAGTGACGGTGGTGTGTATTTACCTGAAGAATCTGTGATTCGGGTCCTTGTTGAGCTCCAGTGTGGTAGTTCCGGGTTTGGTTGTTTGGGTGATCATACCTACAATTCATACAATTGCAATATCAGTTCTCTGAAGGGTGACTAGCATGCAAAATATACGTACCTTTCACTTGAGACGAGCCGGCAGCTGCCTTGACAATGTGCTCAAAATCGCCACGTACAAACCCCCGATTCCAGAAGTAGACCAAAACATCCATGTCTGTTTGTGGCAAGTGACGATACGTCAAGTGAGGGAGAGTGCTTGTGTGTGGCAAGTGACGGTCGTGCTCATGATGATACTGCAAGCAACGACACTACAAGTGATGAAACTTCAAGCAACAACACTGCAAGCGAAGACATGACAAGTGACGATACTGCAAGTGATGATACTGCAAGTGACGATACATGCCACACCCACCACATACCTGGGAACTCAGGAAAGTCAAAACTGGTCACATCCAGAGCATCCCGATGGTGAAGTGAGACGGATCCCATTGGGTCGATTATGCCCTTCGCCATGCAGTTGGTCAGTTTTTGTACGCTACCCGCCCAGCGGGGTCTGTGTGTCTCTGTGCAGCACGCATATTAGGTACGGAATGGCGTATAACGCGATTTGATTTGTGTTCTTACCTATGCCGACGGCCCGATAGCCAAGCAAACTTGCGTACATGGTGGCGTTGCCAGTGGCGGAGCCAACATCGACGAATATGGTATTTGAGGGAGTCAAGTGCAGGGTTTCTTCTGCAGCCTGTGAAATGCAGGAGTGAAGGGTACGAAAGTCAGTTCAACAACACCACACCAGCAAGATGCGACCATCAAAACGCGCAGAATCGTACCTTGCATACGGCAGCAATTGATCTGAAGCTCGTGCTTGCCACAAGCTTACTTTCACCATCCCCCGTACCATCAAGGCCCATCTGCGTCATCGTACTAACAGTCCGCGCGTGGCTCTTTGTTTCGGCAGATACGCCCTCGGGAATGCAGCAGGTGGTAGTGGCAGTGGGAGTAGCGGAAGCATCAACTGGAGTTGCAGTGGCAGTTGCAGTGGGAGTAGCGGAAGCATCAACTGGAGTTGCACTTGCGGTTGCAGTGGCAGTGGGAGTAGCGGAAGCATCAACTGCAGTTGCAGTTGCAGTGGGAGTAGCGGAAGCATCAACTGGAGTTGCAGTGGCAGTGGGAGTAGCGGAAGCATCAACTGGAGTTGCAGTGGCAGTGGGAGTAGCGGAAGCATCAACTGGAGTTGCAGTTGCAGTGGGAGTAGCGGAAGCATCAACTGGAGTTGCAGTGGCAGTGGGAGTAGCGGAAGCATCAACTGGAGTTGCAGTTGCAGTGGGAGTAGCGGAAGCATCAACTGGAGTTGCAGTGGCAGTGGGAGTAGCGGAAGCATCAGCTGGAGTTGCAGTTGCAGTGGGAGTGGCAGTGAGAGGCACATCCCGTGGTTTACGGCGAGAGCCAGCATTACTCACTTGGCGCATGGGCCTTTGAAATGAGCGTCGAGAGAGCCTTGGCCTTTTGACTGCACTCGACAGCGACCCAGTGACTGCACTCGACAGCGACCCAGTGGCAGCTAAGACCATGCGGCTTCCGTTGCTCCTCGACATGCGGCTTCCATACTTGAGCATGTTCATGGCGGAGCTCTGGGTCGGTGGTTGATGCTGTAGAGGCTGCACGGTAGCAGCAGTGGAAGCAGCGGCAGAAGAAGCCGTGGAAGCGGCAGTGGAAGCAGCAGTGGCGGCCGCTGCGGCAGTGGCTGTACTGGCCCTTGTGGCTGCTGCACCAGCAAATGAAGCTGCAGCAACGGAAACTACAGTGGCAGCGACAGCACTGGCCCTGGTGGCTGCTGCACCAGCAAAGGAAGCCGCAGCAGCGGAAACTACAGTAGCAGCGGCAGCACTGGCCCTGGTGGCTGCAACAGCACCACTCCTGGCTGCATGTGTGGCCGCAGCAGCACAGGCAGCAGTGTCAGCAGCAGCACTGACTGTCGCAGAAACAGCGGCAAAGACCGCAGGAATTGTGCTGGTGTTGGGTGTAGTGGTGGTGGCAGTGTGTGTCTTCTCACCTAGCTGACCCCCCCCGGCCCTGCGAAGCTCACCTGATATGGCTGCGTTTCTGGGTGTGATGTGCCCTCGGTCCGGAGCGGCGCACTTTACTGGCGGGGTGGAAAGCCCCACATCACACTCTGACTCAGCGGCTCCGTCATCACAGTCAGCATCATCGTGGAAGTGCACCTCGTCGTCCTCGATCATGCTGTGCTCATGATCGTCATCACCACCACCATCCTCATTCTCCTGCGCCAGGTGGTTCTCATTCATGTCATGCAGCTGGGTGGTAATGCCCGGCAGGCTGCGTGCACCGACCACGCCCCTACCAGTGGCCCTGCGGACATCGATGGTGCCAGTGTGTGCCACGTGCAAGGCCGACATAACGGAAACTGGATGCTGGCCCTGCTCAGGCGCCGAGAGCAACGCCCGTGTCTCAGTCGATTCGTGAGTAGCAGGGTGCTTCCCAAGCACCTCCGCCTCGTTCACCTGGTGATCGTCGCTTGCACTGGGGTTTGCTTCGTCAAGCATGCCTTGCAACACGCAGCTTCGTAGGCTCATCTGGCATGCCTCCACCGCCCGATCCCAGTCTTCATCGTCGACAATGTAGTCCAGCACCGCGGAGAGGCACCATGCAGGAAACTGGAAGGTCAACTTTTCACACAGTGACCATGGAGGGTGGCGGAAGCGCAGCATCTCACCATAGCTATGTCGGGCTGTGTAGAACACCCTTCCCTCATCGTCGGTATCTGCACTCTCGATGCTCAGGTACGCACAAGCAAGCTTCACCTTCGCTCCGACCACCAGACCACCACCACCGAGGGAGCTGAACTGCAATGCCAAATGGTCCTCCTGTGCTGTACGTTTGAAACGCTGCTTGATGTTAAACTGAGCAGCAGTGGGTGTGTTCAGGGGGTCCTTGCCAGCAAGCCCAGCCTCAATCTCACCCTGCCAGCTGCTGCTCCATCGATTGATCTGTGCCCGGATTTTGGCAGCTAGCGCATCTCGAGCTGCACCATTCCGGAACTCGAAGCGTCCTCCATTCCAGGTCCTGTCAACGATCCGGTAGGCTTCAGATCTGCCCATCGCCACTAGCTTCTTGCGGCTCATCAACTGCAGGGCATCTTCGTCGCTCATAGCGGGATTGGCATCTAATTTTTCTTTAAGCAGCCGAGTGAGCTTGCCTTTGAAGTAGCCCTTGATCTTGTCCCTGTTGTTTACCCACACATCAAGATCTCCTAGAACCACTGAGTCCTTGGTGACGTAAGAGTTTCGCACCCGGCGCTTCTTCGTCCGTTGTGCAGATGCCTTCGGTGTTTGTCTCAAGTTCCCTCCGTCGTCATCGGAAGAAGATGAGTCGTCAGAAGGAACCAGCCCGGCGGCTGGTTCAGGGAAAGATCGTTTCGAGAGGACGCTACCGGAACCTTCTTTGGTCACAGCCAAATTCGGGCAGTACTCCGAGATCAGGTCCTTAAGAAACGCTGGGAATGGTCCAGATTTGATGGGCCAGTCATGCAAGTTCTGAATGACAAGTTGGTTATCACCGTCACGCTTTTTGACCTCATCCATAAGGCCATTCCAGTCTCCATCAGGAACCGAGGCAGGGGAAAAGGGGCAGTTGTAGGCTTGGAGCATTTCAATCTGCCCATCAGAAAGCTTGAAGGATTTCGGATCAGCACCGTAGGGGATAGAGGCCTGGAGTGCTGCAGCAGCAGGGCCATAGTTGTTGGCTTCGAGCCAGTCGATAGCAGGCAGAGCATTGACAGTAACCATTGTAGTAGAAGGGCAGGGGGAACTGGCAGAGCTTCAGGAGAGAGGCTTGGAATTCGATTGTGGCCTTCGAGACGGCCGATTCAAATTCATTCAGTCGGCGACAATTTGAATGAATCACCACAACAGCCACAGTGACAGCGGCAAGGGATCCATAAATTAATGAAAAAGAACTTCCGTTGGGTGTGTGGCTCCGCAATCACCCTCCTGCTGCCGACAGCAGAACCATGGCCGTGCAGTGCCCACATTTGCTGAGCTAAACAAACTGAGCAGCGAAGAGCTTGTTGTTCCACACCCAACGAGTCGCAGCATGCACCACCGTAAATAGGGGGTACTTATACAGTACTTGCTGGTGCAGGGATAAAGAGGTTGCTGTTGCATTCGTTCGCTTGAGGCCCGACTGACTTGTGTTCAATGAACACCAAAATTGACACAGAACCTGGCAAAGATGAGTTCGAAAAGCACCGTTTATTGTGGATTACAAAGGATGCATCAGAACAAGTTGTAAATGGCTGTTTACGAAAGGTTGGGGATTTGCAACGGAAGCGTTCGAAGAACGGAACAGGCCGTTTTCTGCCGGGCTGGGGAAATGGGGCATCCGCATTCAACGACAGCAAACTTGCAGGAGGGGGGTTCCAAAAAATTCACGAGCAACTGGTAGTATGCCAGGCATTTTGCACGAATGAGAATATTGAACACGGCAAGCCAGAATGCGGACGGAGTCTACCACCTGACCACGAAGGTCCCTGTGAATGCGGAGCAAAAGTGTACAAGCTAATGCCCGATGGGACAAAGTCATTTTTGAATGTGGATTACTACTTTCGTCTTGGAAAATACTACCAGCTGCTGGTTGAGAATACGGACCTGCCACAGCGCATCGTTGACTACTACCCGGAAGCCATAGCGCAGTTGAGTGTCCCCCTGGACGATCCAAACCACAGGGTCCATTCTATTGTCGGGGGTTGGGTGGCAAGGTCAGACTACCAGAAAAATCAACATCGTTTTGTTTTAGATGTCATTCCGAAAGTCGGTGAGATCGCCATGCACGATTTGGGACCAGCCTTCAACAACGAACTAGTGCCAGCAAAAGTTCTAGGAGAAACAGAGTGCCAGTACACTGTGCGTCATCCTGGCGACAACTCGGAACACAGTGTGAACAAAGAAGACGTACAAAAAGTGAACGGTACACTCCCACTGATTGTCATCGTTGCCGAGGACGGCGCAGAAATTTATGGGGACATGCAGTATTCCAACATGGGCAAAGTAGAATTATTTGTGAATATTCATGAGAAGCATAGGCACCGGGAAGAATTTGTGGTGCCGTTTTCAATCTCGGCTGAGGGGGTAAAGCACTACAATGGTTCGCATCGCGGTATCTTCCAGGCAAAACAGGCTAGAATCTTGGCCAATGAAGGCACGCCTGTGGGCCCATTCACGGTGTGGATGGGAAATAGAAAGGTGACTGTGCATTCTGCTACGCTGTATAGATCCGAGATCTGCAAGGTGATGGACAATCCGGAAGTAGCAAGCGCCTGTGGTGTGATGGACCAACGCAACATCTTTTCGCTTTCTCCCTTCTTGAAAGGCTACACGGCACACCCCCTTCAACGTAAGGCACTGTATACGTTTTTGCTGAACAGAGACGCAGAGCCCCGCGACAAAGAGTCAAGCGATGCTGGGTTTGAGGAGGCGCACATGAAGCTTGGTTCACCAGATTGGGAGGCATATGCAAAAGCCACTGGGTTCAAGTTTAAGCCTGTTCAGTGGGCTGGCTACGGCGATGATGTCAGGAGTGACCCGGATCAGAGCAACTGGCTCCGAGTCGAGCACGAAAAGCTCCATGCTCTTGGGATTGTCGTTAAGAACATGCGCAGGTTCTTGCTTTCTCTTGTACCCCCAAAACGCCGAGCTCTGCTGGCTTTCCAGCCCCAGATGATACGTCAACCACCAGGCTCGCATCCGATTCATCCGCTTGTCAAGATCAGCAAGAAGGACGGGAAGATAAGCATCAATGGTGCTGGGGAAAAGCTGCATCAAAAAAAGGACTGGGTGAGGCAGCGGATGCTTTTTGATCTGCTTCCCATGTTCGAAAATGATGAGCCAGTAAGACAGGTGCTGTGTGCATTGTCACAGGAGCTCTTTGTGTGAGTTGCGTTTGTGTGTATGTATGTGCGTGTGTGTGCTTGTGTGCTATGTTCTGAACACTTTCACACCCCTCCCTACGCTTCAGCTGCTAGAGACATGGGCGTTGCTCGTGTCTCTAACACAACCGTCAGATGAAGGGTTCGGACTTGACACGTTGAAAAGAACAGAGATTGTTGGTAAGTCTTTCATGGCGCAGTTCGAGGCACTTGCCAGTGAAAGGAGCCCTGCACACTTGAAAGATGGCTGCGTCATCAGCTATGCAAAGATTCTGCTTCTGGGCCATGGTGCGTGTGGGTACTTTGACCAAAACACACACATATATTCACACACGCGCATACACACAAACACGCGCGCGCACATACACACACGCACACATGCACCCACGCACAAACACACACGAACACATAATATACCGATGGTGTGTTATACTCACATCTGAGCACACTACATGCCACCATCTTGCACCAGACACGAACACAAGATACTCGTGCACACATGCGCATGCATTCACAGGCACACACACGCGCACACGCACTCGCACATACACATATTACAGAAATTTGGAAATTTGGCCACATCGATGGGCTTTTTATCGACTCCAGGATGAAAACGTTCTACAAATTTTCGCCCCTTGGTGGTGCGGGCAGCAACCCTGAGTTACAGGCAGTGAAAGTTTTTGTTCGCTTCTGTACTCTCCTCGCAGTGAAAATAAAGGTGTGGCGTTGGCTTGTGAATATGCACAATTGAATGGCGCTGTGACTGTGCCGTATGTATATGTGTGTAGTTGAAAAATGAGGAGCTGCAGAAAACCCAGTTCGTTCGGTGCACTGTGTCACCAAAGTTCGAGCTGCACAGGCGTGTGAACGAAGATTCACGTAGGCATATTTCTTACGCAGGTTCGTTTTTTTTCTACGGCACATACACTTGTATTGTGGCACAGTAAGGTAACAATGTGCACTTGAATGGAACGTACAGGCACCATAAAGGGCATGTTTGCAGGGAACTTTGGTTCTGTACTGTCAAGCCAGTGTGCATTTGGCTTCCCTGGCCTGGATACAGAGCTCAGGAAGCATGCGCAGACTACAGCCCGGGCACTTCCCTTCACGAAGATTCAGTTCTTCGACAAGCTCCAGCTGCATGGTGAAGCACCCCAGAAGTACTTGTGCACCTATGCGTACGACAGTTTCAGCGCAAATCGGACGCGGCGCAACTTGGCGTGTACAAACAGATGCGGATCCACTGCAATTGCCAGGGGGTTACATGGCCGCGATGGAGAGAGCGTCATTATCAGGATTCAAGTGTGTTTGTCATTTTCTGCATGTGGCCTACGGCACTGTGTTTCATTCAATCCCCCCCCCCCACCCTTCCGCTCATTTCTCCGATATCACCCAGGCCATCTTCACATTCGATGTCACTTTTCGGGATCATGCAGGCACCGTAGTATCAAAAAAAATTCCGGTCGTGGCTGGTAAGTGCCATGTTAGGTTTTTCTATCTGCGTTTCAGCTTGTTGAGCACTTACCCCACTACGAACCACACAGCCCATGAATTTCAGTCTGCTGGTACGTTTTCCCACTACAGAGTGGTAAAAAACCCAGCACACATACCCCTCCTCTTCGGTCTCCACCCGGGCACGTCACTGCAGCAAACTGGGTATGGCTTCCCGCTGCGCCCTGAACCGTGTGAAAGTCCTCCGAGTGAGCCTTTTGAAGGGGGGTTCATCGTACCGAGCCGGCTGGTAGTATTGCCCCTACAGGGCCATGTGAATCTCGATGTAGAAGGGGCTGTACAGCGAGCAGAGGTAAGCAAGTTGCCACCTGCCTGTTCTCGATGCAACCGCATGATGATGTTCGTCCGCATTTGTGCACCCAGGAAAAACTCATCGATATCATCCGTGACTTCGATAAGGCCCTGTTTCTCGCTCGCCTATCTGGGGACAATGGTGGAAGGGCAGGTAGAGGCAGGGGTAGAGACAGGGACAGAGGCAGGGGCAGGGGCAGAGGCAGAGGCAGAGGCAGGGGCAGGGGCAGAGGCAGAGGGAGAGGCAGAGGGAGAGGCAGAGGGGGGGGAACGGGGAGAGGCAGGGGGGGCGATTCCGACTCATATGAATCTGCAGAAACTAGCAGTGAGTCGGAGTCTGAAGGGTTACGGTCAGGTGATCTCACTGACGCAACCGATGAAGGTTACGGCAGTGCTGACTCAAGTGACGATGCTGACTCAAGTAGCACCAGCTGCAGTAGTTGCAGTAGTGGGAGTAGTGGCAGTGGCAGTGGCAGTGGAAGCGTTGTTCCACGAGACGACCCGTCAATCAGGTTTGGTTGTGATGCGCATGTACACAAACATATACACACGCACATGCACAACAACAACCACGCGCAGATGCAGGGTGTGCAACAGATCGGATGGCGAAAGCACCATGCTCATGTGCGGTGATGATGAGGGGTCCGGCTGCGATGCTGCGTACCATATAGGGTGCCTGCCGGTTCCTTTGAGCGATATCCCCTCGGTGCGGCTTGTGTGTGTTTCCCGTGCATTATCCGGTCTATGTTAGCTCCTTCGTGCCCATATCTTGTTCCGAGTTGCTGTTTTGTGTTCGTGTGCAGTGTGCCCCTGTCTCTTCAGTGTCGTCCCCCCCTCCTGAAAAATGTTGTCTCGTTTTGCCGCGTATGTGCGGTATGTGCAGGGTGATTGGTTTTGTGCGGAATGCAGCAAATGCACTGACGATGAAAGCCAGGAATGACAGGGCACTGACTGCAGCAACAGCGACAAACAGCGCAGAAAGAGCAGAAAGCTATCGCGCATACGTACTTTTACATATCCTATATATAAACAACGCACGTATATATACTATATATCGCCTTACCGCCCGATCCTCCCCCAGCCGCGGTTCGATCACAGGCCCGATCGCAGTCCGATCACAGGCCCGATCGCAGTTCGATCAGGCCCGATCGCAGTTCGATCACCGGCCGGATCAAGAAAATGTGATGTGATCGGGCCGGATCGAATTTGAATGAATTTGAATGAACTGAAACAAAAAGCCTTAATTTTAGGTCTATGTGCATGGGAGTGTGCTGCCGTGCCCCAGTATCATCACAGGGCACATGCAGAACACTCCAAGGCCCAAACTGGGGCTTTTGTGTTTGCGGTTCGATCAAATCCGATCTGCAATCCTTAAAATCGGCCCGATCACGTTTGAACACCGCCAGGGTAGGTCATAGTTTCCATTGCTGCGGGACTCCTCAACCCGCTGTGTTGTGGGGATTTTCATCACCAGCATTCTACTCTAACCCCCGTAAATATAAAAGCAAGACTCCTCAACTTGCCATGTGGGGATTTTCACCTCCACCACCCTCATGAAATTTTCACCTTGATATTTTCCACCTTTGTTTTCCCTTTATTGCTATGCTGCGTTCTCCCTTCTTTGTTATATATTTTTCTCTCATTCTTTCTTCTTTTTCTTCTCTCGCTGCGGTTGTTGTTCGATTATTTCTCTCCTGCGCTTGTTCATTCTCACTTGTGCTTGGCTCGTCTCGTCTCTGTTGTTTTTGCGTGCTTTCTTGCCTTGTCCTTCTTTCCTACTTTCCTCATTGTTCCTTTTTTCTTCCCGTATGTTTGTGTCTGTGCCGTTATTAGTTGTGTTGCCTCGTTTTTATGTTCTTGCATTTCCGTTTCTGTTCCCTCTGTTTCCTCTTCTTCCCCTTCCCTTTCCCCACTCTGCTCTTCTTCCTCTTTGATTGGTGTTGTCGTATTTCCTATATACGGCCCGTACTCAAATTCACCATCCTCTAATTCCGCTA
>Ga0099797_101781_pt1 | contig 10556 bp, 10 predicted proteins | sample Uncmet_Sort48C_1_FD_89871 | JGI IMG/M metagenome (GOLD analysis project Ga0099797, IMG submission 89871) | Marine eukaryotic communities from CALCOFI LINE 67, Pacific Ocean - C012_Sort48C_1 | ecosystem: Environmental > Aquatic > Marine > Oceanic | place: Pacific Ocean: Monterey Bay | collected... | reverse complement strand
CGACAAAAATTAGAAGCCATGAAAGTACCATATTTACGACCAGACGATTATTATGCAGAGATGATAAAGAGTGATGGTCATATGCAACGCATACGAGACTCGTTATTATTTGAAGAACGAAAGATGGCAGCATTCCAACGCAGGAAAAAAGCGCAGGAGCATAAAAAATTTGGAAAACAATTAAATGCAGAACGAATTAAAAATAAAGCGGCAGAAAAACGTATGGCAATCGATGCTATATCACAAATTCGTAAACGTAGAAAAAATAACGGTGGTAGTGCATTTGATGTTGATGTTGCTGTAAATCAAGTAACGTCGCAAGCACAACATTATAATGGTGCAGGAAATAGTAGCAAAGGTCATAGCGCTAAATTTAATAAATACCAACGAGGTAGAGATGCAGAAAAAAATAATAAAAATGATAGGAACAAGGGTAATAAAAAATATGGACGCCGCGGTAATAGTGGTGGGAAAAGACCAGGAAAAGGACGACGACAAAAAATGAGACGTTAAGAAGAAAACAGAGGATAAAAGTTGAAACAAAACAAAAAATTATTGTACCACCATTTTGCTTTTGGTTGTTTGAAATTCCATGAAAAACAGTTTTGTACTTTGTAATACATAATATGATGTAACGATAACTTTAATGGAATAAGTCTTTTTATATATAAATAATGATTAAAAAAAGTGTGGTGTGTTTATAAAATATTAAGCTTCTTTTCTTGAGATACTCGTATTAAAACTGTAAAAAAATATTCGCGATTGACTTTGTATATCTCTATTTTTGGACAAGGGAAATTAGAAATCATCTAAAGTATTAATATTACCAAAAAAATATTTTACAAAATATTTTGTGTGCGCCTTCCCCCTCCCTCTCACACTTAACAACACATAAATATGAAACATATTTTATAAACCCCAAGTTGCAATTGCATCAGCTGCACATACATTTTCCATTCTCCATGCATATAAAGCATTGACACAATACAACCATACCAAGGCAGCCATGAAAACACATATATGCCAAATTTGATGGGATGACAATATGTAATCAAATTTACCACTGGTGCTGTAACGCTCAGGAAAGTGGGTCATCAGTATGGTTAAGCCACCTAAGTAAAAAATACCAATTAATACTAACCATACAAGTGACATTAAATACATTGGATTGTATCCTGTCGAATGATTAATTAATTGGTGTGTGTATGGCATCTATATATTGGATAAGTAATTGTATTTTGTCGTTGTTAGTACAACACGGTGGTATAATAAGTTACAAGCAACCATGTAGTGAAAATTGATACTTACTACTCCATAAATTCCTTGTGCAGCAAATGAAAAGTTACGGAAACGAATCCATTTTTGTGTCTTACCATGAAAAATTTTATGTTCCCAATCGTATAGTGCAAATGATACGGTAAACAAAGTTAAAATGCTTAACCCGCCTAAATACAAGCAGCGGGTACCGCTGTTGCAAAAACCATACTCCAATATTGGAAAAAATGAACCTGCAATCAATATTGATATACCAGCATAATCTAATGACGAAACAAATTTATTCATTTGGTAATCGTAATTTAATAATAGATGAAAAATTGCCGATAACCCCATGCACAGTGTTGCTGATATGGCGTAAATACTCAACGGCCACGTCGGTAACGTGGCGGACTGAACTGTTGCACTAGAACCAATCTTCGATAAAACTGGGCCATTGTATAGCAATGTACATAAAAAATATAATGACCCAACTAAATGTGTCCACACATTCATAGTTTCGTTATGCAACGCAAACAATGATAAAATAGTTTCTTTCATGGATAAGCCAATTCGATATCCACGCAAAATATGCTTTTGTTTCTGCCACGGTGGTGCTTGATTTTGCCTTCCCGACCATTCTTTCGTAAATTCTTGAAACGACTGTGATACGTCTTTTTTAAACCCCTCCAGCTTTTCAGTGATATCTTCAATTTTTTCAGTAATGGTCTCCGACAAGTCAAACGATTGCGATACATTACGACACCTTATGAAAGAGCCTGCATACACGCCACTTTTATTAGGTGTTTGACTATTCTCTGTCTTTTCTGTGTTTTTTACTGATGCCATAACCAACGTAAAATGTCCAAGAATAGGAATTCAAAAGTACAATTGCAATATGATATATCAAACAGAAAAACGAGCAACTATAAATGGGTAGAAGGTTGTCGTTTCTCCCCGTGTATTTGAGGAGAAGGATAGCCGGTATTATATGCATCTCGTGCATCAGCAACTTTCAACTTATCCACATATATAATGACGTGTGCATATATATATCACGCGGTGGTGATGGTTGTTTTTAATAGTAATACGTTTTATTTCGTGTTCTTGTTATTATTCTTGGCATTGTTATCAGTGTTATTTTTATTGTTTATAACCGTATAACTGTTATCAGTGTTATTTTTATTGTTTATAATTTTATCATTGTTATCAGTGTTATTTTTATTGTTTATAATTTTATCATTGTTATCAGTGTTACTTATATTGTTTATAATTTTATCATTGTTATCAGTGTTATTTTTATTATTTATAATTTTATCATTGTTATCATTATTATTTTTACTGTTTATAATTTTATGATTGTTATCAGTGTTATTTTTATTGTTTATAATTTTATCATTGTTATCAGTGTTATTTTTATTGTTTATAATTTTATGATTGTTATCAGTGTTATTGTTATTGTTTATAATCGTATCACTTTTATCCGAAAAGTGTCCATATTTAATGGTAACTTTGAGATAGAATTTAACAAGTATAAAAATGCTTTTTTTTACTACTAATTATACGAATATCAATGGTATTAAGATGGTAATGTGTTACGATACGTACACAAGCTACTTCACCATGTTCCCGCCGTTCTCGGAGTTTCAAAATAAATAAAAACATATCATACACAGTATACATGTACGTATCCATCCAATGCCGCACATAGCCAATGCCGAAATGTCGCACATATCACATATCCAATGTCCAAGACAACAGAGATAATACAAGCAACGGTTCTTATTCTCACACGACGACATCCACACCTTTTATCAACGACCCACGCACCAAAAAAAAATGTTTTTCACGCGCAATTTACTACGCACGACAAAGGCAATCAAATTGTCAGCGCAATGCTTGTCAACACTTAACAACGGTGCTTCCGCTTCCAATGCTACTACAAAGTTTCTTTCCATTTCCGCTCTTGTTAGTGCAGCAGCTGGGTTGTCATACGTAGCAAACAACGGGATGGACAGGCAAAGTGCGGCAACTAACAATATGGTACATGCAGAGGATGTTGAAAACTTAACGTCGTTATCTAAAAAAGAATTTCGTGAGTTTCCAGTTTTGAGCAATAAAATGTTATCAAAAGATACAAACTTAGTAACATTCCAACTTCCATCTGACGACCACACACTTGGAATGACAGTTGCATCGTGTTTATCTATGTCAGCCGAAATTGATGGCAAAAATGTTAATAGACCATATACCCCTGTTTCAAGAAGAAACCAAAAAGGCACTGCAGAATTTATTATTAAAAGCTACCCACCGTACGTTAGTAATACGTTGAAATATACAGCGCTCCTTTAGTATATATATACGTATATATATACTACTATACATAATAAAATAATAATAAGACTAACACACATACTACACTAATGCGGTCAGGCGAACGGATGGCAAGCCGGGGGGGATGGGGAATCATCTACGCCATTTAAAACCAGGGGATAAAGTAAAAATGAAAGGTCCATGGGGTAAATTTGCATATACTGCAAATGAATTCGAAGAGGTTGGAATGATTGCTGGGGGCACTGGGATAACACCAATGTTTCAAATTATCCAAGAAATTTTATACAACGATGAGGATAATACAACCATTAAATTATTGTATGCAAATAAAAGCGTAAGTGACATTTTAATTAAAGAAAAATTGGATGCATTGCAGCAGGAATTTCCAACACGTTTCAAAGTAAGCTACACAGTTGACAAAGCACCATCGACCTGGCAATTTGAAGGCGAGACAGGCTTTGTTTCAAAAGGAATGGTGGAACGGTGTATTTTTGGAGCAAACGAGCATAAGAAATTTAAAATTTTTGTGTGTGGCCCACCACCAATGATTAACGCAGTTAGTGGCAAAAAAGATGGGAGAAAACAAGGAAAAATTGGTGGTTGTTTAAAACAAGCGGGATTTACCGAGGAACATGTTTATAAATTTTAAGTTGACTCTCGTACTCTCGCGTGTGACATATATAAATGTAAACACAAGCTCCGCATATTTTTTAATAACGTTTTACGGGAGGCACGTAAGATATGAAAAGATACCCAGTCCGAAACCGTAGTTTGTATGACAGGCTTTTGAAATCAATGTAATCGCACATATACCCAAGTAATTATTTAATCTGTATTTTTCATTTTGACTATATCATATTTAAACATTTGAGAGCAAAAGTTACAAGCTTACATTGTATTCTTTTGGAGAGTGTAAGAATTACCTTTTGATATTCATACGAGTACTTGGTACCAGTATTAATATTGCGAGGGTACTTGGTATAAAAATAAAAAATAAAATATACGCGTATTAAATATATAAAATATTATTATTTGAGATTGTAAAAATGGTTCATATCTCAGGCGTAATTCGCACAACTCAAACACAACTATTTTTTTGTATTTTATTACGCGTACATTTTACACATCTGTCTGTGTGTACATGATACATTAATAATCACAGGTATCATATTATAAATTTTACGTAGTATATTTATATTTTTAAAAATCAAATAGAAAAATCACCCCGACTTATTTTTATTCCTCGCCCTCACTGCCACAGCTTTTAGTTTGCGACACTTTCTCTTCATCTTCATTCACCACCAGCCTCTACCCATGGCAATGCTTTTCTATCCTTCGATGAATTCTTTTTACGTCTCTTAGACATGTACTTATTTAATTGTCCTTTTTGTTCCAAATCATTATATTTTTCTTTCAGTTCTTCTTGTCGTAAGACAGATTTTTTCATAAAATATGGCCGTTTACCACTAGCAATCTCATCACGCTCACGTTTTCTGAGTCTTTTCTGTAGGTCTCTCCGTTTATCAAATTTTTCTTTTGTTACCAGCTCATTTTTTAATTTGCTCATTTGCTTTGTTAATTTTTCTTTTAAATAAATATCATTCTGTTTACATTTACCGATGCGCTTTTTTAATGCATCGATTTCATCTTGCTTATGCTGCTTTAAAAACGAATACGCTGTATCCCAATGCCCAATATTTAATGTACCACTCATAGAGTCAAAACGTGGATCCCTACTCTTTCTGTGATAAGACATACCGTCGCTGTCTTCCACTACTTCCCTGTATCTACTAACTTGTTTTTTCGAGCTCATTTCAGTTGGGCGATTTTTATTTAAACGTTTTTTTTTATTATTATACTCATGCAGTTGCATTAGCTTATTTGGTTTCTTATGGTTTGCAATTTTACGATTTATCAATTGTTCTCCAAATGATGGTGCATCATCATCAGATGATGACGAGGAATCGGTGCCTGACGAGGAAGAGGAAGAGGAAGAGGAGGAGGAAGATTCATTTCCTGTACCCCTTCTTTTCTTTTTCCTTATTGACATGTTGTTGCTATGTCGTTCCGTTCGGTTGACGTAACTATTAGCTTGCTCTGCAACTACTACCGAAGTTGTGTGCGTGTGTATATGTATCTACTATATCTATCTCGCAACTCGCTATGCTATGCTACCTTCGCATCCAATACCGGTGAGGTTGTCTCCGAAGTATGAAGTATCCTCTGTATGCAAACCGTAAGTCCTCCACATTTCCAGGGACACGGAGACGCGGAGAGTAGTTGTTTAATGTAAAAAATGGAGAAGAACCCCGTATATATTTGTACTTAATTGGAATATTAGACTACAAGAAATGGATGATATCGGACGGACATTGTAATTGTGTGTCGTGTATATTGTGGTGACAAAACAACACATTTCACACCTCATGTCAATAGTGATTAGTGTTAATATGATACATTTATTTTTGTAATTCTATAGTGATTGGTGTTAATGTTATAGTTCCATAGTGATTAGTAGTAACAACACATTTCACACCCCATGTCTATAGTGATTAGCTTTAATATGATACATTTAATGTTATAGTTCCATAGTGATTGGTGTTAATGTTATAGTTCCATAGTGATCGGTAGTAATAACACATTTCACCCCCCATGTCCATAGTGATCAGTGTTAATATGATACATTTAATTTTGTAGTTCTATAGTGATTGGTGTTAATGTTATAGTTCCATAGTGATTAGTAGTAACAACACATTTCACCCCCCATGTCCATAGTGATTAGTGTTAATATTACATTTAATGCTATAGTTCCATAGTGATCGGTAGTAATAACACATTTCACCCCCATGTCTATAGTGATTAGTGTTAATATTACATTTAATTTCATAGTTCCATAGTGATTAGTAGTAACAACACATTTCACACCCCATGTCCATAGTGATTAGTGATTAGTGATTAGTGATTAGTGATTAGTGATTAGTGATTAGTGATTAGCTTTAATATGATACATTTAATGTTATAGTTCCATAGTGATTGGTGTTAATGTTACAGTCCCATAGTGATTAGTAGTAACAACACATTTCACCCCCCATGTCCATAGTGATTAGTGTTAATATGACATTGAGCAGTCACATAGCCAATATAGGCAATGCACTGTCAGTTATAGAATGTATTATTTCAAACCTCTTCAACAATCAACAACTATTATTATTATTATTATTATTCAAAAAACAATAATATTTTTTTTTTATGTTGTTGATTTTAATTAGTATTATTATTGGACATTTTTTCATTGCAAACAACTTTCACAACGCTTTGGGCATTTGCAAGTTGATGTTATTGTATACAAATTCTAGCACGCTGCACGCTTTGGATCACTAGCTGCGAATATATACGTACGTACATACAAGCTACCATGGCATCGAACGCTAGTGATTCGACGTACAATAAAAAGGAAACGAAAGATGTAGAGGAGAAAGAAACGTCTGGTTCGACTACTAAGAAAAAAGATAAAAAAAATATGCGACGTAGTGTGTCATATGATTACCGGGATCCATCAAAACGTGCGAAAAATCGGAACCAAGAAGTGCAAATACGTTTTAAGACTGGGTTTCGAAATACAGTGTACGACGTGATGAAGAAACGTGGCTGGAAATTTACAGATAGTGACTTAGACTGGGACGTCCACTGGGCGGATAGAGAATGGATGTTTGAATATTTTGACCATGTACATTTAGAAAATTGGCAACGTGTGAACCACTACCGTAATGATCGCGAGTTGTGCCGAAAGGATTTACTAATAAAAAATGTGAAGCGTAGAAAACGACAATGCGAGCGCGAGAAGCGGTACGATGAAGCAGCAAAGTATGATTTTTGCCCAATAACATATGTATTGCCAGGCGATTACGCACTATTTGCTGAAGAATTTAAAAAGCATCAAGGTGTACCATGGATTATGAAGCCGATTGGTAAAGCGCAGGGAAAAGGTATTTTTATGTTTACAAAGTTAAAAGACATAGCAAAGTGGAAAACAGAATTTCGTTGGAAACCAGAAAACAATGAAGTAGAATCGTACGTAGTGCAGCGTTACATTGCGAACCCATATTTGGTTGGTGGTAAAAAGTTTGATATGCGTATATATGCATTAGTAACAAATTTCCAACCACTTAAGGTGTATTTGTACCGAAGAGGTTTTGCACGCTTTAGTGCTGCACGTTACAGTGCATCATTTAATTCAACAGACATAGCAAACTCCGTAATGCACTTAACAAACGTCGCAATACAGAAGCACGGCGAGAATTACAACTCCGAAACAGGCGGCAAATGGGACTTACGACAATTAAAACTACATTTAATATCGCGACACGGCATTGCCACGGTCGATAAAATGTTTTACGACATGCAAATGATGATTATACATTCCTTGCTAGCAGTGCAACCGGTCATGATGAATGACAAACATTGCTTTGAGTTATATGGATACGATATCATGTTTGACGATGAATTTAAACCTTGGTTGATTGAGGTAAACGCATCGCCAAGTTTAACTGCAAATACAAAAAATGATTATAAATTAAAGTTTGATATGCTAAATGATATGTTTGATATTATTGATGTTGAAAAACGTTTGACTGGGGAGGAAGAGCAAGTGGGTGGATTCGATTTAATATATACAAACAATACGATATTAGTTGATCGGCAATGTATGTATAGTACATTTCTTGGCTGCTCATTGCCACCACGTCGTAGCGCAGCGCAACTAAGAGCGCGACAACGCGCAAAGGCCAATGCCTCCAAGGAAAAAAATAATACAAAATTAACGAAGAAACAAAAACTAGCAGAGGAACGCGAAAAAAAACATTTGGTATCTAGAAATGCGGCAGCAAAACGTGTCGCGGATGCACGACTGAAAAGTAGCCGTGGCGATAACGATGTTCCAAGTCGCCCTGGTCAAAATTCGAAGTCTACTGGCCAACGTCCCGGTCAAGGTGGGCGCACGGTACGTTCCAGGCGCAATTCAAATGTTACCAAGAGCAAAAAATCTACCAATAATAGTAAGAAAAAGCGGAGTGGCAGTAATGGTAACCAAGAAGAGGACGATGAGGAGTGAGCAGAAGTAATTGACACCACGACGATGGACGTCGAATAAAGCATGCTATATCTATATTGTATAATAATACACTATTCACTATACAGATTTTTTACTAATTTTCTCAATGCCTTCGCAGTGCTATTACGGCCTAAAAACACTAATGATATTCACCTGCTATATGTTAAGGTTGTTGTGATTCACTTCGATGGACCCGAATAGTAAAGAATAGCATTAATAATAATGGTAAATACACTTTTGTATCTCTTTTGCGCTGAAACATTTTTTTCAGAAACAAATTAGCGGCCTTTCTTCCAAAATGACAGCACTGCTGATTTAAAAATATTCATGTACAAAGTACCTTATTTAATAATACAATAATAATAAAATGACATTATTATTATTGACGACGCGACTTTGCAATAATAAACATATTATTAAATTACCAAAAGTCTAGAAACACAAATATATTTAATTATGTATATAAACTATCCGAAAATAATTATAATAAAATATAAATAAATAATAAATTAATATAAATAATAATAATAATAATAATAATAATAATAATAATAATAATAACGACAACACATAATAATAATATTATTATTATTAATAGTAATACATAATATTAATACTACGTATTATATCATATATTATATTATTATATTGTAGGGTAGGGTGCAGGGAGGTTCGGGTTGGGTTCGCCCACACTTCCGCTTTCCGAAAGAAAACAAATAATAACCGGTGAGAAAAATTACAATTGTTGCTGTTGAAGTTAGAAAATGAGAGTAACACTGACCTCTTTGTTAGTATTCGCTATGATCTACGGCGCTTCGGCGCTACGTTTTATGACGTACAGAGACTACACGTCACAAGACCCAAACCTACCCCACTGCAACAGTGGTTCGTTTAAAGGTGCCTACGGCTATAAAAGTGCAAAATGTGGTTGCCGAGACCACGAAAACAAGGCAAACGGGAAGCTTCTTTACCACAAACAAATTGGTGGTTGGAAAGTGCCGTATTATGAAGTGGTGTGTAAGGGACAACAATTTGATGAAGCAATGGACGACGAGGAGAGTGTTGGTTACGGCCATAAGACATGGGGTCCTGATGGGCAGTACAATGGAAGAGGCGTTAACTCGCATTCATTCAGCAACCCACAAGCTGGCGTACGCGGCAACTCATTTTCCAGAAGTTTTGATGAAACAATGGACGACGAGGAGAGTGTTGGTTACGGGCATAACCCATGGGGTCCTGATGGGCAGTACAATGGAAGAGGCGTTAACTCGCATTCATTCAGCAACCCACAAGCTGGCGTACGCGGCAACTCATTTTCCAGAAGTTTTGATGAAACAATGGACGACGAGGAGAGTGTTGGTTACGGGCATAACCCATGGGGTCCTGATGGGCAGTACAATGGAAGAGGCGTTAACTCGCATTCATTCAGCAACCCACAAGCTGGCGTACGCGGCAACTCATTTTCCAGAAGTTTTGATGCTGGTAGATCGCTTCGTGGAATCCGCTGCCCTAAGAACCTTAAGTGCAAATTTACGATGGCGTTTTGTAAAAGATACGGGATGTTGTATGTGCCTGCAAAAGGGTCTCCAGCTGACTGCTGCCCATCTATGTGTATCCAACGGCAACAGCGAGAGTATGTTTTATACCGCCTTTAAGGTAAGGGTATACATGATAAATAAACAAGGAAATGTATGAAAACTGGTTTGGTATTTTGCAAGTCGCGCATATCATATGGATTTGTTGGTATGTCTATTTTTTATCAACAAAGGCATGTGTTGTAAGCTCACTTTTTAAACTTTTTACATTGTATCATATTGTGTTAACTTTCAAAGAAAAAAAATGATTACAAAACAGTGAC
>Ga0099797_101780_pt1 | contig 10557 bp, 17 predicted proteins | sample Uncmet_Sort48C_1_FD_89871 | JGI IMG/M metagenome (GOLD analysis project Ga0099797, IMG submission 89871) | Marine eukaryotic communities from CALCOFI LINE 67, Pacific Ocean - C012_Sort48C_1 | ecosystem: Environmental > Aquatic > Marine > Oceanic | place: Pacific Ocean: Monterey Bay | collected... | reverse complement strand
CGGCAGTTTGGCTGGCCTGCCACGTCCTGTGGACTTCGGACGTTCGCAGAACTCGTACTTGAGGCGATTGGCTGCAGCCAGTACTGCCCCCGATGCGCCGTAATTTGTGAGTGTGCGGACTAAGTCAGCTCTGCTGCGATGAGCCATTTGGACGTGTAGTTTGGCCCCCTTGTGACCGAATCCGATGAGAGCATACATCGGGATAAAGTCCGGGAAAGGCGATCTGGTCTCTTTTGACCGGCGGGTCCATTCCTTCCGGTGCCTTGGGCCCCTTGTTGACTTCTTGTTCGGGAGTTGTTCCAAAAGCGAAGATAGCCAAGCAGATGGGGCTGTTCAAACCGGAGGCGCGCACTCTCTTTCTTGACTCGCACGCGATCTTCGGTCTCCACTTTGATGTTGCAGGAGTTCAGCTGCCGGATGTTTGCCCGATGCATCCATGGAATATCCGAAGGGCTCCTTCGAGCTTTGGGCAATCGGGCAAGTTGGACCTTCGGCAGCTGCCATCCAGGAAGTCCTGCAGATGCAGCGCGGTCCAATCGGGAGAACGATGTGCTGCTTGTAGAAGCAACATTCGGGAAGCGAGCCGCATCCGCAAAGATCTTGCCCCAATACTTAGCAGGCCAACCCTCCACGTAGAAAGTCGAGCGCGATCCCAACTAGGGGCATTGCCACTATCCTTCAGCGCTACTGCGGATCCAGCCAGCGGTCAAGCATTTGCGGATCTTGCTAGGACTCGGAAAAGAATCGCCGCGCGTGTTCTCGGACAGCATGGAGAATGTTGTGGCGCATAAGCTCAGGGTAGACCTGCGAATGCTTGGTCTCCTTGCCCTCTGCCACGTCGGGATCTTCTCGGGAACGCGTCTCTCCGCATCGAGCTCTGCGCAAGCATGTCACCAATTGAGCGTCGTCGGTCCACCATTATTGAGGTTTGAAGATTGGTTCCCGCTAGGTGACAGCACTCCGTTCTCGCGTGGCTTACTCCACCAGTGACACCAGGGAGCTTCTTCATGCTGTCCATCTTCGGGTCGTCACGAAGCTTGTAGGATCTGGGATCCTCAAGCAAAAACATGCCATCGGTCTTGCTCCGGAACTCGCAAGACGACCCGTTTTCTCGCATAGGGCTCCTCGGCTTCTCGCAAAGCCATGAACTCTTCCTCCCTGGCGTTGTAGCTGACCTCGGTGTCGTACCAACAATGTAATGATCACGGGCGTCCGAGCACAAGCAGCATTGGTCGGCATTGAACCAATGTTCTCCACCAGCTGTCTCGTCCACAGCTGTTCATGCGGTCCCATCCCAGCTGCTTGTCCACTGGTGCGAGGGCCAACAGGCCATGCTGCCAGGCAAGCTCCATCATTGTCACTGAGGTTAGCAGCGCACGCATACCCCTCGAGGATGTCCACATGGTGCTCATACTTGGAGCGCTTCTCAGCTTCGCATTTCCCGAGCGGCCGCCTCACACTCATGCCCGCAGCGTACGTTGCAATGATGCGGTTGAGGTTGTTGACAGCGATGCCCTTGCTGTTCCTCTTCCCTTCGGAAGTGGAATTAGTAGAGGTACCGGACGTGTCGGGCTTCGCTGAACCAGCGCGAGGCCCTCGTCGCTCGAAGAGCTCTCTTCTGTTGATCGGGCTGCGGTATTCTGCAGGGCCTGGATGTTCTGCGTGTGAATCTGCTGCTGCTGCTGCTGCATGACCATCGAAGCCTGTTGTTCCACTTGCTGCGTCTGGACTCCTGCTTCGGCCTTAAATTTGTGCAGTTCGCTCTGCGAAAGCTGCTGCCGCAAGGCAGCGTGCTGGAACTCCATCTCGGCCTGGACCATGCGCTGTCGCAACGGTGCCTTGCGGACGTGCATCTCCTGGTGGCGAACAAGCTTTTTCTTCAGGTTCTCGTACTGCATGCGGTGCATCTGGTTAATGGCCGCCTTCGTGTTGCACTTCGGGCACATGACCTTCGACTGGTCCTCCGTCCGGAGCACGTTTGCAGCGCACTGGTCGCATCGGAAGGCCTCGTCGGTCACTATGTTGCTTATCCGTTGTCTCCAGGGGTTGCCCTGTGATCCCGAAGCGCGTGAGACTGGTGACCTGCGAGCTCCGCGGCGAGGGCTGAAGCTGGCCGAGCTGGTAGAATTCCTTGGAGCCGAAATCGCTGGTGGCTAAGACGCAGAAGCCGTCTTCGCCTTGGTCTTCTTGGGCTTGCCATCCTTCGTCGTTGCGTTCTCCTTTGGAATCGGCCTCATGGTAGCGGTCCCCCCCGGCACCGACGAAGCGGCAGAGCGCTTCGAGCGTTTCGGACAATAGTCCCATGGCTCGGCTTCTGGATGCCACTTCCACCTTTCGTTGCATACCGAGCGTGTCGCGTATGAGCCCCTGCTGTTGCCATACGTCTTCATGGCCGTCTTTCCCTTGGCCGTGTCACAATGGTCGTACGCATTCGCGATGGCCTCGCGAGTCGTATCCGTCCGGGCCATCTCCAACGTGGCTTCAGCTCAGTCCTGGCGGTAGACGATGGCCTTCATGTGAGGGATCGCGCGGAACGCGTCCATGGCTGCGAGCATGATTGTAGGAAACATGCTGAGGGAAACCAGATGCTGGTGAAGTTGGTCATCCTTTGGAAGAATTATTATTATCAAAGGCTTGTGCGGCGGATGCGTCGCTGCGTACCACTTGAGAAAATCGAATGCTGCGAACCGACATGGCACCTGGAGCGGGCTCGCAACAGAAATAGACAACGACATGCTCGGACGGGGCCAGGCTACGTACAGGTCGGACAAACACAGGGTCCGTGCTTGGCGCAGGAAACACTCGGAGTTTGAAAACGATGCAACTGTACGCAGCAAGTAAGCTTACAGTTAGTATCTGTGCGAAGCAAATTAACCGAGCATGATGGTGGCTGTTAAAAACCTGGCCAAGTCGCCTCCATTGGCGCAGAGGTCGGCGGAGCGACTGCTGGCCACTGTTTGGGTTCAGGCGCATGAACGTTCTTGTGGGAGGAGTTGGAGTTGCCCGCTGTCCCGGCATTGCGGCGCCGCTTGGCACCGACCATGGGCTCCTGGCCATAGCTGTCCAGGTGGGAAATGGTGACTTCCTTGCACTCCCGAGTCGGGAAGATACCTGCGGCGGACACAATGCTTCTGGATTCGCATTTGATTCTAAACTTCTCGGCTCGCTCGGAGCTCAAGCTAACTAACGTCAAGATCGTTCTCCAGCCGTCGATCCAGGAAGGTGTCGATAGAGCTGGGGAAGTTTACGATATAGACATGCAAGCAACTGTTCTGACACAGGAACGAAGGAAGGCCATAGACTTCGAAGCCTGCGAAGCCTGTGGCAAACTGAAACAAGGCCCCAATAGTTCCCACAAGCCTCATGAAGTCCTTCGATGCGAGGAGGGGGATCTGGATGTTGGTCAGCAAAAGTTCTTCCTAGACAAGCTTAACCTCGGATTCCTCTGGGCATAGTCACCCGGATGAGACTAGGGAATGCCAAATTGCTCCCAAACGTGAAACTTTCGGACTCCGTGCCCTCGATGACTGCCAGGCCAAACTTGCTAAGAGCGTTTGCGTGTGCATTCTTCCATGTCACTCCCATAACCATGCGTTGGCATCCGGCGTCGATGCTCACATAGCCTCGTAACAAAGCTGGGTTCGCAGACAAGATTTGTCGTCTAGAATCATAACAGTTCACGGTCGAAACATGGTGGCTCAGAGGTCTGCGTTGTATCCACTACTTCTCGACGGAAGACACCTGATGATCGCCCAGAGACCACACGTGCAGCAGAGCAAGTGTGGGAGGCAGGTCCCTCGAGAATGCGCTCATCGAGGTCCAAACCCTTGGCGTCGTCCACTTTGCCGTTGAACCGGACGAAGAAGCTGCCAGTTCGAGGATGCTCCGCATCGTTCATATCGTAGAATTGACGGTGTGCAGGGGGTTGATGGTGACACTCGCGGTGCGCGCAAGGACGTCAGCACGAGTGGGCTCGGACTCATGGTTCACAGACAGAGCGTCACACCATCGCACTACGTGTCCAAAGTTTCTTCTCTCTGTTCGGGCTTGAATTTGGCGTCAGGTAACGTTAAATATGCGCTCTCAGCGGTCATGCCCATGTGGTTTGCTGTCGCCGTGAACAACCAAACCAAACCAAAAAAAAAAACGCCTCCACGGAGAGTGCCGCCACCAAAGCCTCGAGGATCCGGAAGCAGACCATCCGCACGACCAGCCGCTAGATCGCCAGGTAGTTCGCATCCGGGGCGGAGCCGGTGAAGTCGGGTGCGGAGTACGCGTCGGAGCGGCCGAATTCGTGGGGCAGGTGGAGTCGACCAGGCAGGAGCCGGAGACGCCGAACCCCGACTCGCCGATGCCCACACCGAAGATGTCCACCTTGGCGCTCTCCGTGAGGTCCAAGAATTCCCTGCATGTCGATGGGCGTGCTCGGCGTCCTCCTAAGGTGCGTGATGAGAAGCCTGACCCTCTTGCCCATCTTTGTCGGAGTGAATTTCAAAGCGCTCTGCAGCTGGGCCATGGCCGTCCATGTTGAAGTCGGGCTGACGCATGCGAGGTGTGACCTGCACATGCGCGGACTCGGTGACGCGGGAGATGGTGAACCTGGGGTAGCCGGCGATGCCGGAGCTTTTCTCGGAGTAGGAGATCCAATCGGCGGTCTCGCTCCCAGAGTCTCGGAAGTAGGTCGAGTCGAGCCGGGCGCGCCAGGCAGAGGTCGGTCGAAGGTGTGCTGTTCCAGTGCTTCGCTAAATGATGGTGACCTCTAGTCCGGCACGCGCAACCATGATGGCAGGGTATCCGACATAGCGATTGACACTGCACGAATTTTTCCTGGTGGCACCTCACGGACGCTACCAATGCGAGCTACAGTTGCAGACCGGTCTCTTCGCGGAGCGCGGGGTCCACCCGCAGTCGAGACTGGTTTTTGAACAGGAGAGGATGGGGTGAGGCGGGGCTTCGAGAAACCAACAAAATTGGTTACCAAGCCACGGTAACTTGCTTCAGGCACCACAGGTCGAAATCCTGCAGGTCAATACAAAGCAAGAGGGCTTCAAATCCGGAGCCAAAGGGGTCAGAAGAACAGACACGAGCCTCTGTCACTGGGTACGAAGGGTGCGGAGAGCCTCGTATCATCTGGTGACATTGGCTCACCGAGAAGCAATGACTTTCTCCGGATGGACCGGGCACTCCTTGGAAGCCTCCACCTGAGACTGCAGGGCAGCAAGGCGCTGTTGCGACTCGCGCAAGGAAGCGAAGCGCCCTTCACACCCTCGGAAAGCAAAGCGTCCTTGCTCTGCAGTGTCGCAATCCACTCCTCGAGGCGCCGAATGCCCTGAGCGAGGGGACACTGCGCGCGGAGGGGATCGCCCGTGCTGCAGACATGGCACGATTTGACGCCACTCGTCACCGGAGGCGCAGGGGCTGGAGCAGCGTCGGTCATGGCCGCACCCTTGGGACCCGCAACCTGTTTGACAAGGGATCGCAACTCGGAGGCCTCCTTCTTCAGCGCCGCCAGCTCGTTCTGGCCACCAACTTTGGCAAGCGTGCTCTTCCGCTGCTAGGCTGCTATCCCAAGAAGACTCAGCGCACCCACGAAGCCCGCAAGCTTCCCATCGCCGACGCCCACTTTTTCTGGCAGGAGGCTGCGGCGCTGCTTCTTGCTCAGCCCATCAGGCCCGCCGCCCGCCACAACACGCAACTCCCTCAGGCGGTCGACGTCGGCCTTGTCCAACACGCCCTTCTAGATGGCCCCCGCAACAGCCTCGCTGAAACCATGGTTCTTCGCCCAAGCATTTAACGCCATTGACTTGCCGGCGCTCTTGGTGTGTAATTCCATTCCATGCCACAAGCGTTCTTCATGGCAAGGCGCAAGATGGAGCAAGCCTGGGAGACTCGAGACGGCTTCCGATTTCTTACCTTTTCACCCAATTCCTTTAAATTTCAATGGATTTCTAGCCTCCAGGCTCACCTCGAAGTAGCAGGTAAGGATTTTAACTTCCGATTTGCTACCTTTTGAACAACTTCGTTGAAATTCCAATGGATTTCAAATTTCCATGCTCACCTCGAAGTAGCAGGCGAGGAACTAACTTCCGAGTTCTTGCCTTTTGAGCCAATTCTTTGAAATTCCAAGTGATTTCCAACTTCCAGGCTCACCTCGAAATAGCAGGTGAGGAATTAACTTCAGATGTCTAACCCTTTGACCCAATTCCATGTAATTCCAATGGATTTCCAATTTCCAGGCTCGCCTCCAAGTAGCAGGCGAGGAATTAACTTCTGATTTCTTACCTTTGGGGCCAATTCTTTGAGATTCCAATGGATTTACCGCCTCCAGGCTCACCTCGAAGTAGCAGGTGAGGAATTCACTTCCGATTTCTGACCTTTTGAACCACTTCCTTGAAATTCAAATGGAAGGAAAACAAAGGCGCCCAAATCGCGATTTGTTAATTGCCATTCGATAGAAATCAAAGGCACAATCGGAAGCGGGATCCGTTGACAGCCATTGGAAGGAAATCGAAGGTGCCCGAATTGTTAGTTGTTCGTAACCATTTGACGGAAATCTCAGTCGTCCGAATCGCGATTTGTTAATAACGCTTTGAAAGAAATCGAAGGCGCCCGAATCGCAATTTGTGAATTGCCATTCCAAAGAAATCGAAGGCGCTCGAATCGCGATTTGTTAATACCAATTCGAGGGAAATCGAAGGCGCCCGAATTGCGATTTGTCAATGGCCCTTGCAAGGGAGTTGAAGCCGCCCGAATCGCAATAAATCAGTTTGCAGTCCATGGAGCTCGAAGGCGCCCGAATCGCGATTTGCTAATTGCCATTGCAAGGACATCGATGGATTCACTTCTGATTTCTAACCGTTTGAGCTACTTCCTTGAAATTTCAATGGATACGCTCACCTCGAAGTATCAGGTGCCAGCCTCCAGGCTCACCTCAAACTAGCAGGTGATGAATGACCCTAGCGCGAGATCCCCAAACAGGTGTTTTATTTTGATTAGGTTGGTCATAAATTTGCTGGTTGCCACAAAGGATATAAAACGTGCAGTAAAATTAAAAGGTGTCGGAGGATACCGCAACCGCCTTAAGAGATTCACCGCTAAGACCCCAAGTTGGCAAGCAACTGTTCAGGGAAAAACGAAAATGGAGTCACAGAATAAGCGGCCGGTCCAAGGTCAAATTCCATTGGACGCTCAATCGTTACGAACCATCCCAAATCGCTTGCCAGAATGCTTCGCATGCGTGCACGAAGCGTTTGAGTAAAGCCTCGGCAAAAGACCTAATGTTGGCTAACAACTGTTTATGAAAGAATTACAGAATACGAAGTTGGCTGATTGATTGGCCGGTTGGCTGATTGGCTCATTGGCAGATTGGCAGATTGGCTGATTGGCACATTGGCTGATTGGCTGATTGGTTGATTAGCTGACCGGCTGATTGGCTGATTGGCTGATTGGCTGGCTGGCTGGCGGCTGGCTGGCTGGCTGGCTGGTCTGGGAGGAGCCCAGAAGGGGTCAAAATGGGACCAGGCTGGATCTCAACAAAAAGTAATGGATTTGTGATAACTTTATGAAAGAAATCGTAACGTTTTTGGAGGTGTCCTTGGGAAGGAGTTCGGCCTGACTGGATGACTGGCTGGCTGGCAGTGGCTGGCTGGCTGGCTGGCTGGCTGGCCGGCCGGCTGGCTGGCTGTGGCGCTGGCTGGCTGGCTGGCCGGCTGGCTGGCGGCTGGCTGTGGCTGGCTATGGCTGGCTGGCTGGCTGGCTATGGCTGGCTGGCTGGCTGGCTGAGGCTGGCTGAGGCTGGCTGAGGCAGGCTGAGGCAGGCTGAGACTGGCTGGCCGCCGGCTGGCCGGCTGGCCGGCCGGCTGGCTGGCTGGCTGGCCCGCTGGCTGACTGGCTGGCTGACCAGGACTCATTTTTGTCGCTGGTCCTTGCTAATATTAAGATTGTTGATGAAGTTCACAAAAGAATGTGAATGTTAGCAAGGACGTGCGACAAAAATGAAAATTAGGTAAAGTTAACGAAATATGGGCACCTCAAAATGTGTGCCTTGTCTTAAGAAATAAAAACAAAAATGAAATTCAGAAGAAATCAAGAATTCACGGGGACGCCAAAATGTGAGTATTTCCTGTGCAGATATTAAGATTTCGAAAAGTAGTCAATCACCATCAAAATCAAGCATTCAAAAAAGCAAACATTTACTTTCGTTTTTGAATGAACACGCATATGGGCGCACAAGACCTAAATGAATGCTATCCAATGTTGATGGAATTCCTTGTCTATTTTTTTATGATTTCGATGGTGACAATGAAACCTATATGCGAACCACTAAATTGGGGGATTTCAGAATGTTAATATTTCGCTGTGTTTTTTTTATCAAAACCGACATTGAAGTGAAAAGTTATACCGAAGCAAACATCATGGGGACGCCAAACTGGAAGTATTTCCTTAAGAAATATTAAGATTTCGAAAAGTGGCCAATCAGAATCAAAATTAGGCACTGCAAAAAAGCTTACATGTACTGTCGTGTTTGAATGAAAATGCATATGGACGCACAAGACCAAAAAGAAGCAAGTCCAATTTTGATGGAAATCCTTGTCGTTTTTGAACGATGTTGATGGTAACAATGGTGGGTGTAATGTTGCATGCATCGAAATATTGAGCCTCGTGGGGGCCACAGCAACATTTTGAAAGAAGACACTCAAGACAAAAGTTGGCGCGCTAAGGATATGGTGCTTTTCCTTGAGCCACAGCAACATTTTGAAGTTGTTACATCGAAAACGTGAATATTAGCGAGGACGTGTGAAAAAAATGAGGTGGTCAGCGCCGGGAAAAGCTGGCATGCCACAACCGAGTTAAGAGATTCAAAGCTAGGACCCCATGTTGCCGAGCAACTGTTTGGGGAATTAACTTCCGATTTCTAACTTTTTGAGCTAATTCATTGAAGCCCCAATGGGTTTCCAACTTAAGGTTGATTGGGTAGCCGTTTCCGTTTCACAATTGTTTGGTGTCACGTTTTCCTAAACCTTTTGTTTCCAGTAGCCGTTTGACTGGCATGTTGAGACTTGTCGTTTATTCCAACTAGCGTGAGGCATGCGCACGCATGTAGCAAGTGAAGCGCGGCCATGTCCGTGTGATTTCGATTCGCGCAAGCCCGGTTGGCCTTCGTATTATCCTTGCGAAAGATGAGGAATCGTCATTCATGACATGTTCTCGATGCCAGATGCACACTTAAATGTAATTTGTCGATATCGCATGTTGTTGTCGTTGGCATCATTGTTGTCGTTCTTGCTTTTTTTATGACCGCGTTGTGGCAGCCGTCTCCCATGGAAGCGCAAAGTAAAATGTTTTGCTAATGCGCTACCAATCTGCAAATTGTGTCCTCGCTTCTCCGTATCTGCATTTTGAATGTGACCACGTTGGCTCGTCCCAAGCATGCGTTTTTCTCCATCACAGACATGTTGGATGTGTTCATCGTTGATCCTCCAAAAGGGTTGGGTTATCGTCAAGAGAATTTGCATCCTGTTTGGGGTTGTCGTTTTGTACGGCACCCGAAGCACCCACGTTCGGCCGCGCGAGAGCTCGGCCGCGAGTTCGGCCGCGCGCGAGTTCGGCCACGAGTTCGGCCGCACGAGTTCGGCCGCACGAGTTCAGCCACGAGTTCGGCCGCGCGAGTTCCAACAATAGACTTCCCTGCGCAGCGCTCCCACAACCGACCCGACCTCCCTGTGCAGCGCGCCCACAATAGACTTCCCTACGCAGCACTCCCACAATGCACTTCCCTGTATTTGGCTCAGGCGATCATCCCCGCTGAAGCACACATCCTGGGCTTAGGTGAGTCCATGCCTTCTGATGCTTCCGCGCTGTACAGATTCCTTTAGGACCAGGCGGGGTGTGTGCGTGCGTGCGTGTAATGAAGCTATCCTCCCCTCTGGGGCACGTATCCTAAGCTTAGGTCAATCCACGCCCTCTGATGCGCCCGCGCTGTAAAGATTCCTTTAGGAGGAGGCGGTGTGCGCGTGTGTGTAGAGAAGCCATCCGCCCTCTGAAACACGTATCCTGAGCTTAGGTGAGTCCACACCCTATGATGCATCCGCGCTGCGTAGGTTCCCCTAGGAAGAGCGGTGTGTGTGTAGTGAAGCTATCTTCCCCTCTGAAGCACTTATCCTGAGCTTAGGTGGGTCCACGCCCTCTGATGCGCCCGCGCTGTACAGGTTCCCCTAGGAAGAAGCGGGGTGTGTATGAGTGTGCATGCGTGCCTGCATGCATGTGTAGTGATGCTATCCTTCCCTCTGAATCACGTATCCTGAGCTTAGGTGAGCCCACGCCCTCTGATGCGTCTGCGCTGCATAAATTCCTTTAGGAGGAGGCGTGCGTGTGTGTGTGTAGTGAAGCTATCCTCCCTCTGAAGCACATACCCATAAGACCGAGCTAGAGCTCGATAAGGAGGATGGGGGTGGGGTTTTGCGTGGGTGACGGACTCGCGCTTGACCTACCATGAGTTCAACGCGGCTTGGGTGGCGGATTCGGGCGTGAACAGAATGAGGTGTGAACAGAATGGGG
>Ga0099797_101779_pt1 | contig 10575 bp, 12 predicted proteins | sample Uncmet_Sort48C_1_FD_89871 | JGI IMG/M metagenome (GOLD analysis project Ga0099797, IMG submission 89871) | Marine eukaryotic communities from CALCOFI LINE 67, Pacific Ocean - C012_Sort48C_1 | ecosystem: Environmental > Aquatic > Marine > Oceanic | place: Pacific Ocean: Monterey Bay | collected... | reverse complement strand
TGTACCGTAGCCGCCGCTCCCGAATCATCTCTGTTGAGAGGATGCTTTCTGTGCTTTTGTGGAGGTCCCCGTTGGTCATGTGGCCTGACTGGGTGATTGTACTACTGTAAATGATCTTGGCCTCCCCATAAATGAATTACAATCGGTTCCTCTACCTCCTAATTTTTCCGTAAGCATACTATGGGCCCTTTTTAATTCTCATATTTTCCGTGTCATCTCGCTTTGCGTCTCAATCCCACACCGAGGTTAGGTTAATTCCTCCCGTCACACTTTGCAGGGGCACGCCGACAGCAAGGTCTGCCGACAGGAATAAGCATGCAACGCCCAAGACACTTTCGCCAAATTTCAATCTGTAGATTCGCGATAAGTTTGACCTGTGTTTCGTATCTTGACCACTTGTGATGTATAAATTATCAAAATGTTGACCGACAAAAATATCGAGGCTACGACTCATCGCGCCTCGTCTCGAGACGAGACCGATTTCGCCGAAGGGTACCGCAAAGGAAGATTAACGAATAAATTGCACAGCAAGCCGAACCCTCGCACTAACCGACACGTCAACATGCACCACTCTTTATAATAGTATACATTAAATAGATATGGCCGAAATACTTACCGCACTGAGCTAGCGTCGCTAGATAGCTCTCTTTGATTGACCCTGAATTCCCGAAAACAGATTAGATCCCTGAGAAGACAGGGTACACGCAGAATCAAGCTTCAGCTCAGCTTTTTTCGGTGTTTCAAATCCAAAAAATGGAAATCCCTTACGTTCTGACCATCTTTGTGCCCTGTGCACACATCGATCGCAAGAATGAAAACCAACTCCCTACCTCCTTCCATTTCCCTTCCTCTCTCCCCCCTCCTCTACCCCCACAAACCACCCAAATTGACCCTCTTGAAAAAACAGGGCCATCACTGTTAGACTTGATTTCGTAGGTGCTCCTTTCGACTACGATTTCTACTGTAAGACTTAAGAACTACATGTAATTCGCAATTTTACGTTACTACTTACCATTTGCGTCCTCCTCTTCGCCCTCACGCACGCTCTTAACCGACAGCAACCTCGACATCCACCTGGTTGGTTGGTTATTGCAATAGCCCTGTCGAGTCTCCATTGAAGACTCTAAATCCCCAAGTCGGATCATTCATCCACATCATTCACTTTGAGCGAGTAGATCCTGACGAGAGTTGAGCATAGCACATGCTTTCAATTTACATCATTCATCATTGTCTTGTTGGCATTATCTGCGCTCTTCGACGCCGGCTTGTTCGGCTCTTCGACATCCACCTTGATATAAAACATTGGACTCGTGTTACTCGAGCTACTCGATGCTGCAAATATTTTGAATATGTGTATAGATGAATTAGAATATCCATGCAGAACCTTTTCCTCATTCACACCGCACGATTTCGTATCGTTGAGCTGCGCAGCATGCGTTTCTGAAATCTTGCAAGATGTTTCCGATGCCTCTTCGTTCCCCAAGAGCACCACCGGCATTTTCCTCGAATCTTCGTTTGCTTGTGAAACTACAGAAGCCCGCATTGCCACACCTTCATCGTCTTTTTTCGCAGCGCGAGGGGAGCTAAAATCAGCGACGTAGACCACAACGTTGCCCAAACCATACAGAACTCCAAACGCTGCCTTGACGAAAAATAACCAATGCGACATTGCCAGACAGATCGAGGCGACAGCATACACTGTAGTTCCAACTTCACCAATCAGCGAAAACGTTGTCCACTGAAAGACTCCCTCGACCGCGAACAACAGCAGTGTACGCAAAATACCATTGGGGAGCGACTGCGTGACCAGATGCTGCAAAAGCACAAGGAATAAAATCATGCCCATAGAAAACGTTTGCGCCGAGGCATCCGTGAAGCTAAGATTCAAGATGTTCATGCAGAAAATGACGGCCATGGTAAAGTGGTGCAACATCAAGCCGACGGCACCTGCGAATCGTAGCATGAACGCAATCATGGGCGACTTCCGAGATATTTTTTCGGCAGCTTGGCGCCCTTCGGAAGTGTGGCCCTGGGAGTAGACAGTTGGCATGCGCGCTCGCGCGCGCAACGCCGAGCTTGTTGTGCTTCGCACACTGCTACGAAAACTCCGCAAACTACTTCGCATACGGCCGCGGAAACTCTCCCGATCGACATGCTCTTCCGGGAGGAAATCATTCGCACGACTATCCCGCGGTCCCGCTGGGAAACCTTCGTGTCATTGCTGCTTCAGGATCATTTACGGATGATTTGTAAAAATAAATAGCCAATAAGTGATGGTGACAGATACCAACCTCAGTTTAATTTCTAACAAAAACCAAGGTCGATACCTCCTCTCTCATCTCACACACATTATGGAATACACGATGCAACAAATGCATCCAAAACGAAATGTGCTAAATATAAACCTCCCTCAGCGGGCAGATCGACCACGGAGGTACGGACATCGGCGTTGTGAACCTCGAATGCCATCCACACCGACATACAGACCTCCGGATAACCCAATTTGGTGACTCCCATCAGAAATACTAAGAGGGACATGACACCCTGCGGCAGTAACATGCCAGCCGAGACGAAGACCACAAACAAGATATGTCCCACTTTCGGAAGCTCCACCGCCAACGCAGTCCCAGCAAGACTTCCATAGAAACGGTGGCCCACCCATTCTATGACGATAATGGACATCAAGGTACCAGAGAGCAACATGTAGAACAACAAATGGCCGAGGATGTACTTGTTCGTATAACCAAAAACAGGTTCGGTATATTTCCCGAGATAATCACCACTGTATTGATGGTCTTTAAACAGATCATGTGGCTCGAGCTGTTCGATCACACGCGGCTCCAAGGACTCCAACGGGGGCCGCCGCCACAATAACGCAGGCTCCGCCGTTATCGTGACAAGATGAATCAAAAAATAGAGGAAGGCTACACAACTAAGCGCCACCGCAATCCCGTACACCTTCTGCACCACAATTTTCGATTCGACGGAGGCCGTGTATGCGAACTCCGGCGCATTTAGAATGCGGCGGGCCCGCCAGCTCCCGGTAAAGGAAATCAAAAATAGCAGTCCCCAAAAACAAACGTGCATCCACTCGACAACGAGTCCGGCGTGGGTCAGCGTGCCCTCGCAGCCATCATCGTCACAAACCCAGGACCCCTGCTTCTCGTATTGGCACTGAGAATCATGGCACTTGACATGTCCGAACGGATCCGGTTTATGCGGCCCAGCATGGAAACAATGGACCTCCGGGCGGAGTCCCTCTTGAGCGAGAATCGTATGCGTCCATCGACATGCACGCGTGTTTCCTGCAGCAATCGGACAATAGCCCAACTTATGATCAGGAATTTTCTTCATGTAATGCAAACAATCCGGCACAGAGGCGAACTGCTGATTAGCACCTGTGCAACGGACACTTAAAATCGCACATAACTCATAGACAGTGCCATAGCTGTCCATGAGATTGAACCTTTTTTCCACAGCGTTCCCCGATAAACGAGGCTGACGGAAGGAGTGGAAAGTTGCCTTGAACGGCGAAATGGCATGTTCTGAGCTCCAAGAGAAGCTCGAAATGTCCACCCACGACGACGTCTCGGGAACTTTTTCACCGTTGCTAATCCGTGGACCACCATTCAGCATACGCAGACGGGTCCGCGAGTCCCACTTTTCGACCATCTCCAGCCCACGCAGTTGCATCGTCTCCCCGTACCCACGATAGGACTTTGGATTGAACGCTTTGACTTGGAGGGTATAATATTCGAGTAAATGTTCGGCGCCAACGTACGTACTCTGGGACCCAACCACAGTCGGAACCCTCCCTATCACACGGTCATCGAATAAAGTCTGCGTTGCCAAAAAATACTCAAAATTTTCTGGACTTAAATCTGTGAAGACCGACTGGGAAAATTGTTCAACAACAATTAAACGCATGACGCGTGTGTATGTCTCTCCAGCAAACTGCAGTGAACTGCATGTTTTGCAGCAAGGGCCCCCGGAAACACCATGTCGGGCGCAGCCCAACCCGACCTTTCCGAACCGGACGTCAACGCGGGCCATCGCCCAAACACACGAGTTCTGCACCGGCGAATTCTTGGGTGGGCCAAGAAACATTTCGTCAACATATTTTACATCATCTTGGCACAACGGACTATCCCCGGACAGCGGAATCCCTAGCTTTTTTGCATCTAAGAACATATCGACCACGTCAGGGATAATTTTCAATGTTAATTCGAGCCCGGTGCACCATTTTGGCACTCCAAGACGCGCTGGTTTGGACATGTCGAGTATTGGCTCTCCGGTAATACTGTCGTGATCCAGATTCTGTTCAAGCGTCTCAGCCGTTGTCTCTCTTTTGATGTTGCCATCAAAACTGCTGCTGGCTTTCTCCTTGAAAAAATAATAAAGGGGGGCTCCCCCAAACGCGATGTTAAACATCCAATCCGGCCGATCGGTCTTAAAGCTCCGGGCCGCAACAAAGCGCGAAGGGTCGCGATTGGCTGTACCCATGTGTGGGGCATACCGGAGATTCTCCGGTGACACAACGTCAAAATCTCTGTTCACTAATGGGGACCCTTGAGACATCCACGTCTCGTAACGACTTGCAACGGGCCTTGATGTGTTTGCGACCCAAGTTCTCCAACCACGATGATTTTTTTGTTCCTCGAATGCAATCTTGAAAACTTCACCTTTGACAGGATTTCTTTCCGCAGGAAAATACCACCCGCTGTGAGTACCGGCAGGCCAAAGTCTCATAATTTCTAAAATGTATTTCATTTTGCTCTTCGTCCACATAGCGTACTGTTTCGCGGGATCTCTGCGCATGTAATTGCCAACGAGTGATGTCAATTCAGCGACATTGAAGGAACTGATGCAAAGTGTTGCCGAGAAGGCCATCCAAAACTGGCGGTCGGCTGCGATGTCCAACTTTTCGAAAGCAGCCTTCATAAATGGCCACACGGGGCTGTCTTTGAAATGAACTTCGACAATTTTACTATGAGCAATGCCATCTGATAACGCATCACCGACATAATCATAAGGGCCTAAATATATCTGATTGACCCACACCGCGACCGTATTCTCAAGAAATGCCGCAGTCGGTGCGATGCCGCTGAGCCAGCTGATTGCCTGCGAAAGGGATATAACAAATAAATCCGAAGGCGTAAACTCATGCGAACTCCATTTTTCCGGATACAAATGCGGTGCTTGAAAGCCTGTTCGATGCGGTGAGATCTCCTCCACAACTTTGCCAGCATCGATTTTGGAACGAGCATGTGCAGAGTGCCACATAGAGGGCTCCGGGCTGACGTTTCCAGAAAGGAGACGCACATCTTCGTACTTCCAGAAAAAACGATAACCGGACTTTAGTGGTCCCCTCACAGTCGCGACTGACATCGGGTCGGAAAAGAAGGGCGTTAAGCATGAAGCCTGATAATGCACAGTACGCCGCTCGTCGATCGAGTCCTGCGGATGACCACTACGCAACAAATTTTGGTCAAGTCTCTCATCACGCTCGAAACTAGCCAGATGGCCAACCCACATCTTGCCAACGAGCTGATTGACACTTGCTTCGCGGTCTCGCGATTGTGCGCGTCCAGACGTGGTTTTCTCTAACGTTTTCGACAAAGCGTACTTGATGTAGTTCTGACGGTACCACCATTCACCTTTTCATATTTTTTTTTGAATTACCTAGAGGGCGGGGGGGTAGGGCTACTGCCTCCGCACCACACCGCCACAATACCCGATTGGAATGCCGTTAGCAACATCACGCAAAACCTGCCGTCCCTTGTACCCAGCCTCCCACGTCCAATAGTCCATGACATGTGTGGAGACGAGGGCTGCATGGATGCAGCTACGGAAAAGACTACATGCACAACAGACCCACATATACTGTCAGAGCCTCCGGCAAGACCCAAACCGAATACTTGCACCTAGACAGGCACGATATCACGACCTCACCGGCAGACATACAAATAAATCCATATTAATAGTCGAGAAAACCAGGACGGTCCTATCAATGTGGCCGGTCCTATCAAAGCCAGGACGGCCCTAAACCCTAAACTCGGAAAGTGGCAATATCAGCGGGCCCGCTGCCTTGGAGTTGCATACAGAAGGCCTGTGACGGCAAATCCACACATATGGTGAATGTCTTTCATCCAATCCGCGATGAAGCCGAGATCATAACGCATCATACATTATAATATACTACAACTGACGGTCACATTTTCCAGTTCGCCCTGTTGCAAATTGAAATGCTGGGCCACATTAACCATCCGTGTCACCACGTGTAATACTGACTTTCTCTAGCTCCGCATAAACATTCTGAATCACCGATTGTGCCCAAAGGTGATTCACATTGGAACGTCCATTTTTCGAGTCAGGAATTCGAATCCTGTGTATTCCTCGACAAAAGGCACCACCTGACAATCATGTAGGAAATATGCATATTCCTACATCGTTTTTGTACGTAATTTAGTAATTCTGCATAAATAATATTTGGACGGGAATGGAGAGGAACATACGCCGTGACTAAGGACGAATATTAATACGAGCTTCGAGGAAAATATCCCGGAGCGGCTCCGCGGGAAATTTCTTGAGTATTCCCACGAAAAAACAATTATTCATCTATACTAATACTCGTTTAATTTCTTTGAAAGCAAAAAAAATTGCATTGCCGTGCACGTCGGCTCCACCCGGCAAGTCATCCACTCTACGGTGATTCTTGCGCAGCATAGGACAACCTCCGGTATCAGCTTTCAGTTCAATATTCTTAGCCACCAGCTGAGCGAAATCTGATGTTCCGGGTACCCAACTAAATTTGTTGAGCAAGAAATTGTTCTTCGTCGACAATTCGAATTTACCTCGTTTCATTGATTCTTCAAGACTACGTTTTTTCCAGTACACGAAGAACGTCTACAAGATCTTGTGACGACTCGACTCACAACTCTATTTATTCTCTAAAATTTCTGCGCCACCCACATATTTCGCACCGCGAGACGGGACCATGCACAGAGACCTCGATGTAAACTTATACTCACCCACAGGAATTGAAGCTGAAAAAGATACCTTCGAGTACATCTTCAATGTCGAACTTCGTATCGTACACGATGTCCAGCATAGTCACAGAAGTGCGCCAGATTTTCCCAGAGGGTTCAGTACGAGCGTCAAAATTCCAGGCATTACCAATGCCTCCTGCAGCCTGCAGAAGCTCGCGGTCCTCGTGGCCCGTGGCCACATCCTTGATCAAGATGACCAGCTGCTCCCCTGGTTCGCAGACAAGTTCAACCGTCTGCTGCAAATTAGAATCTACAGCCGAAGTCACACGCCCGAGGACCAACGGAAAATTCGTAGCGACTACATCCGAAAAACCGACGGCGATGTTGGGTTGACCTGACGCACATCAGGAATATTTGAATAATCTGGAGGGTCAGAAACCATACCTATATGGATCAAATGGTTCATCAGATGAATCATTTTTTCTCGAGATGATCTCGAGAAAAAAATATAATACTAGGAAAAAAACATTATAAGCGAACCGATCACGCTGAACGTGAGTGTTTCAACATCGCCACACGCGGCACCATTCGCCGTGCCCAAGAGGATCGCGGACCCCAATGCGGTCCGGAAGAATACCATCTTGGTGAACTCGTTTTGCGTTTGTTGATGTTTAATTTTTTTGAGAATTGGAAATACTAACTATCCCACAAGGAATGACGTATCCTTGTATCCAATGGAATTTTTTGAAATGATGGGGCATGCTACTGTAGCATTAATCTTGTGCTTCTTCCCTGACAGCAACTACGACTTCCCGTGTACACTTAGGCTTATTACCTCGCGATTACCTATTTCGATCAACGTCACGTAATTCAACGTCCTTGACTCAAACATTACTTCTCCCGACCAACCATACCACCAGAAACCAATAATGCGGATAAGCATGCTTGCACTACCCACACAATGGTAGAGATCCATTTCTGATGCCAACCGCTGTTAGCAGACAATGGACCAGATGTTAGAATGTGCCCTCGTAAGCTGCACGCGCATGCTGCCAAAATGTGTAGATCCCAAAATTAAGACCGGGTTAATACATAACTTCTTCCCGTGGAGCGACGAGCTCAGAGTTTAACATTCAGAATTGCACAACTCGGCCTTCCCATAAATGAATGAAGAGCGCTTTCAGTTTCTCTACCGCCAAATTTTACTCTAAGTATACCATGCCGTTTTTGTGATTCTCACGTGCCCCGTGCTAAATGACTTCACATCTCAATCCCACACCGACGTTACTCCAACCGTTACTAATTGTTAGATCTTCGCCTTTCCATAAATGAATGACGAGCGCTTTCTCTGCCTCCGAATTCTACTGAGAGCATACTCTGCCGCCTTTGTGATTCTCATATGTCCCGTGTTACATGACTTCACATCTCAATCCGACAAGAACGTTACTGCTCCCGTTACTAATTATGAGATCTTCCCTTCCCATAAATGAATGACGAGCGCTTTCTCTACCCCGAAATTCTACTGTGAGCATACTATGCCGATTTCGTGATTCTCATATGTCCCGTGTTCTCCGGCGTCACATCTCAATCCCACACTGACGTTATTCCTCCCGTTACTCATTATGAGATACTTCTTCTGGTACTTTACGCGAGGGCACGCATATAAATTCAACATGCAAGGTTAGATGACATGAATTCCGCATGCAATGATCAGGACAATTTCGTAAACACATTCCGTTAATACTTTAGAGACATCCACGATGAGACTAGCCCAACAGAGGATTTCGTGTTTTCGATCCGGGAAAACCACGGTTATGCATGCAAGCCGTTACGAGCAACACCTCGATTTCACTTATTACGCTTATTACTTTAATGCCACGTTCTCTAGTGTCACGCTTGCACTTCTTCTACAGCGGGAAGTAGTGATTCTGTTAGAGGGGTGTTCACGCTCCCGTCACTAGTTGATACTGTCGAATACATAAGACTTTTGGCGTTTGTGTCCTTCGCCTGGGGACCAGCATCCGACAAAGCCACTCCTGCACGCTCTCCTCCACGAGCGAAATTGCTAACGCCCTCCATCTCGCCAGGATTATGACTACTGTCGCTTGCGCCTCCGGTCCTCAGAATGACACCAATGCGTTCTCGGGGTTTCAAAAACCTCACCCCAAGTGTTACGACCTCGGCAGCCAGCCCCAAGGCGTTGGACGGTAGCATCTGGAATTCTGGCAGGTACATGAGATACTGCAACACCCAAGCAAAACACATGACGAAGGCCAAGAAATTCATCGATAGACTCCCTGGTGATTTGAAATCAATATTGAAAATAAGACCATCCATTGCATGTCTACTAGCACTGAAATTGCACAATGACATATAAAAACCTCCACTGCCTCGAAGCAATGTGAAAATGATCTAGGAACTAAATAGAGTACACCTATAAGTTTGTACCCAGCAGCTGGACGTTATCGGCCCTCCAGTCGTATATGACCTCGAAAATGACCCACAACGGGGCTGTAAGAAAGATGCAATCGAGCCCGACTGCGAACCAACCAATGGTGTCCGTCGACATCCTCAGGGCCCAGGGCGCAGTCCACACCCCGGCAACCATCGCGACCTCCAGAAGGTACTGCAGGCGGAAGTTGTGCCGGAACCCCCTCTTGCCGGCCTGCACTTCCGCGGTTGTGTTCAGCACCGGTTCTTGCGCGCCAGTGGAATCGCTATCCCAGTAGTAGCTGTCACAGAAAAAGGGGTACAAGAGACCGTAACACACGGCTGACAGCAGCCCAACGATGTTGGGGTACACGACGGCCGATGATTCGATTCGGAGACCATAAAGGATCCAATTGTACGTATTGCAGCACTGTCCGAGGAGGACCAGGGGCGGCATCTTCAATTTGAGGGAAACATTCGTGTCCGTGTCAACCAATATGTGCCAACATACAGATCTTCCAACAACTACGACGTCGTTCTTCTCCTACCTAGAGCTACGCAGCTTTATAGATCATACCTTCAGCGTCTCTTGGTTCCACCACAACTGCCCGAAAAGCACGGCAGGCGCCAGGAAAACCAGGATGGTTGTTGAATCGGCCATCGCGTCCAGATAAGGTTGAAACCATTTGGGTCCCGGCACGAGTGGGGTTACCCCGCCATCACTCGCACGGAAGGGATGGTACTCTAGCGCAGATGACATCATTGGCCTTTGACCCATTGCAAAGTTCAGCAGTTCTACGTAAGAGTGAGCACAGTTTCCGCGTTAAACTTTTGTATTACAGGGGTGCCGCACCCATACTATCCTTCTTCATCATCTTACTCCACGCCGGCTCGCGGTGACCGTCGTTTGACTGCCACCTGTGACAGATATGTGCTTACAACAGAAAAACCGCGCGCTAGCCGAGGGACCAGGCCATCTTGTAAGACATGCTGCGTACATGTCACGAATGTCCGTTAAATTCATTTCACAATAATCAGGCTTCAATATCATTTTCAAGTGCAGTGTCCTCCGCCGTCATCATTTTTCATGTTTCTCACAGCTACTGTTCGCCACGTACGCATTAATGTAGACGCGACCGCCTGTACCGAGGGGCCA
>Ga0099797_101778_pt1 | contig 10579 bp, 7 predicted proteins | sample Uncmet_Sort48C_1_FD_89871 | JGI IMG/M metagenome (GOLD analysis project Ga0099797, IMG submission 89871) | Marine eukaryotic communities from CALCOFI LINE 67, Pacific Ocean - C012_Sort48C_1 | ecosystem: Environmental > Aquatic > Marine > Oceanic | place: Pacific Ocean: Monterey Bay | collected... | reverse complement strand
GGATGCGGATTGCCAGGGATTGCAGAGATGTGGAGTGCTTGACTCCGGGAGCTGTGGCAGCACCCCCACACCCACACACATAATTAAAGGCTTCTGAGACCCACACCCACATAATTCAAGGCTTCTGAGCTCTACCCTTTGTAGAACGGAGCGTATGAGAATATAGTCAGGGAGCTGGACATTGGGCTGAGTAGGCTGGGGGGCAGGGGTGAGACACCAGGGGCGTGATGCCGCGCATGCGCACACGCACACACACTTTTCAGAGCACAGGCTGCCAGGCTTGGCACCCCAACTTCCTACACAATTGGGAGGCCCATGGTCTCTTAACGTGGGGTGAGCTCCATCCGTCATCGAGCGAAGCTGGCGGACATCTGTTAGAGCCGCAGTCGGGATGGAAAATATGAAGGTACAAAACCAGAAAATACTCCAGGGGAACAAGGTCCAAATGGAGTGGGTACCAATCTCGCAGATCAATCAAACAATCACAACAGTGCAGCTGAATCGCAGACAGGGGAGGGGGGCGAAGGGGCAGGGCGGCCAGGGTCTGGGCGAGCGGCGGGGGGGGCACAGGGGCGGGGGGGACGGGGGCAAAGCAAGCGCAAATAACACCCACTATCGTGCAAGAACTAAACGTTGACAGATGCTGAACCATCGAAAAAACCATAAATTGATAACCATTATTGTCAAGCGATGTCGAAAAACAAAATAGCCTGCGAAGATTCCCAGCCCATTGGGAGATGTTCTTGTGGATGGAAAGAAACCAGACACTACAATGCTGGCATCACACTACACGAAGTATGTGATATACGTGATATGTGCGAAGACTGCACGAAATCCTGTAATTGACGTCCGAAGGACCAGCCAGGTTATTGAGAAATAATGATATGCATTCTCATAGCGAGAACCTGAGATTCCAGGAAACTAAGAAGACTCTACAACGATGGCATCACACTGCAACACGTCTGTGATATACATGATATGTTCGCACACTCCAAGAATCCTGTAATTGACGTCCGAAGGACCTGTCAATTTATTGAGCAATAATGTTACGCCTTCTCAATGCGAGAATCTCAAACTAATGGGGAATCAGAAGACACCTCACCACGATGGCATCACCCTGCAAGACGTATGTGATATACATGATATGTGCACACACTGCAAGAAATCCTGTAATTGACGTCCGATGTAGCCGCAGCCCCAGTAAGGAAAGCCAAAGTATGCATTTTATACAGGAAAAGTATTCCTGTGTTATGGAAGGTCCGGAACGCAGTTGATGCGCAAAGGCGAAATGAGGTGCCGCAGCCCCCAATAGGGACAGCCAAAGTATACGTTTTGCATTGGAATTGGTAGCATTCCTGTTTTGAGGAAGTGGCTGGCGGCAGCATCGCGTGCAAGGCGAAATGGGGTTCCGCAGCCCCCAATAGGGAGAGCCAAAGCATGCGTTTTGCATGAGAAGAAATGGTGGCATCCCTGTGTTGAGGAAGTGTCTGGCGGCAGCATCGCACGCAAGGCGAAATGAGGTGCCGCAGCCCCCAATAGGGAGAGCCAAAGTATGCGTTTTGCATAGGAAATGCCAGCATTCCTGTGTTGAGGAAGTGGCTGACGGCAGCATCGCGCACAAGGCGAAATGAGGTGCCGCAGCCGCCAATAGGGAATGCCGAAGTATGCGTTTTGCAGTGGAAATGGTAACTTTCCTGCGTTGAGCAGGTGGCTGGCGGCAGCATCGCGCGCAAGGCGAAATGAGGTGCCGCAGCCCCCAATTGGGAGAGCCACAGTATGCGTTTTGCATGGGACATGGTAGCATTCCTGTGTTGAGAAGTGGCTGGCGGCAGCATCGCGCGCAAGGCGAAATGAGCTACCGCAGCCCCCAATAGGGACAGCCAAATTATGCCTTTTGCATATGAAATGGAAGCATTCCTGCGTTGAGGAAGTGGCTGGCGGCAGCATCGCGTGCAAGGCGAAATGAGGTGCCGCAGCTCCCAATAGGGAGAGCCAAAGTATGCGTTTTGCTCGGGGAATGGTAGCATTCCTGTGTTGAGGAAGTGGCTGGCGGCAGCATCGCGCGCAAGGCGAAATGAGGTGCCGCAGCCACCAATAGGGAGAGCCAAAGTATCATTTTGCATGAAAATGGTAGCATTCCTGTGTTGAGGAAGTGGCTGTCGGCAGCATCGCGCGCAAGGCGAAATGAGATGCCGCAGCCCCCCATAGGGAGAGCCAAAGTATGCGTTTTGCATGGTAAATGGTAGCATTCCTGTGTTGAGGAAATGGTAGCATTCCTGTGTTGAGGAAGTCGCTGGCGGCAGCATGCGGCGCAAAGCGAAATAAGGTGCCGCAGCCCCCAATAGGGAAAGCCAAAGTATGCGTTTTGCATAAGAAATGGTAGCATTCCTGTGTTGAGGAAGTGGCTGGCGGCAGCATCGCGCGCAAGGCGAAATGAGGTGCCGCAGCCCCCAGTAGGGAGAGCCAAAGTATCATTTTGCATGGGAATAGCAGCATTCCTGTGTTGAGGAAGTGGCTGGCAGCAGCATCGCGCGCACGGCGAAATGAGGTGCCGCAGCCCCCAATAGGGAGTGCCAAAGTATCCGTTTTGCATAAGAAATGGTAGCATTCCTCTGTGTTGAGGCAGTGGCTGGCGGCAGCATCGCGCGCAAGGCGAAATGAGCTGCCGCAGCCCTCAATAGGGAGAGCCAAAGTATGCGTTTCGCATGGGAAATGGTAGCATTCCTGTGTTGAGGAAGTGGCTGGCGGCAGCATCGCGCGCAAGGGGAAATGAGGTGCCGCAGCCCCCAATAGGGAGAGCCAAAGTATGCTTTTTGCCCCGGAAATGGTAGCATTCCTGTGTTGAGGAAGTGGCTGGCGGCAGCATCGCGCGCAAGGCGAAATGAGGTGCCGAAGCCCCCAATAGGGAAAGCCAAAGTATGCGTTTTGCATTGGAAATATTAGCATTCCTGTGTTGAGGAAGTGGCTGGCGGCAGCATCGCGCGCAAGGCGAAATGAGGTACCGCAGCCCCCAATAGGGAAACCAAAGTATGCGTTTTGCATGGGAAATGGTAGCATTCCTGTGTTGAGGAAGTGGCTGGCGGCAGCATCGCACGCAAAATGAGGTGCCGCAGCCCCCAATAGGGAGACCCAAAGTATGCGTTTTGCATTGGAAATGGTAGCATTCCTGTGTTGAGGAAGTGGCTGGCGGCAGCATAGCGCACAAGGCGAAATGAGGTGCCGCAGCCCCCAATAGGGAGAGCCAAAGTATGCGTTTTGCATAGGAAATGGTAGCATTCCTGTGTTGAGAAAGTGGCTGGCGGCAGCATTGTGCGCAAGGCGACATGAGGTGCCGCAGCCCCCATAGGGAGAGCCAAAGTATGCGTTTTGCATTGGAAATGATAGCATTCCTGTGTTGAGGAAGTGGCTGGCGGCAGCATCACGCGCAAGGCGAATTGAGGTGCCGCAGCCCCCAACAGGGAGAGCCAAAGTATGCGTTTTGCATTGGAAATGGTAGCAATCCTGTGTTGAGGAAGTGGCTGGCGGCAGCATCACGTGCAAGGCGAAATGAGGTGCCGCAGCCCCCAGTAGCGAGAGCCAAAGTATGCGTTTTGCCTGAAAATGATAGCATTCCTGTGTTGAGGAAGTGGCTGGCGGCAGCATCGCATGCAAGGCGAAATGAAGTGCCGCAGCCCCCAATAGGGAGAGCCAAAGTATGCGTGTAGCATTCCTGTGTTGAGAAAGTGGCTGGCGGCAGCATCGCGCGCAAGGCGACATGAGATGCCGCAGCCCCCAATAGGGAGAGCCAAAGTGTACGTTTTGCATGGAAATGATAGCATTCCTGAGTTATGTAAGGCCAGGGATGCAGTTGCATTCGTGTGTATGATGCACGTGCATATGTTTGTATGGCTCGTTTGCAATGTGTTGCTGTGTGTTTGCACTTGCAAAGTGTCGTTGATGTTTGTTGCACTTGCAAAATGTCGTTGGTGTTTGTTGCTGGTATGTTGAATGATTGTTATGTGTTGTAAGTGTTGGTTGTAATTTGTTGTTTGTGTGTGTTGTGGGTTCAAAGTGTCGTTGCTGTTTGTTGCTGATGTGTTGAATGATTGTTATGTGTTGCAAGTGTTGTTTGCAATTTGTCGTGTGTGTTGCACGTGCAAACTATCGTTGTGTTCTTAATGTTGTTGGTTGAATCTATTTGTTGATTGAATGATTGAGAGACTGTTGATGAATGTTGTTGATTGAATGTATTTGTTGATTGACTGTATGTTGTTGAATGTCTGCTGTTGAGGTTGTTGGTTGAATGTATTTGTTGATTGAATGTGAATGTATGTTGTTGAATGTATGTTGTGGGTTGAATGTATTTGTTGTTTGAATGATTGAAAGTATGTTGTTGAATGTTGTTGATTGAATGTATTTGTTGATTGAATGTATTTGTTGATTGAGTGTATTTGTATGTTGTTGGTTGAATGTATTTGTTGATTGAATGATTGAAAGTATGTTATTGAATGTTGTTGATTGAATGTATTTGTTGATTGGACGTATTTGTTGATTGAATGTATGTTGTTGAATTTATTTGTTGATTGAATGTATGTTGTTGAATTGAATGGATGTTGGAGGAGAAGGAGGAAGGAGGAGGAAGGAAGGAGGAGAAGGAAGGAAGGAGCGCGGACTGCGTGATTTAAAACAAGGACCCAACCTGAAAGGGGTTGGGACATATTATCGCACTTTTCATGCATCGATCGGAATGACTGGGCACGGCGACCTCCTTCCAAGAGGCGTCTCATGGAGGAATCGGCTCGCCAGGAGTGGCTAAGGCATTGCAAATCCATTTCTGCAACGTGCAGCTCCAATCCTGCCACAAAGAGCCAACAGCGCTCGCCCGATCAACTACATCAGCGTCGCGACCCAAGCTGCGAAACAATGCGATCAGATGCTGGCCCGGGCGACCAAAGTGGGAACGAGAGCAAGGTCTGCATATTTCCGGCGCTGCACGCCTTCCATGACAGAAACTGCTGTACGAGCCCTTGTGTGCCTGGGATCGCCACGGGCCCGTGCGAAAGGGCTGACAACAGCAACGTCGACCCAATGCGTCTCGCCACGCCAGGTCTGGAACGCAAGATCAGGACGACGAGCGTCGTCAACTGCATCGGTTTTGTGCTCCGTTGGTGCTGGGTAGCCTGTGAGATCCTCAATCCGTGGAGAAAGCAAGTCATGTAGATGGTTGTGTCTGGCAATGAGGTAGCCTCCAGCATGGCAACTGAAAATGTGTAGGCCATGAGTGTCATGTATGCAGCCACAGACTCCGCGTGCTGCAGTTGTGGGGTGACGAAGGCAATGCTGGCATGGACCTTCGACTGCAAACACTGGTAGATGCATTCGGAGGCGCTCGCTGGTAGCAAACGAGTGATCAGGAAGCGACATAGAGCCTTGGCTGGTGGAAGGGGCCAAGTGCCACTGCCAGGTCCACCCCTCTCTCAAGCTGATGACGGCATGGTCGCATGCACCGTTTTCGAAGTTCTGTAAGCAGCGAGCACAAGCGTCCAAGCACCATCGACGTGCACGGTTTTTTATCAGCCAGAGCGAGGAGGCTGTTCATCGCTGTGACGTTGGGGACACCTCTGGAGCTCAAGGACTGGGCACATTCAGCCAGCACTTTCTTCAATGAGGGGGCTGCGTCCAGCAAAGCTTCCAATGAAGGCCTCGAGCGCATACGCCCACCTACGCCCACATGATTAAAAGCTTCTGAACTCTACCCTCTGTACAACAGAGCGTATGAGAATATACTCAGGGAGCTGGCAAGTGGGCTGGGTAGGCTGGGGGGAGGGGCGAGACACCAGGGGCGTGACACCGCGCACATGCACAGGCACACGCACACCCACACCCACACCCACATAATTAAAGGCTTCTGAGCTCTACCCTCTGTACACCAGAGTGTATGAGAATATAGTCAGGGAGCTGGGACTTGGGCTGAGTAGGCTGAGTAGGTTGAGTAGGCTGAAGGGCAGGGGTGACACACCAGGGGCGTGACGCCGCGCACACTTCGTTTTCGCTTTCGTTTGGCCTGCTTAGCGGACGATTCATCTTGACACAAGTCGCACTGACGAATCTAGCTGAACTGCACTACTTTATATTATATTATGGTACTTCGAGAAAGAGCTCTCAGCCCAGAGGGCCGAGGGGGCGGCGGGCGGGGGGCCAGAGCCCTACGGGCTGAGGCCACTACCACGGGCGGCGGGCGGCCGGCCGGCGGGCGGACGGCGGCGGCTCTCCCTCGAATTGGGCCTGAAAGGCCTTATGCGTGGCCTGAAAGGCCTTATGTACGGCCTGAGAGACCTTTACTGCACGCGGCCTCATAAGCCGCAACGAGCCGAGTCACTACTACTCCTCGGCGAAGTACCTGTTCCCGCCCTGCAGCTGTGGCCAGGGCGTTACTTACATTGGCGGCTTCTTCGAGCTCTTCCGTGGAGCTGATGGAGATGATATCAACCTCCGTCTCTTCATTCTCATGGCCTGCACCTTCTTGAAAGCCCTTCTTGGTTGTACCAGCACTCCCATGAATGCCCTCCTCACTGCAAGCACTCACCTGAATGCCCTTCTCATCTGTACCGGCACTTGCCTGAATGCCCTTCTCTTCATTGTCACTGCAAGCACTCGCCTGAATGCCCTTCACGTCTGTACCAGCACTCGCCTGAATGCCTCTCTCTTCATTCTCATGGCCAGCACTCGCTTGAATGCCCTTCTCGTTTGTACCAGCACTCGCCTGAATGCCCTTCTCCTTCACACTGCAAGCACTCGCCTGAATGCCCTTCTCTTCTGTTCCAACGCCAGCACTCGCCTGAATGCCCTTCACCTCGACATCAGCTTCTGTCCGGCTCTTGCTGCGGACTGCTGCCAAGGCTGTCTTAAGGCATTGGATGGTATGCCTTCTTTTCTGTCGCCGCACCTGCGAGCGCGACGGGCCACTGGACGCAACCGCTGGGACGGCCGCCACTGTGGCAGAGCAGGCAGCCATGGAGTTAGCCGCCACCGAAGCCATTTTGTCGTATTGTTATCTAAGCCGGCAAGCACACCTGCGATGTCGACGATATCAACGAAGTAGGCCTAGAGCTCCTTAGTCGACCTTCTGAATGTGCTTGGACTCCCCCTCGCTTATCGCTTGCAGCACCTGGCCTACAAGCAGGGCAAGGGGAAAAATAAGCCAACTTCGTGTATGTGCAGCTACTCGCAGCGACCGAAGGTCGCCTTGAGCCAACCCACACCCACATAATTAAAGGCTTCTGAGCTCTACCCTCTGCAGAACAGAGCGTATGAGAATATAGTCAGGGAGCCGGGAATTGGGCTGAGTAGGCTGGGTGGCAGGGGTGAGACACCACGAGCGTGATGCCATGCCGCGCACACGCACACCCACACCCACACCCACATAATTAGGCTTCTGAGCTCTATCCTCCGTAGAGCAGAGCGTATGAGAATATGGTCAGGGAGCTGGGACTTGGCTGAGTAGGCTTGGGGGTAGGGGTGAGACGCCAGGGGCGTGACGCCGCGCGCACGCGCACGCACACGCACGCGCACGCGCACGCGCACGCGCACACGCACACGCACACGCACACGCACACGCACACGCACACGCACACGCACACGCACACGCACACGCACACGCACACGCACACGCACACGCACGTGCACGCGCACACCCAAACCCAAACCCAAACCCAAACCAAAAACCCACACCCACAGAATTAAAAGCTTCTGAGCTCTACCCTCTGTAGAACAGAGCGTATGAGAACACCACTATAGGTAGCCAATGGTGTCCCCACTAAGCACTAATGTTTTTAATCGGATTTCAGCTTCGCTTCATATTGTTATTATTATGTTGTATACCGCGTGCTATGTAATGATATTTGAATTTACATTGGCTTTGTATGTAAGACAAGCCGCCTGACCGAGGTCGTGCCCACGGGCTGATATTCGAGGCAGACCGAATGGGACCAGTCCCGGGACCTGAAGTTGCAAAAATACAAAAAAATGTCTACCGGAAAATAACACTAAATCCAACAAAATAATTCGAGTAAAGACATGCAAAATAATACTTAGATCCAAATTTGGACTAAACCCCTATTAGTGCTAGACCCTATTACCGCCCGCCCGTCCGCCGCCCGCCCGCCGCCCGCTGTCCTTGTGTATGGGCCCACACTGGCCCATGAGCCCATATGGGCCCATGTATAAATTTATAATTGTACATATATATGATATATGTATATACCGATAAAGCCAGCAGAAGCTGGATAGGAGGATTGGGGGGAGGGGGAGGCTCACTTGGTCTCACTTGAATTCACTTGATCTCACTCGGTCTCACTTGGTGCCACTTCGTCTCACTCGGCCTCACTTAGTTTCACTTGGTTTCACTTGGTTTCGCTTGGCCCAATTTGGTCTCATTCAGTTCCACCTGGTTCCATATGGTCTCAATTGGTGTCAATAGGGCTCGGGTGGTCTCACAGTGTTTCAATCGGTGTAACTTTGTGCTCACTTGGTTTCATTTGGTTTCACTTCACCTGGGTCCATTTGGACTCACCTGGGCTCATTTGGTTTCTGTTGGTTTCATTCGGGTTCACTTGATCTGACTTGGTTTCACTTAGTTCACTTGATATCTCTTCGATCTCGCTTTTATCTCACTCGATCTCACTTGCTCTCGATCAAAAACAAAGAGCCATATATTCACAGGGGAAATTGGAAGGGCTGCCGGGACAAAAAGGGAAAATGGAAGGTGCGGCCATGTCTTTGAGGTGCATTCGCAACCTACATCCAGAGGGCGCGCGACGACAAACGAAACGAACCGAAACGATTTCCCGGTTGGCCTCACTCACCCCAAACTCCGATATATGTATATGTGTGTATATACACATACAACTATATATATGTATGGAATGTATGTGAATTCCTACCTTTCAAAACCTACCTGGATGCCTTGAGCTGCATGGATCCCAGCAATGACCCTGGGTTGCGCTTTGGTAGTTCGGGCATAACGAAGTTATGATGAGTGGGGTTGGCCAGCTTCTAACAAGTCTAACAAGTGTTAACGAGCTTGTGTGTTTTTCAATTCTATTTTTGAAATGTACACATGTATTTGTTACAATGTGTCAGGTGTGAAATAATCAAGTGCTGCAAATGAAAATAACAAAAATACACCACGAAACAAAGTTTTCTTAACAAATGACAGATGTTTCGTTGGGTGTGTTTTTCGAACATGTATTTGCCCCGAAGGGCGCTTCAAAGAACTCCCAAAAATGAGGTGTATGGGAGGTTGGGGGTAGGGGTTAAGGGCTCAGAGTTGAATGTGTTTTTCTATTTGTGTGTGTCCCGATGTGTATTCGTTACATGTGTTTTCCAATGTGTTTTCGAAATTATGATACGACGAGGTTACAGCGAGGGGGGTTAGCGAGCTCCTAATGGTCTTGAATGAGCTTGTTGTCTTTCACATTGTATTTGGGGAACTTGTTTTCCCAATGTGTATTTGATTGTAACGAGCCTTAATGAGGATTAATAGGAAATATATCATGGATGTTTTAGTATAGGAAATATATCTATATATATATATAAATAAAACAAAATAGAATAACATAAAATAACACAAAATAACATAAAATAGAATAAAATAAAATAAAATAAAATATATATATATATATATATATATATCCGCCACTTTGCCTCTGGCACCAGTGGAGTGACTGCCAGGAGTTTTAGTACTTGTTTCTCAATTGCATTGTTTTAAGGGACTACAAGTGCTCGGGGCATGATTCTTCTATTTTAAGATTGATTTTTTCGGGGCAGTTTGGTATTGTAAAAATTGGGGTTTCGTCACAAAAGTCTGGTAAACGAATTTATGGGAAGTGCCTTTAGACACACACATATGCATACCAACTCGATGTCACTTTTTGTGGGAAAATGTGTTTTTTTTGAGTTTAGAATCCTCCATCTGGACCCACAAATACCGATAACTTCTCACACTTGGGATGCTTCATGGCGCTTTGTTTCGTTAACAAAAATCCCGAAAACTATAAAAAATGTCGAAAGTGTTCAAAGGGATCAAAAGGCTCCAAAAGTGACTCCCAAAGTGATTCCCGATGATTCCCAAAGGCGCCTTAATGGACACCCAAAGGCGACAAATGGAGCCCCAGGACGCCCCAGAGGCGCCCAAATGGATTCCAAAGAACAAATGGAGCCCCAATGGCCGTCCGAAGGCACCCAAGGCAGCCCAAGGGTCCCCAAAGAGCACCGAAGACAGGCCTAAAGAGCCCAATGTAACCAAAAACTCAAAAAATTGCGATAATGGCGTCCTTTAGGATGCAATACCCTAATTTTAATGTACCAAAATCGCGCTAGTGACGCCCTTTAGTCTGCAATGTTACGGTAGTGTCATTAATTTTAATATACCGAGCGGCTGTCCGCATGTCAACGTCACATGTGTGTTTACGTGCACCCAAACATCTATTTTTGCTTCTCTAACTCGTTCACGAAAACTAACATTAAACAACAAACAACAATCACCAAACAACAAACAACAAAAACCTTAACCCTTAATCCTTAATGCCTAACCCTTAAC
>Ga0099797_101777_pt1 | contig 10581 bp, 11 predicted proteins | sample Uncmet_Sort48C_1_FD_89871 | JGI IMG/M metagenome (GOLD analysis project Ga0099797, IMG submission 89871) | Marine eukaryotic communities from CALCOFI LINE 67, Pacific Ocean - C012_Sort48C_1 | ecosystem: Environmental > Aquatic > Marine > Oceanic | place: Pacific Ocean: Monterey Bay | collected... | reverse complement strand
CACCTTATATGACTGGAAGTGGGGATTCATTAAATACGTAATTTACTAGCATTTTCAATGTTTTGCATGAAATTGGCATTGAGAGCTCCACTATGGTGCAATTTACCCGTGCGAGATTAACTAAGATTTGGCCCACCAAGCAAACTCAATTCTGAGAAAAACAAAAAATGCAAAAGGAATGAAATGGGAAAATGTGCAATAAATGTAACATACACTTGGTTGCATTTATTTCACATTTTTTACATTTTTGCACCCCGAAAGGGCCCGAAGGGCTCTTTCGGGGTCCAGAAATGTAGAAATATGTGACACGCATATAACAAAATGTATGTGTTACGTGTCTTTTACATTTTCCCATTACATTTATTTTACATTTTGAACTATTTTGCAAAATGCCCCATTTTGAGGGTTTGCAACATTACAATGCATGTGAGAGATCCACATGGACCCCATGACAAACTACATATGCGATCCATGTGGGCCCCATTTGGGCCCAAGCCTCTAACCCTTGTTTGCTCTTCCACCAACTTGCAGAGTCAATGGCGATGACGTGGCCGAGACACAACAACACACACCTACACGGGAAAAAGAGGGAGAGAGATAAGGATAACTTGGCGGACGGCAAAAAGGAGGCTAATTTTTGCTATTTTGCTATTTGCCACATCGTGACGGCAATGCGTGCTGATCCAGCAGATGTGTGGGGCCTTAGCCCGTTTCTCAGCTACTCGTCTGCTAACTCTTTCACTGATCGCTCCCAGGGTGTTCGAGCCTAGGGCCCCGCCCGGAAAGAGACGACTTGTCCTACAGAGGGCTGCATGCATCAAGGGTGCATCCCTTGCTTTCACTTGCAGCTCGTTGCGAACGCCTCTGTTCTTGAAAGCCACCAGCCTTGGTCTTTGGCAAGCTCGGTCCATTTCCTTGACTCTTCCGGACAGATGCTGGCCAGGAAATCCACGATGTCCTGCTCCCACCTCTTCTTGGGACGTGCCTGTAAACGGCCGCACGGGAAGCGTGAATGAAGCAGAGGCTGCCACATTGTCGCTACTGCACTCCATTTGCTGTTTTCTGCGTCAGCAAGTTTGGCAGCCCATTTCCATTTTATCCGCCGCCATTGGACCGACCACTGGCATAGGTTGGCTTTTTCGAGCTGCTCGTCTGTCCATTGCGCAGTTCTTTTGAAAAAGTCACGCCATGACTCCAACTCTGCCGCATCATTTTCATCTTCCGCTGCGGACGAGTCATTGCTGGAACTTCCAGGTGTCACTGTGCGACGCTTTGCATTGAGGACCATGCGCAGCATCTTCCGTTGTAGCACTTGCAATCGTCTTTGCTGGTCAATCCGCAACGTCCAAGCTTCGCATCCATAAAGTAAGGTAGGAGTTACGACAGCATCAAACAGCCGTAGCCTATCTTTCAAGCGGTGCCGCCGATCTACCAGTTCCTGCTTGTACTTGCTGAATGCTCCCCACGCCTTGGCCACCCGGTTGTCAAACTCAGTCTCGTGGGGGTCCTTATAGCAGACTTTTCTACCCAAGTACTTCGTAGATTCTTCAAGGCTCAGAACGGCATATTTTTCACTGCCAATCGTGAAATGCTCGGGTGCTCTTTGTCTGCTCTCAGCCGCTACGTTTTTCAAGATTTTTGTTTTGCCGCTGTGTATCTTGAGGCCCCTTGCTGACGCCGCTTCCTTAAGGTCTGATGTCATTTCTTTGATCTGTTGCATGGTGGTTGCTATCAAGACAACATCGTCTGCAAAGCACAGGTTTGACAAGTGACAATCCACACCCAGACTCATGTCCAAGCCATACTTCTTTTGGGTCCACTTTGGCCTCACATCACGGAATACATCTTCAAGAACAGCAGAGAAGAGCAATGTTGATAACGGATCGCCTTGTTTTGTCCCGCGCCCTAGGGTAAAGGTACGGCTAAGCACGGAGTCCACAGAGACCTGCCCAATCTGATCTGCATATAGCCGTTGCAGGAGTTCTATGTAGCAAGAAGGAATCCCTTGCCTGGCTAAGGCGGCCCATATGGCATCGTGCTCGATGCTATCAAAAGCTTTTTCAAAGTCGATGAAGCACGTCCACAAGGGGATCTGCCACTCACTTGTCTTTTCTTGAATTTGTACCAAAGTGTGCAGATGATCAACTGTGCTGAAGTGCTTACGAAAACCAGACTGTTCTCTGGGAAGCTGGGCATCCAACATGGGTGTTAGGCGCTTCTGTAACATTGTTGCAAACAGCTTGTAGAGCAGAGGCATTACACAGATAGGGCGGTAATTTTTGGCCTGAGTAGCATCTCCTCCTTTGTACAATATCTTCAATACACTGGCATGCCAATCAGCATGTGTCGCCGAAGCCGTATGGAGCACAGCATTCATCAGATGTAGCAACACGCTTCGAAGCCTGGCACTATCCACTTTCAACATCTCTGACACTAAGCCCTTGCCATCCTTTGCTCTGCCTGTCTTCATGCTGCGCAAACCAGTCTCCAAGTCTGCTGCGTTGAATTTGGGAAGTTCACAAATCACGCTGTTGTTCGTCTGCGTGGCCGCGCTTTCATCTGGAGTCCTTCTTGAGCGGTACAGGTCCTCATAAAACTTAGCAAAAATCTCAATGATGGACGCCTTTTCGTTTCTTATTGTCCCATCAGCATCCGCCATCCCTATGGTGAGATCTATCTTTCTCCTGTTCTTGATTGCCTTGATGGACCTGATCGCGGAAAAATTGCTGAGCACCTTTTCGATTTTTGCTGAGCGTTCTTCGTCCTTGATTCGTTGTATTTCTTTTCTGATGTCTTTGCTGATTTGCTTTCTGCTTGTTGCATCAGCGCGAAAGAGGGCTTTCCTTTCTTTTATGAGTTGTTGAAGGACTGTTGCAGGGCTACCAGTCTCTAACTCCTGCGTCTCCTGCTGCCTGTGAGGGCAAGCTGCAAGGGCGCTGGCCTCAACAAGTGCGCTCTGTACCTTGCGGTATTTGTCATGCATGGCTTCCTCCTGTAGTGTGTCCTCCAGCAATCCTTCCAATTTGTCGGTGTAGTCAGATATTGAACCAGGTGGCCAAGCTGCTTTTAACACATCCACCTTCTTCTTGTTCCTTCGTGATTTCCGTTTGAAGTTCAAGACCGCCCTGAGGCACAAGTGGTCGGATCCTAGATCGATCCAGTTGCCACTCTCAACATCTTGCAGTTTGGCGCGTGTCCAATTGTCCAGCAAAATGTAATCAAGCTGGGTTGTTTGGCCCTGTGTCCCGATATGGGTCACTAGCTTGTGGTCCTGTTTACGGAACAACGTGTTGGATATCTTCAAAGAGTGCGTTGACGCCCAAGTGAGCAGCCACTGTCCTCTGGAATTCTGCTCTCCATATCCGTGCTTTCCACAAGAAGAGTGTTCATCGCTTTCCACAAAAAGGAGGCTAAAGACTTCGCAAGGTTTGTACAAAGCGATACGTATTGAACAATGATAATAAGTGTGTTCAAACAATACGCCAATCATACAAAAATGATACGAATATTGATGGTCTCGTATAACTCGCGTATTTCCGCCGTGTTGTTTTTGTATTTTTAGCGTATTCTGGAAGGCGGGGCCGCAATACAAAAATAATGCGACGAAAATATGAAAAAAAATGTACGAAACCATCATTAGTCGCATTACTGTAATATGATTGGCGTTTTATTTTCGTACATTGGGTGTATCATTCTCATATATTTCTTGTATTTTATTTAGATATTGACAAATATAATATTCTCACTTCATACACAACAACAGGTCAGCGAGCATCGCCAGGCGATGCATTGGCTGCTCATGTCCTCACAAATTCTCTCATTGGGTCATGGCTCACTGTCTGTGCATCCACTGCATACTGCGTGTCGGTGGGTGGAGTCTTGTGGCTTCCTGGAATGGCCCCAACCTCCCTCCCAACCGCGCGCGTATTTTGCATTATCTAATATTCTACTATTCTGCATATTTTATACAATCGCCTATATTTCCTAATCCTCAACTGCCCGCCTTTTACAACACAAAGAGCCATTTTCACAGGGATGCCCGTCCGTACACGGGCAATCGCCTTGCCAAGTAATTCCTCCCAAGGAGTTGGGGACGAGGACCGGCACCACTGAAGGTACGCAGCCTTATTGTACACCCAATCCGGTGTGGGCGGTGCAAGGAAGAGGCAAACTGCGAAAGTCCAGGATTGTTCGGGTAAGCAAAACAAACTATAAATTTCATATATTTCTCGTTTTTTCAAATATATTATAGATAAAATATTCATATATTATAAATAGACTATTCAAATTTTATACAATCGCCTATATTTCCCTGATCCTCACTTGCCCGTTTTTACAACATAAGGCCATTTTCACAAGGATGCCCGTCCGTACACGGGCAATCGCCTTGCCAAGTGAGCCCTGCCCAGGAGTGGGGGACGAGGACCGGCACCATTGAAGGTACTCAGCCTCACTGTACACCCAACACGGTGGGGGCGGTGCAAGGAGGAGGAGGCAAACTGCGAAAACCCAGACTTGTTCCGGTGAACAAAATACAATTAAGAAAAACATGTTTTGGGGGCAGAGTCCTGTTCCGGAACATCTTCCTTTGGATTCGGGTCGCGGAGACGTCGAATTCGCTAATGTTTTTGTGCCTGTAGCGTCCTTGGCGATCAATTTCGTGTCCGAATGCATATTTGTGAACCCTGTCCAAATAAAAAATTGAAGTATGCCCGAGGAATGGCAGGTGCAAGGAAGAGGCAAACTGCGAAAAAGGAACCTCAAGGTAAAGAGGCAAAGCAGATGGACAACCAGGCCCCTCGAGGCACAAGAGGGATTCGGTAAAGCTTGAAATCACCTTTCGGTTTTACATGATATTTTATTTACGAAGCTTTATGGTTCTATGGACAATGTGATTGCTACATTTCGTGCGAGCCTCAAATCCACGCTGCAAGTTTGTCCAAAAATCAAATTTCTCGAAATTGAGCTTGTCTGGGGGACAAACTCTTAGCTAGCATCCCACGAATATATTCCACTACCAGTATACTAAATCCTCCCAATGCCCATGTAAAGCGAAATCACAAAAATGGTCAGAATTCAACAGTTTGATTAATTCCCCTGTATATTCACTATTAATCCCTTTAGGGGCCCCTATGGGCCCTGAAAACCCGCACGAAATTGCACACAAATCTGATTTTAAGCTTATATGTGGATACCACATATATATATATATATGGAAATACACCACCACCGGGTTTAGGCCTAGAAAAAAAAAGAAAATGCCTGATGTATATTATCTCCAAATGTATATGCAAACTGCTCAAAGCATACAAGGTGTGCCTCCGGCACGCCCCACGGAGATGCGCGGCGCCCCCATGGTGTGTTTTGCTACGTACTGGAGAAGTTTGCATATAACCAGGAAGTGGTATACACCAGCCATTTTCATATTTTTTCTAAGCCCAAACCCGGCGGTGGTGCATATATATAACATATATACATACAAGAATCTGCGGGCCGCTGTTCGGGCGGCCTCGATTCTTCTTAGGCCATGGTGTCTTTGCTGGAAATACACCAACTTGTCGATTTCTGGACGCAATTCCTGACGGCGCCCTGAGCTCTCAGCGAATAGTCCCCCACCACATTGGGCCCCGAGTGCCCCATGGGCCCATGGGGCCCATGGGCCCATGGGCCCATGGAGCCCCATGGGAGCAAGGGGCCCTGGATCCAATATGGGTGAGTGGTTAAGTCCCCAGTGCCCTGGCCCCTGGACCCACAAAATATTGTCCCCACAAAACACCCCACGTCACCTCTGGTCGGTCAGTTGCAGAACTTGCTTCATAAATCGTCTCTTCGCTCGAGGCTAACACAGGTGAAGCCTGTGTAAATTTGATACCCAACACTCTAAACCCTAAATTCCACCCACACCGCTTGTGTGGTATCCTTCCCCACCCCGACCCACAACTGGCGTTATAGCACCCTAAAGAATGTTGCTATTGGGGTGGTTTTACAGCACCCTGCCCGCTTGGGCCTAGTATCATGCTGTATATCTTGAACACCCTGAACCTGACACTGTAACTCTGGCGGTGGTCTATGTTGGATTATCTTACCTGTGATTGCTTTTCCTTGCTTTTCCTTGCTTTTCCTTGCTCTTGCTTGCTTTCGCTTGCCTTTGCTTGCTTTTCCTTGCTTTTGCTTGCTTTTGCTTGATTTTTCTTGCCTTTGCTTGCTTTCGCTTGCTTTCGCTTGTTTTTGCTTCGTATTTTTGCTTCGGCTTGCTGTTGCTTGCTTTGGCTTGCTTTTGCTTGCTTTGGCTTGCTTTCGCTTGCGTTTCCTTGCTTTTGCTTGCTTCAAAGCTGCAATCTGGGCGTCCAGGCTGCGATCTGAGGCTCCAGGCTGCAATCTGAATCTCCCGACTGAAACCTGAGCCTCCAGGGCTGAATTCGAGAAGCCAGGCTCCAATCTGAGGTCCCAGGCTGCAATCTGAGCCTCCAGGCTGCAATCTAAGCCTCCAGGCTTGAATTCGAGCCTCCAAGCTGCCATCTGAAGTCCCAGGCTGCAATGTGAGCCTCCCGGCTGCAATCTGAAGTCCCAGGCTGCAATCTGAACCTCCAGGCTGCAATCTGAAGTCCAAGGCTGCAATCTGAATGCCCCAGGCTGCAATCTAAGCCTCCAGGCTTGAATTCGACCCTTCAGGCAGCAATCTGAAGTCACAGGCCGCAATCTGAGCCTCCAGCCCGCAATCTGGCTCAGTTTTGGCTTTTGGCAAGGTGGCCGTAATTTGTTTACCACCGTCCTGCACCATTGTGTGGAATTTAGGGTGCCCCTAGCACTAAACCCTAAAAACAAATACTTTGGGATGTTTTGGCCAAGCGGCCATGGGGTGGGAGTTTAAAAAAAATGCATGCCGAATCTGCATTTCGAGCCATATCTTCTCGTCCATTATCCACATGCCGAATCTTTGTTTCTAACTATCCCCCCACGTGTGTGGCCATTAGACTGATGATGCTCGAGATGCTCGAAACCGTGCCTGGCAAGAAACCCTAAACAATACACCCTAAACCCTAAGAGGCTAACACCGGTGAAGCCTCTGTAATCTTGATATCCGTCTGCTGCGAAGAATTTGCACAACAAATGAAGAATCTGTCCACACCTGGGGGTTGCGATTTAGAGAAGGGCATGCGACACCCCAAAGCAAAATAAGGCTCTTAGCCCCGTCCCAAAAATACCCAAATCCCCGAAAATGAAACAGAATGGATCCAAACAAGACCAACAAAACCAACACATATGTCTGGGCTAACATTTCGGGGGGAATATGTTTGGGCATGCCGTTGTTGGACAATTTTCCGTCCAATTAAATCCGAAAACTTTCTGGATGGGCAACTCTCCCCAAAATACCTTTTTTACGTTTCCAATCATCATTTCCCAATAAACAAACAAACCTGAAAACTATGTTTGGAACTATCCCAGAAATCTTGCGGGGAAGCTTCCATCCGGAGACTTTCCGGGTTTTAGTGGATGGGAACTTTCCCAAAAGCATAATTTCCGAGCAAATAATTTCCCCGATACGTACTTTCCCAAAGAAGTGTTTTGGATTTGTGTGTACTGTCGGATCCAGTACTTTATTTGGGGGGGCTGTAAATTAGTTTGCCATTCTACGAGAAACCTTGATGACTGTTCTTCGGAGCCACTCAACCTACATGCCCCTTATCCAACCTGCGCGGGACCGTCTTTTGAAAGACTGTCTTTTGACAATTAAAAAGACAGTCTTGCAGAAGACGGTCCCGCGCAAGTTGGACCAATAATCGTATTTCTGGACGCAATGCCTGACAGCACCCTGAGCTCAAAGCAAGCGGTGCCCCACCCCTGTCACGATTTGGATTCAGAATCGATGGTTTGAGCTGCAACTTGGTCCACATCGATCTGTATCGGTCTAAATGAACCCAAAATGGTATTCCCGAGGTCTGGGGACCGACCCCGGGACCGGAAAACACGGTTTAGGGGTCCGGACCGGAAGAAACAAAAAGCAGTCTTTCAAAAGACGGTCCCATGCAGGTTGCCTCTTATGGGTCACCATCCAATACTTTGGTCGGCTCCTTAAGCACTCCCAGAGCGGCCCCCCTATTCGGCTGGCACCCTGAGCTTTCCCGGAAAGGTCCCCCCTGCCCAACAAATCAAAAAAAAAAAAATATATATATATATATATAGATATACATATGAAACTGTTCACAGCGTCGCAATTCGCACCAGAATCCGCGATAATTATTTTGAAGTTCGCAGTTCTCAGCACTAAATCGAAAGGTATTTCTGCTGATGTTCACTAGTCGCACCTGCTATGAAACTGCGCTACCGTAACATACAACATAACATATATAACATGCAGTGATACACACGCATTGTCGAAGGAAGGACCTGCGACCAAGCGACCGAGCCGGGAATCGAACCCCTGCATGTCTCCATGCCCCGTGAGTTGACGTCACGTCCGAGCACCAGCCCGACTCATCCCGGCCGCATGCTGTCGGCGACGAACCTGGTTACATGAGCCAACTGATTCGGTCGGCTTTGAGTGGTGCTTGAGTCATCATGTGGCTTCAAGGTGGCGCTGCCCAAAGGGGTCCCGGCGCCGTCAGGCAGACGCGTGACAGGTGCCCGTGCACCAGCATCTGTCTGGTATACAAGGTCCGGCTGGTGGCTTCAACAGGCATAGCCCGCCGGATGGCTTCGCAAAAAGTCATGACTGAGTGGTATATATCTGGGGGGTTCTGGGGGTTCTGCGCGTTCTGAGGTATCTGGGAGTATCTTGGGGTATTTGGGGGTATCTCGGGGTATAGTATCTGGAGTTGCCGGGCGGCGGGCCCTGGTGGCTGGCCGGGGAGGCTGGTGGGTGCCAGGGCCTGAGGAAGGCGCCAAATCGACAACGCAACCCAAACAAACGCCACGCATTTTGCAAGGCACCACTGGTCTAGTGGCCATCACGTCAGCCTTACACGCTGAAGGTCGCCAGTTCGATCCTGGCCTGGTGTATTTTAACCTTGACATGCTTCCATCGTGCGTTGCGTGCCGCGTTCCTGCCAGGTTATAGCGTTCGCACCGGGTTCGGTGAATTGGAATATTAAGAAGTTTGCAGTACGCACCTGACCATCGAAAACCAAATATCGTTCTAAAAAACAGACACCCAGAAGAAGAGAAGAAAAAGACATCCGAATCCAAGGGAAGCAAAACTATATTGTTGCGGTTCCTAAACGCCTCAAAAGTCCATCCAAAAAGCCTCCAAAAATTCAAAACGCCTCCAAAAGTTCAGAACGCCACCACGCCAGAGCAGGCAAGGAGCCGTCCCAAGTCTTGCGTGGCAAGTGCTGCTGCTTGTTCGCAGTTCGCAGCGGCAAAGCGAATAATTTTGAATTAAAAGTTTCATTGATTGTCTGAGTATATACATATATATATAATTACACCCACCTGCAAAAACTAACTTCCGCTATCAGTATAGAATATCCTTATTTCCTTAGATTTTGATCGGGGAAAATCCAAAACGGGTCGGGGACGTGTTCAAATGCATCCGTGGTGTTTTTGCTGCATCGAAGTTGCATATGAAAAAAAGTTGAAACCATTGTATAACCTATATGACCCAAATATTTTGATTTGTTCATCATTTGTGGAAGTTCTTTGGCCAGCCCTTCGGGGAGAACACATTTTCGAAAGCGCACCCCAAAACAAAATCGACCTTAATTATGGGGATGTTGCTAAATTGCATTGATGTTGTGTTTGTATTTGTGTTTCCATCCGCTTTGTATGTATATATCCAGCGGAAGTTAGTTTTTGCACAGGCCTGTATATATATATATATATATATATATCATTTCCTTATATGTATCACCCTACTGTATATTTCCTACATGCCGCATTTGGGACCCGTGAACTGATTAAGCAATCAATCAGAAGGCCCCGAAAACATGTCCGTGATTGCACCGTCTGGCCAATCTCAACAAAAGCACTCCAAAGGAGCTCTTAAACAATGTGCCCGAGAATTTGATGTGGGTGTCCGAAACAGACCGGCGGATCCTACGTAATCCGGCAAACAAAATATCAAACTATAAACCTTCATGGGCCCCATGGGGCCATGGGGGCCATCGGGCCCAAGGGGCCCATGGGGCCCATGGGGCCCATGGGGCCCATGGGGCCCATGGGGCCCATGGGGCCCATGGGCCCATGGGGCCCAAGCCGGCCGGCCGCGGCGGCGCACGGCGGGCGGGAAGCGGCGGCCGGCCGGCTCTGCAACTCAATAAACAAAATCAAACAGCTTTGTTTCGGACGCCCACATATATACATTAAGAAAGGCAGTGCATGAGATCTATCAAAATAGGTGCCAGTATATAGGTGTCGCTGTTTGTCTCGAAGGTATATGATCTATCTGCGACATTTCCGACTGACGTGGAAAAGAGCAGCTTCGACCCAATTGATTTCTGCAGAAATTTCATGTGTTCATATGAAGTAGATGACTGTTTTACTTTCTGCAAATTCTTGTGAATTCTGAAATTGTTTAGTTGCATGGGTTTCCTTCGGAAAGCCTAGACATTGAGTAAGCCATGTTTAAGTAATCCGCACTAC
>Ga0099797_101776_pt1 | contig 10582 bp, 11 predicted proteins | sample Uncmet_Sort48C_1_FD_89871 | JGI IMG/M metagenome (GOLD analysis project Ga0099797, IMG submission 89871) | Marine eukaryotic communities from CALCOFI LINE 67, Pacific Ocean - C012_Sort48C_1 | ecosystem: Environmental > Aquatic > Marine > Oceanic | place: Pacific Ocean: Monterey Bay | collected... | reverse complement strand
CCGTACGACCAATAAACAACAATTTCTTTTGAAAAGGGATTATAGTTGATTTTTTCAAAAATGAGATTTTAGCATGTTAAAAAGTAAATTAAATTGGCTCCACCAATTGATTTTTTGATATCTATTAGTTTCGTATTGGCACACCCTAGTATTCCACAGTCGTAGAATAGTCGTAGAATAGTCGTTCTTAGAATAGTCGTATTACAATTGATCGTGGAATAGTCGTTCTTAGAATACTATAGTATGTATCTTGTTCAATATGCATCTCATTCCAAAAGAAAAATATTAGCATTACAATACCTCGAAAAATGAAAGAGCATTAGGCTCATTTCACCTACCATAAATATCATTATAGCTTGTAAACTTGTCACATTCATACAGTCACAACATTTCCATTTCGTGCAGAATTCAATATACGCGCGTCGCAATCATATTCACAAACGCCGCCCTGCATGCAGGGTGGCTACGCTGTCTCGGGGTGCGCCGCCCGAAAGTCTCAGCTATTCGACTAGCCGCCAAAAATTAGAGAGCCAATATGTTTATATCGCGCAAAGAACTTTTCGTAGAGTCAGCGACGCGTAGAATCTTGCCAGTAATAAGAAAAAAATTCCAAAAAAAAAAATAAAAAATAGCCACCGTCAGATCGGACGTCGAGAACCGATAGAGGTTTGCAACGGAATGTCGCGTGCTACTCATGGATTTTTCCGTTGCTTGAAAAACGTGACAGCGATCTGATAGGGGGGGAATTCTCCCTGCCGCACTTTAACTTTTTTATTGTGAGGAGTCCTTAAACCTAAACCCCCTTCGCCTATGAGAGTCAGCGGGTGGAAAAAAAAAAAGAGGAGGAGGAAAAAACCATGGAACTGCCGTGTATGAGAAATATCAGAATGCAAGCCAGCAAAAGTGTTCGTCTGCCTTCAACCTTTACGAGCGTGCTGATAGCTCGCGAGAATTAGTATTGTTCATAAATGTTCCGCGTATTAGACAGGTTTGTGGTTGTTGCGGGTTCCATCCCTATACACGAACTGTGTTATAGTTCTTGTGTTAAAAATGTTTTGTTGGTTGATGCATTCATTTCCCCGAATCGCCGAATGACATGTTTTGCTCGATCTTCTTCATGATCCCTGTGGTGTATTATTTCGTGATCTGTGTGAGCATTATTCGACCGCATCTGATGTGTAATCAATTCTCCATCTGCATCCTCGAATTTCCACATGTTTTCGAATTCATGTTAATTTGAAAAACGACGGCAATATCATCACCCATGAATATTAGCTATTCAAACAAAGAGCAGCCGGTCTCCCCAAAGTTTCTACTAACTATCGTTCTCCCTCTGAAGTTAACGCATACAACCCACGGCATTTGCACTTCTTGTTGTGTTGTTGTCCATTAAGTTCCTCTTAAACACCCACCCTTAAAAAGCACAAAATGTCCTCTCCGAACAAGCCAAACGCCGGCGCCGACCTGCGAAAGTTCATGGAGAAGGTTTTCAACAACCATTCGATTTGCTAGTTTTGTGATAATGAGGTAATTTTTCGTGCTTCGTAAACAATATGGCGTTGAAAACCGGACTACGAGAGAATCTAGATTCGGTATGGGATTCGGTAAATATTGAAGGTATAATATAATTTTGATCTAAAAAAAAAAAAACAGCGGCTGGACATACACCTGAACGGTAATCGGCACGTCGTCGGTATTATGCGGGGCTACGACACGTTCATGAACATCGTGCTGGACTCGACGGTAATTTAGTTGCGAAATTGTCATCAATAATATTTTCTTATAATTATGAATACTCCCTTTCTTGCGTTAGTGTCGTGTCCACTTATTTACGATTGAACGCATCGAAGGCATTCCCTTGTGTCAACAGGGCCGTCGTACTTGCGAGTTTCACAGAACGAATTTTCTATTAGTATCGAAAACGTTTCTCAGGTTGAGATCGTGTCGCCCACCGAGAAGAAGGAAATCGGCATGGTCATCGTACGAGGCAGCTCCATCACTATGTGGGAGTGCATCGATCGCGCAAACGTTTGCTTTTTCTCATCTAGTATCAGTTAGCGTATGTATTGTTTAATGATCGTGCCGTGCCTGGGGTCCAATTTGTGTCTTACTTACACACAATTATAGAGAAGCTGCGAATAGGCGTCTCCAATATTTCCGATAGTTCCCGAGATGATTCATCAAGCATAATACTATATTAACAAACCAAAATTATAGGTACCAGTCGGTAAATCGATGATGAACTAAGAGATCTACTGCCGCAGCCACGTAAGAGGTCTACTGATGGAGGAGTGTATAATAAGTACGATCCAAAATTACGACCTCGTTATAGTTGAGAATACAGCCAAGAGTCCTGGTGTGCTGTAATTTGCCGAGTCCTGGTGTGTTTACATAGTTCCTTTCACGCCAGGTTAGGTCATCCAGCGTCTACATTCATTACATAATATACGAATTAACGAAAAAGCTCCACTATTAAATTTGACACAATTGTTATACGACAGATTGCGATAAAATGGACTGATTAGATTCTGATTCTTTTCTTGCACTACAAACAATATAATACGATGAATAGCAACATGAGAACGGCCGAATACTATCAATTTACCTCAAAAAATAGCCCCCATTGGAGATCTTTCGTTACTGTAATATGAAATATCATAAAGGGATCAATCCAACACGCATAGAATGCATGAGAAGTGCCAGGGGGCGGAATGTTCTCCAGAATCGTTTCTCTTATGCAAAACACATCGTCTTTTCTCTTCCCAACTAAGTGTGTATTGAAGTGTCCTATTGGCTCAAGGAAACAATTCTAAAATGTCTTCAAAAATCGTACTTCATTTCCTGAACAAAGACACAGAGAAGATTGGGGAAGGGCACGAGGCGGGATCCGGGGGTCGGAATTTTCTGTATCGGTGTTCATGTGCAGTCTACAACTCTATTAGTATCATTTGATCTTGACGACAGCGTGCGCAACCGTATTAGTTCGTCGCATCGGTACTGACTATAGTATAGTACATTGATTTCATTTAGTATATAATAGGGTGCATGTCGGATCCGCAGCAGCAGCGGCGGCGCGCCTACGAGCGCGTGATTGCCGAAACGGCCGAAATTCTCCGCAAGTCCTCCCCGGACCTCTGGTCCGCCAAAGATGTGGCGGCCCTCACGCAGGAGTGGCGCCGACGGTTGTTTGGCGAAGAAGAGCAACAGGCACTCCTCAACGGAAATGCCCGGCAACAGGCTGCTCTGGGCAACGTGGGCCCCTACGGCGCAAGCATTGGTTCGCGTACGATTTCCCAGACCCACCGCGCCAACGAAGCAACAGTGACGCCCATGCTGCGCAACAGCGCGGCTTTCTCGGGCTCGTACGCCAGGTTTGTTGCGTGCGGAAATATACTGAAATTTGTTCCACACTACCATAGAATGAAGGGTGACAATTCTTGTGAATCACTATCATCTCCAATTTTTACGTACGACCGTGTCTCATGCGCGTCTTTGTCTGCAGCTTTTCGAATACTCATCCAACGAATATTACACAGGTACGCGCTCATGCTGGAACGGCGCGTGCAGAACCGACACGGCGCGCTGCCCGCTGCGCCCACGAAACGAGTGCCAGTATCCTCTCTGAGCCTCCGGGGCAACCGCGCGGCCAAAGCCCCGCGTCTGGAGGACAAGCCTGTTGATGAGACCGCGGTGTTACCACTAATGGACGTTGCCGCCAAAAGCAGCAGCAGCAATAGTGTGGCATCATCGCAGCCCCCTCCTGTAGGGGGGGGCGTGAGGAGGAGCACGCCGACGACAACTACAGCGGGGCCCAAAGGTGCTAAGAAGGGGCCCGTTAAGAAGAAGCAGGAGTCCGACGACGAGAGTTCGTCCTCTGAGGAGGACTTCGGCGCGCATTTTCAGAACGCCAAGAAGAGCAACGCAGCAACACCGAAGAAGGAACCAACAAATTTTGAATACTCAAAAACCGCTGCTAGCAGTAAGTTGGCGGACTTTCTGGAACAGCACGGCGGTGGGGAAGACGCAGAAGACGGGGAAGACTCGGAGCTCCCAGACGATCTGTTGGACGGGGACGACTTGGTCTTGGCGGAGTTTGCTTCCGGCGAGCCGCGTGCGGTGTTGGTGGCGGAACTGGGACGGCTCCAAAAAGGCGCCAAAGTCTGGAAACTGAGCTTACGGTCGGGGTTCGTGCGATTGAGCGATAATGATGAGACCAGCGATAATGCGGAAAAAGGACCCACGGAGATTCTGTTTCGGTCTGGCACCGCCAGTTTCCAAATAGAGGGTTTCTGAACACACTGTATCCAGATTGCCCTTGCGTAGCAGTTGCAGGCCATCCATTGCTACTGAGTGAAAGTTCCTGAATAGCTTCGAAAAAAATTCCATGATGACAGAAAAAATGTTGTTCTGTCTGTTATTATTGGATTTTTCTCGAATGTCGTGTTACACACACTGTCTCTGATCTCGAAAATCGTTTCGGAGAAGCTCTATCGTGGTATTTTTAGCATCGATAATGATTCTTTTTCCAGTATCAAACATGCAACAAGTACAACGATCAAGTATTTTATGTCAGAGAAAGAATTTAGGTCCCCAAAACAGAGGGGCGGTGGAAGACAGGAAATTTAAAGGGTACCTCATAGAACTCATTGGGTGGACCTCTCTCTCTATTGAATAGTACGCAGTTCGTTGATCGTACTACACACTTACCCCATCTTAGAGATTAATCATCCCCCCCCAGGGGCCAGAAAAAATCCTCAAACATGGACCTGCGGGACCTCCTCCGCGCCTTCCAGGTGCAGGCGCCCAGCAGCTTCAGTGATGCGCAGATTAAGGGGCAGAGTGATTTCGCACAACTTAAAAAAATGGGCAACGAGAGCTTCGCGAAAAAGCAGTACGCCACCGCCATCAAGTGCTACAAGCGAGCCGTGGAGTTCACCAAAAACGACGAGGACATCGGCACGGTATATCTGTTGTTATATGATTTTTTTTTGACTGCCAGGCCGTAAGTCTGTACTCCCTGCAAAAAGTCGATACTGAGAATTGGAGCACCTCGTATCATAGTCGTCTCAGTCTATTAGTGATATGTCTAAGTAGCCGTGTAACCAGTTGTATAATATGTTATAGGTTTCCAACAACCGGGCCCTCTGTCACCAGCTGCTGGGCGATTGGGAGGAGGCCCTGGCGCAGAGCCAAGTCGCCCTGGACAAGCGTCCGACGTGGTTCAAGGCGCACTTGCGACACGCGGGCGCGTTAATCGCACTGGAGCGACCCGACGAAGCCGAAACAATCGTGGACAACAAAGAGATTTTCCCCGAAGAGACGGAGGACCTATTGGGCCTCAGAGAGCAGGTCCTTTTTTTTTTCCACCATACTGAATTTTGGCGCTGTGTTTGAATCAACCCAAGAATTAGTCGCATGCTAGGCAATCATTCGAAATATCAAATATCAAATATGACTCACTTTGTAATAGATGTCTGAATTAATAAAAATCAGATCGCCGAGGCTAGAATAGCGTGGAAGTCTGTAGAGGATAACGTGCGAATTAAAATCCTTCATAACGGCGTGAGTGAGGGGTCTGCCAACGACAACGGAGACGGCTCAGGAGACAGTACAGCCAGTTCTTTCGTCCTCTTTCCTGTAACAATATATTTCCGGACCAGTATACTGTAGCGTACATTTATAGTTACAGGACGACAGCGCGTTTTTTGTTGTCTTTGAGAATCTATTAAGACCACGGAAAACCAAACAGCTAATATTTATGCACGAAAAGAAGGTTCGGATGGCGAGTATCCGTTAGAGGATTTGGACCGGGTGGCAGTGCACTACCGCGTCTTAGATACGAAAACGCGTAAACTGCTCGAATCCACCAAATTCGTCTACTCGATGCCCGGCATGCCTCCACAGGGTTTTTTCAGTTTTTCGTACTGTCTTATTGTGATACTTTACGATTGGTCGTATTATCAGGTTTTCTTGGAACTTAGTTACTAAAGCGGCCCGACAGGGGGCCCACCTGCAGGCTACTGTGCGAAGTAGACTACCACAAGATTGAAAAGCACGTATAAATATTCCGCAAAGAATTCTATAAACCACGTAAATTAAAGGTGAGAGCGACCATGTGGAGCCGCGCCGGTATTACTTGGCGGAGTACGAGCTGCCCGAGGTGCTGGAGATGGCTATTGTCCAACTGAAGGACGGCGGCGAGTGCAAAGTACAAATAAGCGGGCCCTGCAGCTTCTACCCGGAGGGCCCCTCGCAAGCACTCGAATTCCAGGTCTTCCTTTTGGCGCACGAGAAGGCTCGCAAAGCGAACAAAGTCCGCAACTTCGACGACATTCTGAGCGAATCGCGGCGCGCCTCGGCGTACTTGAAATCGGCGCTGACCGCGAAAGAGAAACTGGACACCTTTGACCGGTCCAAGGCGGCGGCCGACCAGCAGAAGGAGGAAGCTCTAGAAGTTGCCTGGGCCTGCAAGTCGGGCGCGAGCTGTGCCATCCGCCGCTTTCGCCGGGCACTGGAGTTCTACGAGCACATGAATGCAGGAGCCTCCTCGCAAAACGATTCCGCGAACCCGTTCGAGGTCAACCGAGAAGCCGAGCACGCCGCCATCCTGAGCGGGCTGGGGCGCGCCCTGGTCCTGCAGGAGCACACGTTCACGGTCGAGAAGGGCGACAGCGCTCAGGGCGATTTCGGCCGGGACCTGATCAAGTTCCTCGAGGCAAAGGGCCACGTCAAGTGCAGCGCCATGAAGAATCTGGAGAAGAACGCAAACGAGGAGGTAATGGTGTTTTTTCACTGATATATGTTAGTACTCTTCGATCGGGCTCCTTGTGGGCATTGCAAACATTAATATACGATGGAGAAATCTGTCAAAATATTATTACAAACAAACAGAAACAGGTGAAAGCGGCTGAAAAACCCGAATACAAAGAAGCGCTCGAAAGGATCGACGCGTCCGTTTTTGTTACTTTGAAAATGTACAAACTGGAGACGCACGCCGCGGCGGTGGAATTCTTGCAAACGAATGCCTCGAACGAAGAAATCCAGAAGTTCCTCGTGCAGCCGCTCGTGGAGAGCTATCTGGCCAAGGCCGAGTGCCTCAACAGCATGGAGAGGGCCGGCGAAGCGCAGGACGTCATCGAGAACGGTTTTCAGCTGGACGCCAAGAACGAACAGTTACGGTCAGAGCGGGCGCGGCTAAACATCAAAGCCGCAAAGCAGCAGTTCGCGGACGTCGCGACGCAGGTTCTCTGTTCATATTACGAAGTAATCGTATGAAGTAGGCATGCATGGTGTATGTGCCGTTAGGCTGTAGAGTCTGCATACATCAATTTATAACATTCTTGGACACAATGTTATAAAATCTAGGTGGCGGACATGAAAATCGTGATGGATAAGATGATCGCGGTTCTGAATACCCCGGAGAACACCGCTGCGGTCGAAAAATTCATCGCGGCGAACCCGTCTTTGATTACGCCCTCCTACGATCGCGCGACGGACTTCAAAATGGTGACTTTAGACGGGAGCGGGCCCACGAAGCTGAGTGAGGAAGTCCTGAAGAAGGCACAGCACGCTCCGAAAAGTTTGGAAACTTTGGAATCGACCAAGAACATCGTAGACAGCGACCTGCTCGCACAAGAGGCGAAAGACGCTTTGATTTGGCTCACCGCGAACATGGAGCAACTGGGTGCCTGGTGCGATGACGATCTGATCGAGTGGGACGCGCTAATGCGCATTAAGATCGGCAAGCCGGTTGGCCAGATCCAAAAAGCCGCCTGGGCGGATCCGGTGATCAAGAAACTCGCTTTCAAACTCATCCGGCAGTTCCGAGAAATGGCGGAGCGGTCCAGGCCGCTATGGTCCTAATCATACTAAGTATGATATGGAGTAAGGCAGATCCAGTCCGTATCATATGATCTGTGTTGTTTAGTACTAATCGAGGCTGAGGGTAGCTTGTTGAAGAGATTCTTGTTGAATACAGATTTCTTCTTTGTCGCGGATGGATTTTTGGGGCATACAGTCGCTTTTTTTCATTCAGGGAATACCCAGGAAACCGAGTTGTCCGGGCGTTCCAAATACCATTATCATCATCGTGCCAAATATTTCATCGCAGAGCCTATGGTTAACACACCCCGTATGGTATCTTCAAATGAGAATATTGTGTGACGTGAATTAAGGAAACGCTGAGAGTAAGCAGGAGGGGTCCCGCGGTGCAGAGAGAAATTAGCAAGAGGGTCGGTCTTCCGAGCATCATTGCTTCTTCTTCTGGTCAGGTACTGTCAGTACGATACTATCTGGTACACTGTTATTAATTTTCAGGTACTGTCAGTACAATACTATTATTATACACAATTTCGATTTAATACAAGATTACGAGTCTGTTTTGCGATCTGAGATGTTTCTCTTAATTGTTTATGTGACGACGCGGAATTGCATATTATCGAAAATAAATCACGCTGGGGCTCGATAAATATTAGCCAGGCACACCAAATACTCTCTACTTCTTAAAGCAACATCTGTCATCTCCCACAATTGATCGTCTCGACCCGCATGCAGAGTTTGTCCAAGATAGGGTACAGCGTCCGAGAGATAGACCAAGAGAGCGCTGCGCCGACACTCCTCCCACGAGGTGACAGTCGACATAAGATTGAACACGCTATTGACTTACACCCTCAGGTGATGATGCCGGCTGCATAAGTGAGCTCTTACGATTGGTGATATTAGAAATGTCATGGGCTATATTTTCAACACTATTCAATAATGCGTATTTGTCTTTTTTTTTTCCGCAGCTGCTGTACAGTGTAAACTGCTCTCGCTCCCATGTAGATAGATTGGGACCAAAAGGTCTTCATTAGATTGGGACAGCCGCCATGTACACAGATTAATGATTATCTTCAATTGTTTCTATTCTTCGATATAATATCGCATTGTGGTATATTTAAATTGGAACGAATGAAAAAGTGTCGCTAAAATAGTGAATATTTTTTGATATTAAAGAGTCGCTACAATCGTGCTATATTATTCAGTGCGGGGTCCAAAAATTACGGCTGTGGCTGACCTGTCGTGGCCGCTGATAATTTAGCTTTGTCGAGCTATTCATAGCGTAGGTACGATACTTAGCCATCTTCAGAGGCATACTATATAATAATAAATACAACTAGTATAGTATGAGCCTCCTCTGCCTCAGCCCCTTTTTTAAGCAATATTTAACCCGCGATTTGGAAGTTGTTGACGGCGTCACGTGCCTTCTTACGTTCGCCACGCGCCTGCGAGTGGTAACCACTCTTAATCGTGATACAAGAACGCGCGGCGCCGCACGTATTACACTCGATGCGCATCAGACGGGTGGACGGATCCTTCTTAAGGGTGGTTTGGGGGCTCTTGCACACTTGGCACAGCACGTACTCTCGCAGGTACTTACGGAGCAGCGACTCGATGTTCCGCTGGTAGAATTTACCTAATATGTTTGTTTGTCCATTCACAAAGCTTTTCAGTGATAGAGTTTTCGAGACACCATATCTATTACGAAACCCCTTTCTCACCGTCCACGTGCCAAAGGCTCTGCCAGTCATAAAGAAAAAAAGAGGCTGCCCTAACTCTTAATACGAATTTTTACATTATGCTATTGTGGATTTATCATCATTAGCGAACCTCGCAAGATGAACTGGCCATCTCCTGCGAAGTTTCCGGTGCAGCCCAATTCCGCGAAGACGTAACCTTTTTTGGAAAAGAATTTCTTTATGCGTAACTTTCTTCAATTATCTAATTTACTCAACCTCATTATATCAAATCAATCAGCCATATTACACCACAGACAAGCCATATTTTTATACTGTTAACCGTCATGTTGTTACTATTATGAGTCACAAAAAAAAAGCGATATTATGCTTACTTGCGATGTGCTCCGGTTCACGGCCCATCTTCTGGCAAATGTTGTTGAAGTTGACCCACGAAACCTATTATTTTATTATAATTTCCTTATGGGCAAAGCCGAATTTTCAATGTCGGGCGGGAACATCCTGTGATACTCAAAATAACGACAACTAGTATTGCGGTTGAAACAAAATGATATGCAGTATTAGTATACGGCCCTCCGCAAGCGATATTTTTGTATCATAATAAGTCTTCACAATATGGCCATAATATTGCCAACCTCACGAAATTAAAGAACTCTTGCGGACAAAAACCTTCTTGAGCCCCACCCTGGTGACCTCAGGCGGAATGAGCGTGTATTTCTGCGCGCCACCCTTGATGCCGGTGTCGTTCATAAGGTGAATGCGGTCCAGTAACTCGTCATAGGGGTACTCCTCCCCCCGCTCCCAGGCGGTTTCCGTCCACACCTTTCGTTTATGAGTTTTTGTACTTCGAAAATAGTCTAAGAGGTCACACCTATTCATTTGCTCTTCGTGTAGTTTGCAACTTTTAAATGTGTTCGCAAACCTATTTTTGAAAGCATATTTTGAAAAACCAGAATCTTATTTAGTTTATATCAATCCGCTATTACTGAGATAAACCTAGGCTAGCATTAATTTTATTTATATTATCAAGATCGATGAATACTGGCTCCGGAGGCTCGAAGTCGTCT